>MRWG01000202.1_pt1 | contig 98497 bp, 90 predicted proteins | sample 1013341 | NCBI WGS metagenome assembly MRWG01 (sample SAMN06117577, study PRJNA244670) | biofilm metagenome | biome: Water; feature: Cathode Biofilm; material: Biofilm; isolation source: microbial consortium enriched at the cathode of a solar microbial fuel cell | place: USA: District of Columbia ...
CCAACCCTTAAACTGGGGGCCCCCTGTACTAACGCCCAAAGCTGGTTAAAAGCCCTTTGGAGGTTAGGTGTCATGCACTCCTATGCTACCCCCTATAATATTGTTGCCGATGCGCAGCCTGATCTGCCGGTATGGTGTTTCCGCCCTGAGCGGGTCACTGCAGCCGCAAAATGGTTCAAGGAAAAGTTCCCTGGCGAGCCATTCTATGCCGTGAAGGCGAACCCGGGCGAGCATGTGCTCGAAGCCCTCTGGGAAGCTGGCGTACGCAGTTTCGATACGGCATCGCTGCCAGAGATCGAACTGATCCATCGCAAATTCCCGGGCGCCCGCATGGCCTTCCTGCACCCTGTGAAGAACCGCCGCGCCATCCAGCGCGCTTATCACGAGTTTGGTGTACGAATTTTTGTCACCGACACGATGCAGGAACTGCACAAGATCCTCGAGGAAACCGGCTACGCCAAGGACCTTACGATCATTGTACGGATCGCTGTATCCTGTGACGGCGCCGCTCTGCCGCTGGCAGGTAAATTCGGTGCCAGCGCAGAAGACGCGACCGAGATCCTGCGTGAAGCCCGCCATTATGCGGACGAACTGGGCGTATCCTTCCATGTCGGCAGCCAGGCGATGAAGCCTACCGCCTGGTGGACGGCTATGGCCGATGTGTCCCGCATCATCATCGCGGCTTCGGTCACGGTTGATATCGTGGATGTCGGCGGTGGCTTCCCTTCGATCTATGCGGACAATCCTCCGCCATCTCTGGAAGACTATGCGGCGATGGTTGAGCAGGCCTTCGAGAACATGTTCGTTCTTGAAAACGCCGAGTTGTGGTGTGAGCCCGGCCGCGCGCTGGTTGCCGAGTCGGAAAGCCTGCTTGCCCGTATTGAGTTGGTGAAGGATGACGCGATCTACATCAATGACGGTTCTTATGGCGCCCTCTATGATGCAGTTCACGAGCGCTGGTCGTTCCCGATGCGGGCCCTGCCAAGCAATGGACGCACGCTTGGCCGACTTGTTGAGTACACCGTGTACGGTCCGACTTGCGATTCTACCGACAAGTTCCCTGCCAAAGTTTGGCTGCCTGCCGGACTCGAAGAAGGTGACTATCTGGAATTCGGAAACCTGGGCGCCTACGGCCGGGCCATGTCCAGTCGCTTCAATGGCTTCGGGGAAACTCTGGTCGCCCGCGTTCATGACGCCCCTTGGCCGAGTCTCTACAATGCGGTCGGCGCAGAAGTGATCTCGATCGGCGCGTCCGGCACACGCTGAACGTTAGGAAACCCGTACCGCCTGAGGACGAGCGCCAGATCTGGCACGTCTTCAGGCAACGAGGTCAGCCACGCATGGCCCCCAATTCCCTGCGCTTCAGTCTCTGGCGGAAGCACACGGATGGTCTGGCGCGCGATCGCCGCTCCTGAGTCAATATAGCTGACAGGCCGCGGGGCACTGGCCACCAATTGTGCCCGCACGAGCGGGAAATGCGTGCACGCCAATACGACCGTATCGATCCGGTCCCCACCCGGAGCGTCGAACATAGGCTTCTGGGCTGCCTCGAAGGCATTGATCGGCAGATCCTCGCCGCGCGCATGCGCCTCTGCGAGTTTCACCAGTTCGATACTGCCATGCATCACAACGTCCACATCTCGCGCAAAATTGGAAATGAGTTCAGCCGTATAGGCGCGCCGCACCGTTCCGGGGGTTGCCAGCAAACCGATAGTGCCGGTCTGGGTCAATTGAGCCGCTGGCTTGATAGCCGGTACTGTTCCAACAACCGGAATATCCAGAGCAGCCCGCACGTCCTGCAGAGCCAGAGTCGACGCTGTGTTGCAGGCAATCACAAAGACATCCGGCTTGACTTTATCGCACAGCGCCTTGGCAACGGCCGGCAAACGCGCCTGCAAGGCTTCATCGGACTTCTCACCATAGGGGAAAAAGGCAGAGTCAGCAGAGTAATGGATACCTAGCGCCGGTCCCAAGGCGCGTATTTCTTCCACAACGGTCAAACCACCCATGCCGGAATCGAATACCAACACCCTGCCCCGGGCGGGGGATGGCACGAAATTCGGCGGGAGCGTATCGGCAGGCATTGCAGGAATCCTAGTCGCATTCCGCTGTGGCGGAAACAGGGCATGAAATACGCAATGGCACGGGATTTGTTGTGCAGCGCAGCATTAAGCCCTATGTCTGTTGTAAGAATGTGAGGTAATGCAATGCTCGAACTCTGGCTAACTCCGTGGCGCGCGGGCCTGTCCATGACAGCTGCGACGCTCGAAACCCTGATTGCCACTCAGAAAAGCATGTCGGTCATGGCGCCCAAAGGCATGGCGACTCCGATGACCGAAGACAAATTGCGCGATGCGTTTCAGATTGCCGCTGACGTAAATTTGCGTCGCTGGGAAGACACTGCAGGTGCCCTGCAGAATCTGCCAAACTGGTTGCATGATCTGCACGCCTTGCCAGGCAATATGGTGACCGACTGGTTTGATGCAGCGCGCCGCGCACGCGACTAGTCGGACAAACCCTCCTCGCGGGCAGCAGGCAACCAGACTCCGAAAGCCGTCCCCTCGCCAATGCGCGTCTCTACCGAGAATCCGCCGCGATGATGGGCCATGATATGCTTCACAATGGCCAGGCCGAGCCCTGTGCCGGTGATCTTGCCCCCCCGGCTCTGATCGGCGCGGTAAAAGCGTTCGCCCAAACGCGGCAAGTGTTCACGCTCGATCCCCGGTCCCTGATCTTCTACGCGCATCCAGATGGCGCGCTCCTGCGTGCCTGGCCGGCTTGACGCGGGCAACAAGGTCATGCGCTCGCTGCTGGCCCAGGTCTGCCCCGCTTTCAAGCGTGCTTCGGCCATACCGGAGGCCATACCAAAGCTCAGGGTTACCTGTCCGCCTTCCTTTGAATACTTCAGGGCGTTTGAAACGAGATTCTCCGCGACCTGAATCATCTCGTCGCGGTGGGCGATCACCGGCATGGGCCCATCATCCGACTGAACCACCAGCCGTACCCCCTTCTCCGCCGCGATGGCGCTGAAAGCATGTGTGGCATCGGAGACAATGTCCCGAAATTCCTCGCGTTCGCGCGGCGATACATGTTCAGAAGACTCGATCCGCGACAGGGACAGCAAATCCGCGATCAATCGCGACATGCGCTCGGTCTCACCGGCCATGATGGCCAGAAATCGGTCCCAGGAATCCTTGTCATCCTTGGCAGGGCCCCGCATCGTCTCGATAAAGCCCGACAGCGCAGTCAGCGGCGTGCGCAATTCATGGCTCGCATTAGCCAGAAAGTCTGATCGCGCCCGCGCGGCGCGGCGAAGAGGGGTGAGGTCTTCCAGAACGACGAGCGTACGTCTTGCCCGGCCGGGTCGCGATACATGCGCCCGCCACGTTTCGTCTGGCCCGCTCTCGACCTCCACAGCCATCGGCTCGACCGTGCCAGTCTGAATCGCATTCTCGATCGCAGAAAGCAGCCCCGGCGACCGGATGACGGTACTGGCGCGGGGGTTTACACGCCCATCAAGCCGCAGAATGAACTCCGCCTCTTCGTTCATCGTGACAATGCGTTGCTCGTCATCAATCTCGAAAGCAGGCAACGGAAGAGCATCCAGAAGAATGGCCGATTCCTGAATATTCGGCTGAACGAGCGCTGGCTCAACCGAGAGCCGCGGACTGATGGGAAGGATAGTGGCGGTTCCGACGAAGATGGCTGTGGCGACGGACATGGTCACCAGCAGGGCTGCAATCGCCTCAATCAGGCCAATTGCGCCTGTAATCCACATCAAAAGCAGGATAAAACCGAAGCAGCAAACAAGCGTGATGAAGTCTCTCGCGCGCCGCGAAAGGGCGCTTCGAGCGGACTGTTTTGCGTCGGCTGACATGCCTTCGCTCATTCATGCTCCTGTTAACTAACTACTCAAAGACTTCAGGTCTCGAAGCCGCTAATACGCAACCAGACATCTGCCAAGCCCTTCACGACGTATCACAACCACAAGCGGCATTTGTGCAACTAAATGTAATTATTGAAAAACGATAATTTATCATTGACAGTCGACTAGAGCGGGCGTATCCGACGTCTGGAAAAGGGAGCGTTGCCGACGGCATGACACGATCAATTCTACTACTAGCCCCGGCAATTCTTGCGGCCTGCGCAACATCACAGGCAAATTTGCCCGGCATTGATGGAAATCGCGAGGAAATTTTTGCAATCGCGCCTGATGCTCCGGTGGATTGGGCGGCTTCGGGAGTTGCTGGTCAGGCGACCACTGGCGACTGGCTAAGCCAGTTCAGCGATCCGGTCATGGAAAGTCTGGTGCGGGAGGCATTGGCCAATAGCCCCACGCTTGAATCACGCGCCGCACTTGTCCGGGCAGCTGCTGCGTCAATCCGCACGGCCCGTTCTCAGCGTTCCGTCAGTATTGACAGCTCCATCAGCGCTGGAGTCACATCCAATTCCTTTGAAGTTGGCGGTGATCTTGATCGAGCGACGGACGGCATTTACGGTCTGGGCCTTGATGCGAGTTGGGAAGCCGATCTTTGGAATCGGCTCGGACGTGGTATTGCCGCCGCAGAAGCAGACCTTGCCGCAAGCGAAGCCGACTTTGCCGCCGCCGAGCTGTCTGTTGCCGCTCAAACTGCCATCGCCTGGATCAATCTGAACGCTGCCCTGGCGCAGGAGCGCGTGGCGGTACTGACTTACGAAGCACGCGACCGGGTTCGCATTCTGACAGAGCGCCGATTCCAGCGCGGACTGGCCCAAGCATTGGATGTGCGCACCGCACGCAGCGCACTTGCTGGCGCAGAAGCCAGTATTGCGCAACGCCGTCAGCAATCAGGTGAGGCTGCACGTCGACTGGAAATCCTGCTGGGCCGCTATCCCGCAACCGAAATCGAAGCCACGGCTGAATTGCCCGTGCTGGAAACGCTGGTCGTAGAAGGCAATCCAATGCTGCTGCTATCGCGTCGCCCGGATGTGGCCAGCGCCGAAGCGAGTATCGTAGCCGCAGGCCTGCGCGCGGAACAAGCGCGCCTCGCCATGCTGCCCGCCCTGCGCCTCACCGGCTCTATCTCTACCAGCGAGTCCGAATTTGCCGACATGGTTGATCCAGAGCGGATCGCCGCCCGGCTCGTAGCAAGCCTGATCCAGCCGCTGTTCACGGGTGGACGCCTAGACGCCCAGCGTGATGCCGCTGTGGCGCAAGCAGAATCAGCGATTGCGAGCTATGCTGGCATTGCGCTGACGGCGTGGGGAGAAGTCGAGGACGCTATCGCAGCCGACACGTATCTCGCCCTGCAAGAGGATGCGCAATTGCGCGCCTTGGAAGAGGCTCGCCTTGCCGAAGAACTGGCCGAGCGCCAGTACACAAGTGGTACGATCACCGTGTTCAATCTGATCGATGCTCAGACCCGGCGTCTCACTTCTGAGAGCCAGTTGGTTTCCGCGCGCGCATCGCGTGCTTCGAACCGGATTTCCTACCATCTAGCCCTTGGGGGCGGCCTGCCCGTACAGACTGCCTCGACCACCGTTCAAGCCCCGCAAGAAAGCGCCGCAGAATAGCGGCAGGAGAATAAGTCATGGGACGCCTCATTTCAGTTTTGATTCCGATCGGGATCCTCGCCGTGGTTGGTATCGGCGGCGTGGTCGCTCTGTCTGCGATCAAACCCAAACCTGAAAAGGCCGAGGAAGCCCGCGCCGGCCTGAATGTATTTGCAGAACCCGTTCGTCAGGGCGACCTGACGCTCGTCGTGGAATCGCAAGGCGAGGTAAAACCGCGGCGCGAGATCATCGTGGCTCCGCAAATTTCCGGCCGGATTTCCTACGTGTCTCCTGACTTCATCGATGGCGGCTTCATCAATAAGGGTCAGCTGCTCGTCCGTGTCGAGGCGGCTGACTATGAACTGGCAGTTGTACGCGCCCAGTCTACCGTGGCCAGCGCCCAGCAGGCCCTTGCCCTCGAAGAGGCCGAAGCCGATCTGGCGCGGCAGGACATCGAGGACCTCGGTATTTCCGATGCCTCTCCCCTCGCCCGCCGCGAACCTCAGCTGGCGGGCGCCCGAGCCGCGCTGGAATCCGCCAGAGCCCAACTGAAAGACGCCCAATTGGCGCTTGACCGAACGGCCGTCTACGCACCTTTTGCCGGCCGCGTGCGCGAACGCAATGTCGATATTGGTCAAGTCGTCTCTGTCGGCCAATCACTTGGTCAGATCTTTGCCAATGATGTTGTTGAAGTCGCCCTACCGCTCAAGGACGCCGAAATGGGACGTCTGGGTCTTCCCCTCGCCTTCAGTTCCAGCGAGGCGCAGCCAGGTCCGGATGTGACCTTCCGCGCCACGGTTGGCGGCGTTGAGCGCGAATGGCACGGACAGGTCGTCCGGACAGCCGCTGCTGTGAATTCTCAAACCCGCCAGATCAATGTCATAGCCGAGCTTCAGGATCCTTACGGCGCTGGCGCCGATGGCGACGCACCCATGGCACCCGGCCTTTTCGTGACCGCCATCATTCAGGGGGAAACAGTCGAAAACGTGCTGATCGCACCACGCGGCGCTCTGCGCGGAAATGATCGCCTGTTTGTCGGCCTGCCGGACGAAGGCAAGCTGGCGATCCGCCAGGTGAAGCTGATCTACTCCGATCCTGATGGAGCCTATCTTGCCTCGGGCGTCGAGCCCGGTGAACTGGCCATCACCAGCCCGATCCAGGCCCCTTTCGAAGGTATGAGCATCACCGTCATGCAACGGATGGAAGATGGTTCCATCAAGGTTTACGAGCCCAAGCGGACCGAGGAATCATCCAGCACCGGCGAGCCTGCAGCAATTGCGTCGACCACAGGTGATGGAGCAGCCCAATGAGCGGGATTGTCGCCTGGTTCGCCCGTAACGCCGTCGCCGCAAACCTTCTGATGATCGTCGCCTTCACGGGCGGTGTCTTCGGCTACACCAAGATGGAACAGGAAATGTTCCCCGTGGTGAATATCACGGGTGCCTCGGTATCGGTTACCTGGAATGGCGCTTCGCCACAGGATGTCGAAGACCAGATCGTTACACGGATTGAAGAGGCTGTCGCAGACATTGACGGCCTCGACCGGATCACCTCGATCGCGAATGAAGGCCTCGGTGTCGTCAACATCAAGGGTCGCGACGATGTCGACATGGACAAGTTTCTGGATGATGTGAAGATTCGCGTCGATCAGATCAACAATATGCCCCAAGCGGCGTTCCAGCCGCAGGTGACACGCTGGGAACAGCGCAACAACTATATTGGCCTGTCCGTCCACGGCAATGTGGACGCACGCACGCTGCGGCGCGTCGGCGACCGGGTTCGTGATGACATTGCGAACATTACCGGGGGTGAGCTGGCGCAGCTGGGCGGCGTTATCGACGAACAAGTCAACATCGAAGTATCGGAAGAACAATTGCGTCGCTACGGGCTGAGCTTCAGTGATGTGGCCAGTGCTATTCGTCAATCCTCGCTGAACTCGTCAGGCGGCCGAATTGAATCTTCAACCGGCGACGTTGCCATCACGGCTCGGCAATTGGCCGACACAGCGGATCAATTTGGTAACATCATCATCCGCCAATCGACCGAACAGGGCACTATCCGCGTGGCCGACGTCGCCACGATCGATGACGGCTTCGCAACAGACAAGTTCAAGGCCACATACAATAACGAGCCAACCGTCTTCGTGCAGGTTCCCCAGCCGAACACGATGCACATTGTCGAATATACTGACGACATCAAGGCATATGTGGACCGCGCCAATGACCCTTCCAACGGTATCCTCCCGGAAGCCGTGAAGATCGACATCCTGTTTGACGATTCCGTGGCTTTCAATGCCCGTATGGATTTGATCCAGCAATCTGCATTGACCGGGGCCGTTCTTGTCATGTTGGTCCTGCTATTGTTCCTGCGTCCGACTGTGGCCCTATGGGTCACGATCGGAATCATCACCGCCTTTGCCGGCGGGATCTTGCTCCTCCCCTATTTTGGCGTTTCCTGGAACATCCTCTCCACCTTCGCTGTCCTGCTGGTGATCGGGGTGATCGTTGATGACGCCATCGTTGTCGGCGAGAATATTCACCGAGAGATCGAAAGCGGGCGACGCGAAGGCCTGGACGCTGCTATTGTCGGCACGCAACTCGTGCTGAAACCGGTCGTGTTCGGCGTTCTGACCACGATCATCGCCTTCCTGCCATGGGCATTCATTAGCGGCCCGACCCGAATGTTTACCCAGCAGATCACGTTCGTCGTGGTCGCCGCCCTGATCTTCTCGATCATCGAGTGCATGCTGATCCTGCCGAGCCATCTGTCACATATGAAGCGCCAGTCCTTCGACGGTCCGTCTGGCAAATTGCTCAAGCTGCAGCACTCGATTGCAGACAGCCTGCTCTGGTTTGCCAACAACCTCTACAAACCCTTCCTCGAACTGGCGATCCGCTATCGCTATGCGACCGTCATGCTCTTCTTCTGCCTGTACTTCCTGGCAACACGGATCACAGGTATGGGCATCGTACCCTTCAAATTCATGCCGGAAATCGAAGCAGACCTTGTTCGGGTCGAAATCGATATGCCAGACGGTACGCCATACACCCGCCTCGAACAGATCCGCGACCAGCTGCAAGCCGGTATCGACGTTACGATGGCGGAATCGATCAAACAATATCCGAATATAGAGGGTGGCCTGATCAAGGATGCCGCTGTCGTTGCGTCCGGGACGCGCGTCAATGCCTGGATTGGGGTCTTGCCACCCGAAGACCGGCCTGTCGGATTGCGGTCCAAGGATATAGCCGAACAATTACGCCTGAATGTCGGTGATATTCAGGATGCTGAAGAAATCAATTTCGATTTCACCTTCAATGATGAACAGAGCGGCGTGCGCTTTGCCCTCAACCATCAGGACCTGGACCGTCTGCGTGAAGCGGCTGCCGCAGTTAAAGAACATCTGGCAACTTATGCCAACGCCTACGATATTGGAGACAACCTCTCCTCAGCCGCTGAAGAGATTCGTATCTCGCTGAAACCGGGCGCGGAAACGCTCGGCATCACGCTGGCCAGCGTCACCAACCAGGTCCGGCAGGCATATTATGGCGAAGAAGCCCAACGCCTGCCCAGAGATGGCGAAGATGTCCGCGTCATGGTCCGTTTGCCGGAATCGGCCCGGGAAAATCTGGACAGCCTGAATTCTCTCCGAGTACGCACTTCTGATGGCCGCGAGATTCCGGTCACCCAGGTCGCAAACTTTGACTATGCACCAGGGATCAACCGCATCATTCGTCGCAATCGCACCCGGTCAGTCTCAGTGTATTCTGAAGTGCTGGGCGACGGTGGGCGAAACCAGATCATGGCCTCAATGGACGAAAATTTCTGGCCAGACTTCGAGAAGACCTTCCCGGATGTCGAGCGCGGCGTGGCAGGCGGCATCGAAGAAGAACAGAAGTTCATGGAAGAAGTTGGTCGATTGATCCTGATTGCCATCGGCGCGATGTACATCTTGTTGGCAGTGGCGTTCCGTTCTTACGCCCAGCCACTGCTGTTGATGATGGCCCTGCCCTTTGCTTATTGCGGAGCAGTCTTCGGGCTCTGGATATTTGATACACCGATGGCCATGTTCTCATTCTTCGGCATTGCTGCAGCCGCAGGGGTCGTGATCAACGACAATCTCGTCCTGATCGATTATGTGAATCGACGGCGGGATGAAGGCGCAGGTGCCGTTCAGGCGCTGGTCGATGGGGGCGTATCCCGCTTCCGGCCCATCCTGTTGACTTCCGTCACCACCTTTGTCGGCATCCTGCCGCTGATTGCAGAAAAATCCGTTCAGGCACAATTCCTCAAACCGATGGTTGTGTCATTGGGCGCAGCTGTTGCGTTCGCGCTTTTTGTCTCACTGTTGATGGTCCCTGCCCTTTATGCAGTCGGTGTCGAGATTGGTCGGATCTTCCGCTGGACCTGGGGCGGCAAGCCATTCCGCCAGATCGGTGAGACCTATAGCGGAGAAGTGACAATCGACGAGGATGAATTGATTGGCACGAGCAAAGATGGCGGACTTGGTCCAATGGCTCCCGCCGAATAAAATGTACGCAACACGGTAAAGGCCCGCCCGGATCAAGCGTCGGGCCTTTATCCATATTACTGGAGAGACCTTAAATGAAACACCTCATGCTCGGGGCAGCGACCATTGCCCTCCTCACCGCCTGTTCGCCGGCATCTACGGAAGACACCGGTCAGTCAGCAGAGCCTGCGACAGTAACATCAACATCCTCGAACACGCCGAACGAAGCAGGCAAATATGTCACCGCAGAAGGCCTGGAGCTGTCTGCTGCTGACTATTGGGGGGACTGGGGTGTTGACCTCACATTGCGCGATGACTCCATCGCACCCGGCGATAATTTCTATGCCTATGCCAATGGCAAATGGCTCGACAGTTTCGTTATCCCGAGTGATCGCACACGTTATGGCGCCTTCACTCTGCTGGCTGAAAAGTCAGAGCAACGCGTACTCAATATCATTCAGGAGCTTGCCGAAGCCGAACCTGATCCGGCCACACTCGAAGGCAAGGTCGCCTCTGTCTACAACGCCTATATGGACACGAGCGGTATCGAAACCGCTGGCCTCGCGCCCGCCACGCCCTATCTCAGCAAGATCAAGAATATCGATAGCCGGGAAGACCTCGCCAAGCTGTTTGCGGCAACGGGCTACGCCTCCCCTATCGCGGGCTGGGTCGATGTCGATTCCAAGCAGACCGACCAGTACATCTTCTATGTGACCCAAGCCGGGCTCGGCATTGGCGACCGTGACTATTATCTCGACGATACAGAGAAAAACCTTGAAATCCGCGCGGCCTACAAAGCCATGCTGACCACCCTGCTGACAGAAGCAGGCCATGAGGAGGCCGAGGCGGCGGCAGACCGCGTGATCGCGCTCGAGACCCGTATTGCTCGCGCCCATTGGGACCGCGCAACAGGCCGGAATCGCAACCTCACCTACAACAAGATGAGCCGCGCAGAGTTGGAACAGCTCGCCGGAGACTTCCCGGTGGCGACGATGCTCATGGACCTTGGCCTGAACAGCGAAGAATCCTTTGTCGTGCGCCAGGTCACTCCGACAGCCGAAGAGATCGCAGAAAACGGGCTCACCGCGGAACAGATCGAAAAAGTCTCGGGCGGCGGCATAGGCGGCCTGTTCGAGATCATGCAAACCGCCTCACTTGAGGACTGGAAGGCTTATCTAGCGGCCCACTTCCTGATCGATCACGCCGATGTCCTGCCCCGCCGCCTGGATGAGGCGACCTTCGAATTTTATGGCAAGAAACTGGGCGGTGCCGAAGAACAGCGCGAGCGCTGGAAGCGTGCAGTCTCAACCGTCGAAGGCTCCGTCGGAGAAGGTGTCGGCAAAGTCTATGCCGAGCGCTTCTTCCCGAGCGAGAACAAGGCAGCCATGGACGATCTGGTAGAGAATTTGCGAGCGGCCATGGCCAGCAATCTCGATGAGATCGACTGGATGGGCGACGACACGAAGACAGAAGCACATGACAAGCTCGCCAAATTCACCCCAAAAATCGGATATCCGGAGAACTTCGAGACCTATGCGGACCTGAATGTGGGCCCGGACGCCTTCGCCAACTCCATGGCGGTGAATGACTGGGCCTGGAAGGACATGATCTCCCAGCTCGGCCAGCCGATCGACAAGACCGAATGGTTCATGTTGCCCCAGACGGTGAACGCCTATTATTCGCCCAACCGGAACGAAATCGTGTTTCCCGCCGCCATCCTTCAGCCGCCTTTCTTCAATCTGACTGCAGACCCCGCCGTCAATTATGGTGCGATCGGCGGCGTCATTGGTCACGAAATGGGCCACGGCTTCGATGATCAGGGCGCCAAATCCGACGGAAATGGCACGCTCCGCAATTGGTGGACCGCTGAAGACGAATCCAATTTCAAGGCCAAGACCGGCGCGCTGGTAGAGCAATATAATGCTTTCTGTCCCCTGGACGATGGGGAAACCTGTGTGAATGGCGCGCTGACACTCGGCGAGAATATCGGCGATCTCGGCGGTCTTTCGATGGCATACAAGGCCTACAAGCTCAGCCTCGACACAGATGGCAACGGCACGATCAGCCCGGATGAGGAAGCGCCTGTGCTGGACGGACTGAGCGGTGATCAGCGCTTCTTCCTGGCCTGGGCCCAGGTCTGGCGGTCCAAGTACCGCGAAGAGGCAACCCGTCGCCAGCTGCTGACAGACCCACATTCCCCACCCGTTTACCGGGTAAACGGCGTCGTTCAGAACATGGCAGAATGGTACGAAGCCTTTGACGTTACGGAAGATGACGAGATGTACCTGCCGCCTGAGCAGCGCATCCGGATTTGGTAAACGGTTATAAACCGTAGCATACACTACAGAAGCAGCGCTTTAGAGTGCTGCTTCTTTACTTGTCTTGAAGAAGTTTGGGTATATTCTGACCGAGCAGCCTGATTTGGCATGGCGGTTGCAAGAAAATCTTCGGATAAGGATTCCGCCCAAAATGAAATTGCTAAACCGCCTGTTCAAGACATCAAGTTCCGATTCCGAGGCTCCCGCCTCTGCGCGCGTAGAACAGATGGTGACGCCCGTAAAAGAACGGCCACGTCCCGTCCGTGCATCGGTCTATCGGGAAGCAAATGTCGTTTACGAATCCGGCTACAAGCGTCGCGGTATCGTTCTGGACTATTCTGACACAGGCGTTCGCCTCCGGTTTCCGACCAATGAGGGCATGCCTGAATTCGTGACCCTTCATGCCAAGGGAGTGGGCCTGCAGGGCCCCGCACGCGTTGTCTGGCAAAAAGGTTCTGAAGCGGGTTTTCAACTCACGACCATCTAGGGTCGCACCCGTCCCTTCCCAATGTTCATTTGGCTTTTGGGCCTAAAAGGTCTTGAATGACCTTTTCAACGCGAAAGGGACGCACCATGGCCATCATGAAATCAGAACAGATCATGTCGGAATCGACCAAATCCTTCGAGGATGCGATTCAGACAGCGGTCACACGCTTTGACGCCACCGTCAAAGGCCTCGCATCGGCTTACGTCAACGAAATGTACACCACAATCAAGAACGGCAAGATCGAAAAGTATCGCGTGAACCTCCAGATGACGTTCGAAGTAATGCCGCCCAAGGCCGACGACAAAGCCAAGCGCGCAAAGAAGAAGTAGGCCCCATTCGTGGCCAAGACGACGGAAACCTGGTTTTCGGAACTCGATCCGGCCCAATTCGAGATTGCGGAAAGCCTCCGAGCGCGCATTGAGCGGGCAGGCCCCGGCCTGACCTGCAAGCTCGCCTGGGGCTTTCCGTGTTGGAGTGGGACCGAGCGGATATTCTCGATTGCGGCATACAAGGACCGCTGCAATCTCCAGATATTCTATGGTGCCGAACTTGCGCCGTCCTTTCCAGATCGGATCGAAGGCACCGGCAAGGCTCTGCGCCATGTAAAAGTCCATTCGGTCGATCAGATCGACGCCCAACTGGATCAAATCATCGAGGCGGCAATCCGGCTGGATGCAACCGATCCACGGCCTGTTCGATAGGAAGACGTGACAGCTGCGTGGTTTGCCCTATCATCTGACGTCAGATGCACAGGAACCTGCCCCCATGCGCCAATTCCTTGTCCCAGCCCTCGCCGTCGTTTGCCTTGTCCTGGCAGTCCCGACAGGAAGCCAGGCACAATCCCCTAGCAATTCGGAAACCCCTTCCATGACGGCAACGCAATTTACGAGCATTGATGGAAAGCCAGTCGACCTTGAAGCACTCGATGCAAAGGCGATCCTCGTCGTGAATACAGCCTCCAAATGCGGCTACACCAAACAGTATGAGGGCCTTCAGGCACTGTATGAAGCGAAGCGAGCGGAAGGGCTCGTCATTCTAGGCATCCCTTCAAATGATTTCGGCGGGCAGGAACCCGGGACCGAGGAAGAGGTCCAGACGTTCTGCCAGCTGAATTTCGGCGTGACATTCCCGCTGACAAAGAAATACGCTGTGACGGGCGCTGATGAGCACCCATTCTATTTGAATGCCGTGGACATGCTTGGCGAGGCCGCGCAGCCGAAATGGAATTTCCATAAAATTCTCGTCGATGGCGACGGCACACCGCTCAAGGCCTACCCCTCTGCCACTACCCCATCGGATCCGGAACTCGTGGCAGATATCGAGGCGGCCCTCGGCGGATGACGCCTATCAGGCGCGCCACTTCACGACCGGAGTGATCCTGCCGGTACGGCAAGTTCGGGAATGGATCGCAGAAAGGCCCGCGCCTGCTCACCGGCTGCAGCACACGCTGTTTCAAGCTGCCCTCTATCCAGGCGCACTGCGCGAATACGTGCCCACGGGTGTCGTTGGAGATAGTAGTCGAGATTGTTCAAAAGCTCGAATTCAACTCGGTCTATCTGTTCGCTTTCGCTTGCTTCAAAGAAATACATTCGAGTTTGGGCCGCGCTCCAGCCCCGCTCGAAATGCGCGTGATAATGGCCCTCATCCTCGCCGAAACAATCGAAGCGGAGGACTTCGTCTTCGTGGATGAAAAGCGAAAACGCGGGCCCGCGCCCAATGGGCAGGACTTTCCAGAAGACGTGCAACTCTGCGTCTGGCGATATCGAGAATATTTTCAGATCGCGTCGGCTCGGAAATTTCGCGGTATAACGTTCGTGGAGACGGAACTTGCGGAGGCGCCGGGACAATTGCCGACCAGCATAGAACATCCGAGATGGAAGCATTCTGCGCGCCAAGGCATAAGTCGAACTTGCCATTTAAGGTACCCATCCCCAGCGACATTTTCACCAGATTGCTCTCGTGGCTTTCATTGAAGCCGAAAATGCACTGGCATTACAATAGAACGGCGACAACTTCTCGATTGCGCGCCCCGTTCGATGAAAAAATCTCCGCCAATCGCGTTTCGTGAACTCTTGACGAGTGAGGCCCGGACGCGCTTTGTGTTCGCACCTGCAAAAAAAAATCCATAGCGGAAGGAAACTCCATGTCTGAACAAGATCCCGTCGTCATCGTCGGTATGGGCCGCACGCCCATGGGTGGCCTGCTCGGCGACCTTGCCAGCCTGACTGCCAGTGAGTTGGGCGCCATTGCCATCGAGAAAGCTGTCAGCGAAGCAAAGCTGGCCCCCGGCGAGGCGAATGAAATCATCATGGGCAACTGCCTTCCCGCTGGCCAGGGCCAAGCTCCTGCCCGTCAGGCAGGTTTCAAATCCGGTCAGGACAAGGGCCTTGAAGCCACAACGATCAACAAGATGTGCGGCTCCGGCATGCAAGCTGCCGTCATGGGCCGCAATGCCATTCTGGCGGGCGACGCAAACATCGTGATCGCTGGCGGCATGGAATCCATGACCAACGCACCGCACCTGCTGAACGTCCGCAAGGGCCATAAATACGGCACCATGAACGCTCAGGACCATATGGCGCTCGACGGCTTGTCCGACGCCTACAAGGGCGGCCCCATGGGCGAATTCGCCGACATGATCGCGGGTGAGTACCAGTTCACACGCGAGCAACAGGATGCCTACGCGCTGGAAACGCTGTCGCGCGCACAGAACGCAACGAAAGAAGGCAAGTTCAAGCGCGAGATTGCCCCGGTCACCATCAAGACCCGCAAGGGCGAAACGGTCGTCGACACTGATGAACTGCCTCGCACTGCGATGCCGGAAAAAATCCCGTCGCTGCGCCCGGCCTTCTCCAAGGACGGCACCGTTACCGCAGCCAATGCCTCAGCTATTTCAGATGGCGCAGCTGCGCTCGTCCTGATGCGCGAATCTGAAGCCAAGAAACGCGGTCTCAATCCGCTGGCCAAGATCGTGTCTTCGTCCAGCCACGCTCACGAGCCTGAATACTTCACGACCGCACCAGTGCCTGCCATGAAGAAAGCCTTGGAAAAGGCTGGCTGGAGCGTCGACGATGTCGAGCTTTGGGAAGTCAACGAAGCCTTCGCGGTCGTTCCAATGATCGCCATGAAGGAAATGGGCATCTCGCACGACAAGCTGAACGTGAATGGCGGTGCCTGCGCCATGGGTCACCCGATCGGCGCTTCCGGCGCTCGTTTGATCGTCACACTGCTCGCGGCCATGGAAGATCGTGGCCTGAAAAAAGGCATGGCCAGTCTCTGTATTGGTGGCGGCGAAGGCATCGCGATGGCGCTCGAACGCTACTAGGGGTCCGGCATGCTGGATGAAACCCGGATCCTCGACCATTTCACCGAACAGGCGAGATGGTGCGAGGATCTGGGCTCTCCTTTCACTGCGGCCCTGCTCCGGAAATTTGCCGAAGATTTTGAGGCCAATGGCCCGGTCGCGGATATCTGCGCCGACTGGACCGGCAATCCCCGCAAGGATGCCCTTGGCCTCAGGCTGGCCGGTGCCCTTCACCATGCCGTGCTAACCAACGCAGCACCTGCTCTTGCCGCGACTTATCCCGGCCATCTGGCGGAGTGGAAGATGGAGGCTGTCTGGGCCGAGGCCCAGCCTTGGCTTGCGGCGCACATCCCCGACATCCGCACCTTCATCAAGAGTCCCCCGCAGACCAATGAGACCCGCCGGTCGATTGCGCTCCTGCCCGGTTTTCTCGAACTTGCCGCAACCTACCGTATGCCCATGCACCTGCTTGAGCTCGGCGCGAGTGCGGGCCTCAACCAGAATTGGGATCGGTTCACCTATGATGGCGGAATCTGGCAACGACCGGGCGCGAGCGACGTCACGATATCCACGATCTGGAACGGACCCGAGCCCGCACATCTCGACGCCGCTCCAGTCATTGCTTCACGCGCCGCTTGCGACCTGAACCCGATTGACCTGACAAATGAGGCCGCCTTCCTGCGGCTCAAATCCTACACTTGGCCAGACCAGGCTGGACGACTGGCCCGTCTGGATGCGGCGGCAGAATTGGCCAGACATATGGGCGTTCGCGTGGAACAGGCGGATGCGGTTGACTGGCTCGCCCAGAAACTGACCAAACGCCCCTCAGAGGGCCTGACAGTCATTTATCACTCAGTCTTCCTTGTCTATCCGTCAAAAGAAGATGTTGCACGCATGAAGCGACTGATCGAAGAAGCGGGCGCAGCTACCACCGAGACTGCCCCCCTCGCCTGGCTTTGCTTTGAACCGGAATCCCTGTTTGGAGGAGACCGCGCGTCTCCGCGCATGCAGACCCGACTGCAAGTCTGGCCGGGTGGCGAACCCCGCATACTGAATGAGTCTGATGGACACGTCACATATGTGGACATGCCGTAAGACTATTCGGCAAATGCGTCTGCCAGTTCCCGAGCGAGCTTATTGACCGCCGCAACGCCCTCATCACTGAAACTGTTTGTGTTCACAATTACGACAAGACCTGCATCTGGCAGCAGGTAAACCGACGACAACCACATCGTATTCGACCCGTTATGGGCGAAGAGACGTCCATGCGGACACGGCGCTGAGACGCCCCACCCCAACGCATAGTCGGATCCCGCGGTTGGATATGGCGTAAGCAGTTTCTGCTCGGTCTCATCTGCTTCCAGAAAGCCGCTGACAAAGCGCGCATGCGCGGCCAACGGCACATGTAACGTGCCAGCGGGTGCCAGCGCGGCCGGGTTATCCGCTCCGCTGCCTGTGCCCTGGCCTTTCAAACCTCCGAACAGGCCTTTTGCGTGGCCTTCAATCCCCGTCGGCGGTGGTCCGAACCCCCAACCTTCATTCCGGGGTACAAGCGTGAACAGGAACAATGTCTCGTAATTCTCGTGCCCTAGCCGCAAGGCTATCCGGTCCAGTGCTGCCCCCGCAATCATGTAACCAAGATTGGAATAGGTAAATGTTCCCGTTTTGCCAGCAGGCGGCTTTGTCAAAAAACCTCGCGCCAAAGCAGTGCGCTGAGTTTCAACAGGACCATTGGAGCCGCGACTGGTCAGGAACCACATCATACCGGGATTGGCGGCAAGTCCGCTCCGGTGAGAAAGCAGATGCTCAATCGTCACATCGCCCCAGGCCGGATCCATCTCGTCGGCAAGGTCTGGCAACAACTCTGGCAGGGTCGCACCCCAACTCGCTTCACCCTGCTCTACGAGCCGACCGTAAAGCAGCGCGGTCAGCATCTTCGTGTTGGAGCCGATATGCCAGGCGTCGTCCTGCTCGACAGCATCCCGGCTGCCCTTCACGCGCTCTCCATCGACCGCGAGACCAAGAATGTCCCCATCGGCGTTGGCGATGACAGCCCCAAGAGCCACCAGCCCGGCATCTTCCCGAACCGTTTCGACCTTCTGTTGTAACTCCTCTGGCGATAGCGGTGCGGCCGATGATGGCAGCACCAGTACGGCAAGAAGTGAGAGGGATATCGCGGCGCGGATCATGGCATCCATAGTCCAGGCGCTAGCGTCATCGGTCAAGCAGAGGCAGGCTTCTTGATATCTTCAACCAGATCAAGCGGCAGGGCAGTCGTACGCTTTGCGACCCGGATCACGATACGTGATTGCACATCCGACACGAGGGCTGAGCCTAGCAGATTGTCCCGCAGGAAATTGTCATAAGCGTGCATGTCGGTCGTGATGATGTGGATCATGTAGTCGACCGCACCTGTAACCGTCATGCATTCGATGACTTCCGGCCAAGCCTGAACCATCTGTTCGAAAGCATCGAGATTTTCCCGGCTCGGAAGCGCCAGTTTGACGCTCGCCATGACTTCGAAATTCAGCCCGAGTGAGTTATTGTCCAGCAGGGTCACCCGGCCTGTAATGAAGCCGGCCTCTTCCATGCGCTTGATACGCCGCCAACAAGGCGATGAGGACAAGCCGACCCGGTCGGCAATTTCGGCGACAGACAAGCCGGCATCATGCTGGATGATGTCCAGTATTCGCGCATCTACAGCATCTAATTCTTGGGCCAATTTTGCTCGCTCTCTTAGGTTATCCGGTAAATTTTACCCCGGAATAGCAAAATTTGCGCAAGATAGGCAAGCAATTTCACGCGGTTTGACCAATAATCTGCCTAAACCCATCAGATAGGCATGCTATGCAACACCGCGAAGTCACGCTGGACGACAAATACGAGCTTGTCGAGGGAAAAGCCTTCATGACAGGGATTCAGGCGATTGTTCGCCTGCCACTTGATCGAAAACGCCTTGATCTGGGCATGGGCCTCAACACAGCCGGTTTCATCTCTGGATACCGCGGATCGCCGCTGGGCGGTTACGATCAACAGCTTCGCGCCGCTCAAAAATGGCTGGATTCCCATGACATCAAATTCTGGGAAGGTCTGAATGAAGACCTCGGTGCCACCGCTGTGTGGGGCAGCCAGCAGCTCGGCCTGTTCCCCGGCGCGAAGTATGATGGCCTGTTCGGCGTGTGGTACGGCAAGGCCCCTGGCGTAGACCGGACGGGCGATGTATTCAAACACGCCAACGCCGCTGGCGCCTCCGACCATGGCGGCGTACTCGCCATCATCGGCGACGACCATAATTGCAAGTCCTCCACCCTGCCCTCGCAATCAGAGTTCGCGATGGCCGACGCGGAGATCCCGGTACTGAACCCCGCCTCCATCCAGGACGTGCTGGACTACGGCATCCATGGCTGGGCCATGAGCCGCTTCTCCGGAGCATGGGCCGGACTGGTCGCTCTCGCAGACACAATGGATTCCGGCGCTGTGGTAAGCGTCGATCTTGACCGGTTCAGTTTTGTCTCTCCTGATTTCCAGCTGCCTGAAGACGGCGTTCATATGCGCCGTGGCGACAGCCCGCTCGATAAGGAGCGGCGCCTGCGTCAGGTGAAGCTGCCGGCTGCACAGGCCTATGTGCGCGCCAACAAGCTGGACAATGTCATCCTGCCTTCGCCGAAACCCCGTGTCGGTGTTGTCGTGACGGGCCAGGCTGCCCGCGACGTGTTCGAGGCGCTCGCGGCGCTCGGCCTGTCACCGCAGGATGCAGGACGCCTGGGTCTCTCCGTGTACAAAGTGGCCATGCCGTGGCCGCTTGAACCCGAAGGGATCCGGGCGTTCTGCAAAGGTCTGGAACGTGTGGTCGTGATCGAGCACAAACGCCCTCTGATCGAAGATCAGCTACGCTCGGTGCTCTACGATCTGCCGGATGGCCAACGTCCGACTGTAGAAGGCAAGCGCGATCGCGAGGGACGCCCCCTGCTCTCCGATATCGCCTCCATCTCCATCCCGGAAATGGCTGGCGCGCTGATGAAGATCCTTCCTGAAGGTTGGGATACCAGCCGCGCCAACGCCTATTTTGATCGGATTGGCCGGACTGGCGAAGCGGCGCGCATCAATGCCTCCGAAACCATTCGCACCCCGCATTATTGCTCCGGCTGCCCGCACAATTCCTCCACCGTTGTGCCGGAAGGCTCGCGCGCGCTGGCCGGGATCGGCTGTCACTATATGGCGAACTTCATGCCGGACCGCAAAACCGACATGACCAGCCAGATGGGCGGCGAAGGTATTGCCTGGGTTGGTCAGCACTGGGCGACTGAAGAAGGCCATGTCTTCGTCAATCTCGGCGACGGCACCTATTCCCATTCGGGCAGCCTCGCCATCCGCGCAGCGGTGACTTCCGACGCGAACATGACCTACAAGATTCTCTACAATGACGCTGTCGCCATGACCGGCGGCCAGACAGTCGAGTCTGGTCAGACCCCGGCCCAGATCGCGCAGCAGGTGGAAGCTGAAGGCGTGGAGACGATCGTGATCGTCACCGAAGACCCGACCCGCTATGCCAATGTGAAAGACCTGCCGCGCCGCGTGAAGATCTTTGATCGCGAAGAGCTGGACGAGGTTCAGGTGATGCTGCGCGCAACTCCGGGCGTCTCCGTCATGATCTACGATCAGATCTGCGCCACCGAAAAGCGCCGCCGGTCCAAGCGCGGCCTTCGTGCACCGGACCGTACGCGCGTCGTCATCAACACCGAAGTCTGCGAAGGCTGTGGCGACTGTTCGATCAAATCCAACTGCCTGTCAGTAGAGCCGGTCGAAACCGAACTCGGCCGCAAACGGCGCATCAACCAGTCGACCTGCAACACAGACCTCTCCTGCTTGCGCGGCTTCTGCCCGAGCTTTGTGACGATCCAGGATGGCGAACCTGCCTGGCAGGATCAGCCCCGTCCGGAGTTTGACGATGCAGGCCTGCCAATGCCGGAAACGCCCAGCCTCTCTGAGCCGTGGAACGTGCTGTTCACCGGCGTCGGCGGCACAGGCGTCACCACGGTCGCCGCCGTACTGGCCATGGCCGCGCATGTGGACGGCCATGCGGCCTCCAGCCTCGACATGACCGGCCTTGCCCAGAAGGGTGGTCCGGTGCTTAGCCACATTCGCTTTGCGCGTGAGCCGGAGCTGATTTCGACCGGCAAGGTTCCGCCTGCCAGCGCCGACCTCATCATTGCTTGCGATCTGGTCGTGGCGGCGGGGGGCGATGCACTGAACCTGATGGATGTTGGCCGCACGGCAGCCTATGCAAACTCCGACGTAACGCCAACCAGTGAATTCATCCGGGACCGGTCAAAACGGTTTGAAAGCGATCTCCTCGCCGCGCGCGTGAAACGGCAGGCCCGCGACTTCGCTGCCTTCGATGCCGAGGCCCTTGCGGTCGGTTATCTGCATGATGCGATCTATACGAACATGATCATGGTCGGTTTTGCCTGGCAGAAGGGGCAGGTGCCGATCAGCCTGCGCGCGCTCTACCGCGCGATCCGCCTGAACGGCACCAAGGTGGAAGACAACATGTCCGCCTTCAATATCGGCCGGATCGCTGCGGCGAACCCGGAACGACTCCTGCCCCAGCATGACCCACGCGGTCATATCGAAGAGAAGACGCTGGACGAGCTGATAGATGACCGGGCAGCGCGCCTCACCGCTTATCAGGATGCCGCCTATGCGGAGACCTATCGCAACATCGTCGCTCAGGTGCGCGCCGCAGAACATGGCGCTGGCCTCGGCGAGAATCTGAGTCGCGCAGCCGCCACCTATGCCTACAAGGTCATGGCCTACAAGGACGAGTATGAAGTGGCCCGTCTCTACACGGATGGGAAATTTGCTGAATACATTGCCAGCCAGTTCAAGGGCGGCAAACTCCGCCTGATGCTGGCCCCGCCCATTCTGTCAAAGACGGATGCAAACGGGCACGCCAAGAAGAAGCATTTTGGCCCGTGGATGTTCCAGGTCTTCAAGCTGATGGCGAAGTTCAAGGGCCTGCGCGGCACGAAGTTTGACCTGTTCGGCTACACGGCCGAGCGCCGGATGGAACGCCAACTGCGTGACGATTATCTCGCCGGCCTTTCCCGCATCGCGCAGGAACTGACCGCAAAGAATCATGAGCTCGCCGTGGCGCTCGCCGAAATCCCAGACGATATTCGCGGCTATGGCCATGTGAAGGAAGCTGCCGCCGAAGTCGCCAAGGCGAAAGAGGCAGACCTCTGGAAGGGCTGGCCGGACGGCAAGCTGCCCAAGGCAAAGACCACGCTGATCGCGGCGGCGGAGTAGACCCCTACTCTGCCGGCTCGACCTGCACGTCGATAATGGTGCCCTTCTTGCCGATTTTTTCGAGCGTCTTCTCGATATCGTCGGACTCGACGGTGCGCGTATAGGTCTTGGTGCCGCCGCCAAATTTCTTCACTTTCACCTTCAGTTTCACGTCCTCCTCTGGGCCGTCCAGCGCATCTCCGGTGACGTGCACGACCCCAGAGCCGACCGCATAGGCGCCCTTCGCGGTGCCCTCGACCACGTCGCCCGCCACGCTGACGGGCACGGTCACGATCTTGGTGGCAAGGCAGGCGGGCAGCGTGGCAAGCATGCCGGCGATCAGGATTAGGCGAATGGCAGGCATGGCAAAGGCTCCTCTGGCTCTGGCCAGACTAGAGCAGATGAATGTTTAAGCCGTGTTACGAAACGTGCAGACTAGTCCCGCGCCAGCGCCTCATCCATCAGGCGGGCCGTATTGGCGACGCCGTATAGCGCCGCGAAGCTGCCGAAGCGCGGGCCCTGGCTCTGGCCGAGCAGGACTTCATATAGCGCCTGGAACCATTCGCGCAGATTCTCGAACTCATGCTCCTTGCCGACCGAGAAGGTCAGCGTCTGCAGGTTTTCCGAGGTCGGCTCACCGTCAAACGCCTTGAGGCGCGCGGAGAGGTCTTCCATCGCCGCGCGTTCCTTGTCCGTCGGCGCACGATAGGTCTTCTGCGGCAGGACGAAGTCCTGATAATAGCTCATCGCATAGCCGGCGAGTTCATCGAGCAACCGGTTCTTCTCGGGTGAGGCGTCCGGCGCATATTGCGAGATGAAGCCCCAGAGCTGGCTCTTGTCTTCCGGGTTCGCCACCGCGACGAGGTTCAGCAGCAGCGCAAAGCTGACCGGCGTGGTCACGGCTGGCGGGTTGCCGGAATGGATGTGCCAGACCGGATTTTCCAATTGGCGCGCAGGCTCCTCACTTGGATACTTCTCAAGAAAAGTCAGGTATTCGTCCACAGCTTTCGGAATGACGTCGAAATAGAGCTTCTTCGCCACGCGCGGCTTCTGGAACTGGAACAGGCCGAGGCTTTCGTCGGGGGCATATTTCAACCAGTCCTCGACCGAGATGCCATTGCCCTTGGTCTTGGAGATCTTCTCTCCTTTTTCGTCGAGGAACATCTCATAGACATATTGCTCCGGCGGCCGCACGCCCAGGATGCGGGTGATCTTGGAATAGATCGGCGCATTCGCCTGATGGTCCTTGCCGAACATTTCAAAGTCCACGCCGAGCGCGGCCCAGCGCATACCGAAATCGGGCTTCCACTGCATCTTTACATGACCGCCGGTCACCGGCAGCGTGAATTCCTTGCCGGACGCATCCTCGAACGTGATGGTCCCCTTCTCTCCGTCTACGGCCTTCATCGGCACATAGAGCACTTCGCCCGTGTCCGGATGGATTGGCAGGAACGGGCTGTAGGTCGCCTGACGCTCCTCGCCCAGCGTGGGCAGCATCACATCCATGATGTCCTGATATCTCCGCGCAGCCTCCAGCAGCATGGCGTCGAACCGGCCGGACTTGTAACATTCCGTCGCCGACAGGAATTCATACTCGAATCCGAACTGGTCGAGGAAGGCACAGAGCCGCGCATTCATGTGCGCGCCATAGGAATCATGCGTGCCGAACGGGTCCGGCACAGCCGTCAGCGGCTGTTGCAGGTACGGCTCCAGCTTTTCCGGGTTCGGCACGGTCGGCGGCACTTTTCGCATCCCGTCCATGTCATCCGACACACAGATCAGGCGCGTTGTGTACTTGCCGCCGGTCAGCACTTCAAAGGCGTGGCGCACCATCGTCGTGCGCACGACTTCGCCGAACGTGCCGATATGCGGCAGGCCTGACGGGCCATAGCCGGTCTCGAAGGTCACAGGGTCGCCAGCCTCACGCTGGCCGGCCTTGATCTGCTGCTCCACGCGCTGTTCCAGCTTGCGGGCAAGCTCGAACGGCCAGGCCTTAGCGGAATGGGCGAGCGTGGAGAGATCGGTCATCGGAAATGTCTGTCTTTACTGAGAAATGAAAGGTCCGCCGGACCTAGAGGCCGCAGGGGTTCCGGTCAAGCGGTGCGAACTTTCTTGTAAAGAATATTTGACATGTCAAAAATCTTTGACCATATGGGTCGTGTAAGAAATTTTTGACATGGAGACATCAAATGTCCTTTCACGAAAAATCGGCCTGGATCATGGGCCTGCTGCTCTCACTCACCGGATACTGGTACCTGTCGAGGGTCTGGGCCCTGTCGGATGCGCTGGGGGAAACCGCGCCGCCCGTCATCGGCCTGATCGCCGGGGCCACGATCATGCTGATCGTCGGGGCCGTGATCAGCCACATTATCATCGGCGTCATCAACCCGGACGAGGCCAGCGGCGATGAAGATGAGCGCGACAAGCAGGTGCTGCGCCGCGCGGGCAATATTGCCGGTTATGTGCTGGGCTTCGGCATCTTTGCTGGCCTGTGGAGCTATTACTTCCAGCGCGACGGCAATCTGTTGTTCCACATCGCGGTGGCCAGCCTGATCGCCTCGCAGGTGGCCGAATATGCCCTCACCATCCTGTTCTATCGCCGGGGCGTGTAAGCATGGCCAAACGCCCCCCTATCCTCAACCGCGTAAAGGCCCTGAGAGAGGCCCATGACGGGATGAGCCAGGCGGCCCTGGCAAAAGAGATCGGCGTGACGCGGCAAACCGTGATCGCCATCGAACAGGGCCGCTACTCCCCCTCCCTCGAAAGCGCCTTCCGCATCGCACGGGTCTTCGGCGTCGGCCTCGAAGACGCGTTCCAATGGGACGACACCGCCGAGGCCTGACCGCAGGCCCGGCGGCCATTCCGCATGTGCAACAAAGCGCAAAAACCGGATTGACAATCATTCGCATATTCGTGCAAATGGTTCTCATGATCATTTGTGTCTGCAACCGCATCAACTGCAAGAGCGTCCGCACCGCCGTCGACGCCGGGGCGCGCAGCCCCAAGGCCGTGCAGGCGCATCACGGGTGCAAGTTCCAGTGCGGAAAATGCAGCTGCTCCATCGGCGAAATCATCTCCGAAGAGATGGACCAACGCCCGGCCGCGCCAGCGCTCGTCGCCGCCGAATAGGCAGCTACTCCCTGAAATTGCAGGCCTTTGCGCGATCACCCGCCATGCACGCCTGATTCAAACCGTTCTCAGGCGCCGCTGCAACTGTGTCGCACTTTCATATGCAATTGTTTTTATTGGATTTTTTGTTGATCCCATGACACAATCACCCTAGGTGCTGGCCCGTACGAAATCCACAAAGCAGGAGCTCCCCATGAAAGGCGACCCGAAGGTCATCGAATTTCTGAACAAGTGTCTCAAGAACGAGCTGACGGCGATCAACCAGTATTTCCTGCATTCGCGCATGCTGCACGATTGGGGCGTCAGCAAGCTGGGCGATTATGAATACAAGGAATCCATCGAAGAGATGGAGCATGCCGATTGGCTGATCGAGCGCATCCTGTTCCTCGGCGGCCTGCCGAATCTCCAGGACCTCGGAAAGCTGCGTATCGGGGAATCAGTCTTCGAAATCCTCGAATGCGACCTGAAACTGGAAAACGACGCGATTCCGTTGCTCAAGGACGCGATGGAATATGCTGAGAGCGTCCGCGACTATGGCAGCCGCGACCTGTTCGGAAAGATCCTCAACAATGAGGAAGAGCATGTGGATTATCTTGAAACGCAGTTCGACCTGATCGAACGCATCGGAATCGAGCGGTATACAATGCTCCAGTCCGAAGCGAACGGCTCAAAGGCCCAGGACTAAACGGCTCAGGCGCTGCTCTCTTCGGGAGCAGCGCCGGCTTGCGCTTCGGCCGCCTCGACGCGGTCCTGAAGCTTCTGCAACTGACGCTCGCGCAGCTCGTCCGAAAAGGCACTGGCGAACACGCCTGCCGGCAGTGCGACCACGCCGATCCCCGCAATAGCAATTACAGACGCCGCAATCCGCCCCAGCGTGGTGACGGGATAGATGTCGCCATAGCCAACCGTGGTCAGCGTCGCGATGGACCACCAGATGGCGCGCGGGATGGAGCCAAACTCCTCACGCCCCTGCCCCACACCTTCGATGAAATAGAGCAGCACCGCCGCCACATAGACGAGCGCCAGCGCCATGGCGAGCGTGGTGAGAAGCTGCGTTCCCGCCCGCTTCATGGCCGCACCCAGCACGTCAAAAGCCGGCACGAAGCGCGCAATCTTGATCAGTCGGAACAGGCGGAAGACGCGCAATGCAATCAGCGGAATGCCCCCGCCAACCACCATCACGATCAGTTCCGGCAGAAAGGCCAGCAGGTCTGCGATGGAATAGAAGCGCGTAATGTAGCGAAGACGACCAACAAAGCCCGCATATTCCGGCCTGAGACCCGCAATGGCGACGCGCAGGACATATTCGACGGCAAAGATGATGACAACCGCAACATTGAACCAGTCAAATACCATCTTCCATTCGGGAATGGCCAACAGGTTCGGCTCGGTCTCGAGCGCCAGGAACAGGAAACTCGCCAGAACGAGGCTGATAATGATCCAGTTGGTAACCGAGATACCGGACTTGCGGGCTTCGGGCACCAGCTCATTATGCAACCAGCGATACAGCCCCATGCGAGTGCCCCTAAGAACGGTTCTTGTTGCCTAGCCTCTTAGCACGCCGCCTGTGCCCTTGGCGACAGAGGCTACCACCTTGTCCATCAGGGCCTGGATGTCTTCATCTTTCATCTTTTCCAGCGGCTGGACCGTCATTTCAAAGGCGACCGATTTCTGCCCTTCGGGCACTCCGGTGCCCTCATAAACATCGAACACGTCCACCTTCGAGATCAGCTTCTTGTCGGCGCCTTGGGCATGGCGCACCAGATCTGCAGACGCGACAGACTGATTCACCACAAAGGCGAGGTCACGGCGGATCGGCGTCAACTCGGCACGTTCGAAGACTGGCTTGGTCTTGGTGTTCTTTGCCTTCATCTGCGGCAGCGCATTGAGGTTCAGTTCGAAGCCAAACATCGGCCCATCGACACCCATCTGTTTCAGAACGCCCGGATGCAGCTGGCCGAAATGCGCCACCGTCACTTTCGGGCCGAGCTTCAAGCTGGCCGCCTGCCCCGGATGCCAGTGCGGTTGAGCGGGTGCGGCTACCTGAAAGCGCTCGCCCGGCTGGCCGAGCGCATCAAGCACTGCAAACAGGTCCGCTTTCGCGTCGAAGGAATCATATGGTTCAGGCGCACCTTGCCAGTGCCGCTCATTGAGCGGACGCACGAGCGCCGCCACGACGCTGCGCTGGTCTTTCGGGCCATCGCCCAGATAGATTGGCCCAGCCTCGAACAGGCGAACGCCGCGCTCGCCATGATTGGCAGCGCGCTGGGCGGCCTTGGCCAGATTTCCGAGCACGGATGGGCGCATATAGTCCAGGTCGCTTGCCACCGGATTGGCAACCGTCAGCGCGTCATTGATCTTGCCGAACAGCGCCGCGTCAGCTTTCGCCATGAAGCTCCAGCTGACAGTTTCCAGGAAACCCCGTGACGCCATCACCCGGCGGGCCGCGCGCACGCGGGCCTGCATCGGGGTGGTAATCGCTTTCACGCCGCCCTGGGGCGCTGGCAGGGACGCGGTTGGGAGCTGGTCAAACCCGACCAGGCGCGCAACTTCTTCCACGATGTCGGCCGATTGTTCCATGTCAAAGCGGAAGGTCGGCGGGCGAAGATACCAGGCATCGCCAGCATCCTCGATATTGAACTCAAGGTCTTTCAGCATGCGGCGCATGTCAGCGGGCTTGACGGTAAGCCCCGTCAGGCGCTCCACATCGGCCGGATAGAAAGTCACCTTGTTCGGATTGACCGGCGCTTCGCCCGCAACCTTCGGCTTGGAGACGACCCCGCCGCCATATTCCACGATCAAGGCGATGGCGAGGTTCAACCCGTCCAGGCAGCTGTGCGGATCCACGCCGCGCTCGAAGCGATAGCGCGCATCAGAGTGGATACCGGTCGCGCGGCCTGTGCGGGCCGTGCGCAGCGGGTCGAACCAGGCGCTTTCAAGGAATACATCCACAGTCTCGTCAGAGACTGCCGTGGATTGTCCGCCCATCACACCGCCCAGGCCGATGACGCCGCTGTCATCGGTGATGACGCACATCTCTTCGCCGACCTTGTAGGTCTTGCCATCCAGCGCGTCCAGCGTTTCGCCCTTGCGGCCAAGGCGGGCCACGACGGGGCCCGCCAGTTTGGCGGCATCGTAAGCATGCAACGGACGAGCCCGGTCAAGCGAGATGTAATTCGTCACATCCACCAGCAGGGATTTCGGCTGGATGCCCACCGCCTTCAGGCGCTGCTGCATCCAGTCTGGCGATGGACGGTTCTTGACGCCCACGATCACAGCTCCGGCGAAGACCGGGCACGCCTCAGGTGCCTCCAATCGGATTTCGACCGGACATTCCTTGTTGCCAATGACTTTCTTGACGTCCGCATGCAGGAAGCGTCCTGCCCCGGCCGCAGCCAGGTCACGGGCGATGCCCTGCACGCCCAGCCAGTCCGGCCGATTTGGCGTTACTTCGAAGTCGATCACCGGGTCATTAAGACCGAGCGCATCGGCAGCTGGCGTCCCAAGGGGAATGGAATCATCCAGATCAGCGATGCCGTCATGGTCCTCACCCGCTTCGATCTCCTTGGTGGAGCACATCATGCCATAGCTCTCGATGCCGCGGATCTTGCGCGGCTTCTTGTCGAGCGCGAAGTCGAGCCCCGGAATGAACGTGCCGAGCGGCGCATAGATCGCGGTCATGCCAGCCCGCGCATTTGGCGCACCACAGACAATCTGCTTCTCGCCATCTACCGTATCCACCGTGCACACGCGCAGCTTGTCAGCATCCGGATGAGGCTCAGCCGCCTTGACCTTGCAGACCGTAAACGCCGTCAGCTTCTCGCGCGGGTCTACAACCTCCTCCACCTCGAGGCCGGCCTGCAGCATGAGGGCCAGAATATCGTCCAGCGTCGCCTTGGTGGCGAGGTGGTCGTTCAGCCAGGACAGGGTGAATTTCATTGTCTATTCCACTTCCGAAATCGTTTCGGTGCCTGAAGCGCGCGGCGCGTTTGCCACTGCTTCAAAAAGGTCTACCTCACTGCGTTCGCAGCGTTTAACGCGTTCCGCGCGGCCCATCGTGCGCCCCATACCCAGGCCCCGGGTTATCCAGCATCTATCGAAAACCGAGCAGTAGCAGATCTCGGCGTCCAGCTGGCTCCACTCTGCGGCAACGGCGCCAAGTTGATCGCCCGAAATATCGTCACGAGACCAGTCGACCCTGAGCGGCTCCACGTTGGAACCTGGTGCTATGGCCCGGCCGATGAGGCTCGTCCAGGAAAGGTCATAACCGGACGGGAAACGGTCAACATAAAGGTTGAGGCTCGCGACCGGCTCACCATTCCTGAGCATGCGGACCTGCTCGATCAGGGCTGGACCGACGCCGCTATTGGAAACACGGATACCCATAGAGGCTGTGTCGACACTCGTTGAAACAAATCCGTCGATCTGGATCACGGGATAGACAGCACCATGCTGCTGCGCGCGCATGACCCGGCCCTGGTCCCAGGCGATGAAGACGGCAATTGCACTGGTCAGCACCGCGCAGATCGCAATCAGCATTTCCACTTTATTGCCGGTACCCATGCCCCCTGCTCCCTAGCTCAAGCCGCCACTGACGGACGGTGTCGACCAGGGCGCGAAGCCGTAATGGCGAGTCCATTGCGGGTCGGCTTCGAAGTATGGGCGAAGGTCCGGCATGCCATATTTCAGCATGGCGAGGCGGTCGACGCCCATACCGAAGGCGAAGCCCTGATATTCGTTCGGATCAATCCCGCAATTGCGCAGCACATTCGGATGCACCATGCCACTGCCGAGAATCTCCATCCAGCTGTCGCCTGCGCCAATCTCGATCGTCTCGCCCTTGCGGGTATATTTGACGTCCATTTCTGCCGACGGCTCAGTGAACGGGAAGAAGTGCGGACGGAAGCGCGCCTCGACATCATCCACTTCGAAGAACGCCTTCACGAAATCGATCAGGCAGCCCTTGAGGTGGCCCATATGAATGTTCTTCTCGATGACGAGGCCTTCGACCTGATGGAACATCGGCGTGTGCGTCGCGTCCCAGTCATTCCGGTAGACCCGGCCCGGCACGAGAATGCGGATCGGTGGCTTCTGGCTCATCATGGTGCGGATTTGCACGGGAGATGTGTGCGTGCGCAGCACTTTCGGCGCATCGCCTTCCAGCGCATGCATGAAGAAGGTGTCGTGCGTCTCGCGCGCCGGATGGCCTTCGGGGAAGTTCAGCGCGGTGAAATTGTGCCAGTCGTCTTCAATGTCCGGGCCTTCGGCCACCGTGAAGCCCATGTCGCCGAAGACGGCGGCGACTTCTTCGAACACCTGCATGACCGGATGCAACGCGCCGGCCTTCGGGCCCGGCGCCGCTGGTAGGGACAGGTCAACCGTTTCGCTGGCCAACTGAGCCTCCAGCGCGGCCGCTTCCAGCGCCTCCTTGCGGGCGCGGACGGCGGCATCGACGCGGTTCTTCAGCGCATTCAGCTTCGGGCCATTTTCCTTGCGCTCTTCCGGGCTCATTTTGCCCAGCGAACTCATCAGGCCGGACACGCGGCCCTTCTTGCCCAGTTCGGCCACGCGCACATCATCCAGCGTAGCCAGGTCGCCTGCCGCTTCAATCGCCGCAAGGGCCTCTTTTTCAATCGTACTGATATCGGACACGGGGGTCGCTTCCCTTTGCTGTTCCAGCGGGCTTTTTAGGCGCTTCGCGCCCGCATGCAAACGCCCTTAAAGAAAAAGCCCGGCTTTGAGGGCCGGGCTTTGTCACTTGTGCCTTGCGGGCAGGTTAAGCGAGGGCAGCCTTGGCCTGTTTGACCAAGGCGCCAAATGCTTCCGGCTCGCGGATGGCGATGTCGGACATGACCTTGCGGTCAACTTCGATACCGGCTTTGGTCAGGCCGTTGATGAACTGGGAATAGTTCATTTCGTCGTCGTGGATTCGCACAGCGGCATTAATGCGCTGGATCCAGAGCGAGCGGAACTTCCGCTTTTTGACCTTACGACCGACATAAGCGTACTGACCGGCTTCCCAGACGGACTGGTGCGCGATGCGGAACGTATTCTTGCGGCGGTTACGGAAACCCTTTGCCTGCTTCAGAATCTTCTTGTGGCGGGCGTGGGCGGGAACTTTGTTACGTGAACGGGGCATCTTAGGCCTCCTAAATCAAGATCTTGAAGGATACGGGCCTAGAGGCCGTAAGGCAGGAATTTCTTCACAACGCGAGCAACATCAGCGTGAGAAGCGACTTTCGTGCCGCGGTTCTGACGAATGTACTTCGAATTGTGGCTCATCAGGCGGTGACGCTTACCAGCGACGCCGTGCTTGAGCTTTCCGGTTGCCGTGATCTTGAACCGCTTTGCAGCGGCCTTTTTGGTCTTCATCTTCGGCATTTCATCTCTCCTGTCGTCGAGCTCACACCGTATAGGCGGCCCAGGGTTCATGAGCTGGAGGGCATGCCGTTCGCCCAAACCGCTCGGAAGAGGCGGCTTATGACGGATCAGGGGCAGAGAATCAAGAGGCCGACATGCTGTTACTGCAGGCGATTTCGCACCGCACGGCGGCGTGCTTCGCGTTCGGCTCGCCGCTTTGGCATTTTGAGGCCTACCCAAGCCCGCCAGACAAGGAAAGGCAAAGCAAGCAGACCTAAAAGCAAGACGATATCCATAGGCTTTCCCCTGCCTGAAAGCGTAACTCCGAAATGCGGAAAACTCAAACGGGTCCAGGACCGTGCGGCTATTGCCCTTGCGCCCTCGCCTGAATAAAGTCGCAAATTGTTATAAAGTTTCAGGGGCTGTTTTCATGCGCACGCTACTTCTCGCCGCCTGCATGGCGATCTTTGTCATGCCAAGTATAGCTGAAGACGCCGGGAACGGGCCGAAAGACGCGCCTGAGGTGCCGGAGGCGCGGGTCTTCACCTCTGACCATTCGCTCCGGCTCGGCAGCAAGATGGTGAAGTACGAGACCGTCGCGAGCGAGACCTATCTGCGCGACGACAAGGACGAGCCAACCGCCTCAGTCTTCTCGGTCTCCTATATCGATACCAGCACGACCAGCGCCGCCCAGCGCCCGGTCACTTTCGTCTTTAATGGCGGGCCCGGATCAGCTTCGCTCTGGCTACACATGGGCGCGTTCGGTCCGAAACAGGTGATTACCCCGTCCGATGCGTCCGATGTCGGTGCGCCGCCCTACACAATTCGCGACAACCAGAACTCCCTGCTTGATGTCACCGACCTCGTCTTCATTGATCCTGTCGGCACCGGCTATTCGCGCCCACTCGGCGAGACCGAGGGCAAGGAATTCTATGGCGTGAATGAAGACGCCGAGAGCATCGCCGAATTCATCCGCATCTGGCTGACCGAGAATGGCCGCTGGAACAGCCCGAAATACCTGGCTGGCGAAAGCTACGGCACCACCCGCGCTGCAGCGCTGACCGAAAAGCTGCAAGGCGGCTGGAACGGCATCGGTCTCAATGGCGTGATCCTGATTTCGGCCATCCTTGATTTCCAGACTGCGCGCTTTGCGCCTGGCAATGACACGGCCCATCTCGCCTTCTTCCCGACCGAGGCCGCCACCGCCTGGCATCATGACAAAGCCAACAAGGCAAAGTGGAATAATGATTTCGATGCCTTCATCGAAGACGCCCGCACCTATGCCACCGACACTCTGGCCCCTGCCCTGATCCGTGGCTCAACGCTGAGCGAGGCCGACGAGGCCCGGATCGCCGGCGAAATGAGCGATTTCATCGGGCTCTCAGCGGAATGGATCCGCCTTGCCAATCTCCGCGTTGATCCAGCTCGCTTCCGCAAGGAGTTGCTGCGCCGAGAAGGCTTCACGGTTGGCCGTTTTGATAGCCGGTACCGGGGCGTCGACAGTGAAGGTACGGCCGACACGCCCGAAAACGACCCGTCCGGCTATGGCATGGATGTCGCCTATGTCGCTGCGATCAATGACTATCTGACCCGCGAGCTGAATGTGGACTTCACCCGCCCGTACAAGGTGTTGACGGGAGAACCCGGCTCGCAATGGAACTGGGATGTGAACCAGCGCGGCTGGCCATCCTATGTGAATGTCACGCCATGGCTCGGCAAAGGCATGCGCGAAAATCCTGATCTGCGCGTGCTGCTCGCCTCGGGATGGTACGATTTGGCAACGCCCTTCTTCGGCGCGGAAATGTCCCTGCACAAGAACGGTGTCGTGCTCGACCGGGTCCAGTTCGATTATTACGATTCCGGTCACATGATGTACCTGGCCGAAAGCGACGGAAAGAAACTCTCCGACGATGTACGCGCCTTCATCGAAGCGGGTCAGTAAATGCTTGGCGGCGGGGATGCAGATAAAGCTTTCCCCCGCCGTTTGACTGTCGCTGCTGCAGAAGTGGGGCCGTGAACTCGACAGGGACCCACAGGCAATAATCTGTGAAGGTCATCCCGGGGCGCAAATTCTCCGGGATGGGGACCTGACGAGTCCCGGCAGGCGGAAGAGACAGGGTCGCAACCTGCTCTGCTCCTGAACGCCCCTTCCCTGCGGCCTTGTCTCTCCGCACGCCACACACAAAAAAACCGGAGGGCGCAGGGCCCGTCCGGCTTATTGTGCTGGAGTCAGCAGCGCTGGCTTTAGCGCGGTGCGAGCACCATGGTCATCTGACGGCCTTCGAGCTTCGGCTCGAGTTCAACCTTTGCCATTTCATCGAAATCGTCGCGGACGCGTTTCAGCAATTCCATGCCGAGATGCTGGTGGGCCATTTCGCGACCACGGAAGCGCAGGGTCACTTTCACCTTGTCGCCACCTTCGAAAAAGCGCGTCATCGCTTTCGTCTTCACGCCATAATCATGGGTGTCGATATTCGGGCGCATCTTGATTTCTTTGAGTTCTGAAGACTTCTGCTTCTTCTTCGCAGCCGCCTTCTTCTTGCGTTCTTCGAAGCGGAGCTTGCCATAGTCTAGAATCTTGACGACGGGGACTTCCTGGTTCGGTGAAACCTCCACCAGGTCCATGCCTGCTTCGCGGGCCGCGTCCATGGCAGCCATAATGGGTATCACGCCCTGCTTTTCACCATTCTCATCAATCAAGAGAACCTTGGCGGCGCGGATGTCGTCATTGATACGTGGGCCAGCGGATTTCTGTGGTCCACCGGTGTCTGGTCTGCGAGCTATGGCGAATCTCCTTTGTCGCTATTTCGGTAAGCTTCAATATGCCTGTAAATGCAGGCATCTTCAAGGCGGACGGGCATTCTATACTTCCGCGATCCCGTCAAGATGGCAGCACACCCAAAGCCCGAACCGATTGCCAGACATCGTCGACGCTCAACTCGGCCAGCGTGGGCGCTGAATTGATAATGATGGTCGTGTCGCCGCGCGGGGCCGCATGGTCAGGATTGCTCTCGGTCAGCGCGAACAGAGCAACGCCCGGCGCGCCGGCAATCGCCGCCATATGCATCGGGCCGGTATCATTCCCGACCACAAACAGCGCCTTTTCCGCCAGGGTCACGATCTGGAACAGATCGGTGCGCGTGGTCAGACTCTTTGTGCGCGGCTCCTTACGCACGATGTCATGCGCCAGGGGGCCCTCATCCTTGCCGCCAATAATAACCGGCGTAATGCCTGCATCGGCCACCCGTTTTGCCAATTCCGCATAGTTTTCAACGGGCCATCGCTTGGCCTCCCGATGGGCCGAGGCGCCCGGGATCAACAACATGTAAGGCTCTTCAAGGCTGAAATAGGCTGGCTGCAATCGCGGTGCGTCGCGCAGTTTTGGCCGCACCCAGGAAAGATCTGGCTTTGGCGCGGAATTGCCCAGCCAGCGGCCGCCCGGTGCCACGCCAGCCACTTCGAGCTGTTCTGCCAGTCGGTCAATCGAATGCATGGTGGCGCGCTCGCCATTGTCGTGGAAAAACGCCGCCTTTTCATGATGGCCCGACCAGAGCGGCGCCTTGCCGGTCTTGCTCAGTGCGGTGAAATAATTCTTCGTGCGTCCGCTGGTCTGGAAATCATAGATGATGTCGTATTTGGCTTTACGGATACGGGTAATCAGCGCAGCCGTTGCCTTCATGCTATCCGGCCGCCCGTCGGTCTCCACCGCGTCCACATAAGGGCAAAGTTCGGCAAATTCCTTGAAGAATGGCGTGGTCAGCAACGTGATGCGCGCCTTCGGGTGCATCTCGCGCACTGCTTTCATCGCGCCCAATGCCAGCACAAAATCGCCCAGTGCGCTGAGTTTGATGACCAGCACATTGAGGGCTTTTGCGCCCGGATTGACGGGACTTGCCGGTTTGACCGGTTTTGCCATGCGAGCCTCGATTTCCCCTACTCCAGCAAGGTCTTATAGACTCCCAGTGTCGCCGCCTGAAGCCCCTGCTTTGAGAAATGCTGTCGAACATGTGCCTGTCCCGCCCGGCCCATGCCATCGCGCGCCAGTGGACCGACCGACAACAGGGCCCGAATAGCGCCTGCAAGCGCCTGTGCATTGCCCGGCTCCACCCGTGCGCCCGTCTCGCCTTCGATCACGGTTTCCCGCCCGCCGCCATGGTCAGGCACGATCACCGGACGCGCCATGGCCGAGGCTTCGGCGGCCACACGCCCGAACGCTTCGGGTCGCACCGATGGCGCCAGCACGATATCGCTTGCCAGATAGGCCGCGGGCATATCGGTAATGTGTTCAGACATGATGACACCCCGGTCCAGCCCGTGCGCCACCACAGCGTGCTCCAGCCGCGTAACATAAGCATTACGCCCCTGCGCGTCGCCCGCCAGCACGAGCACCAGCTTGTCGCGCTCATCCGATGCCAGCATGGCCAGCGCCTCGATAGCAATGAGTTGCCCTTTCCATTCGGTCAAGCGTCCCGGCAATAGCAATATCTTCCGCGGATCATCCGCAAGTCCGAGCGCCTCGCGAATGGCTTTCACCCGCGCGACCGGCACAGTGGTCGGATCAAACGCCTCCAGGTCGACACCCCGCGGAATGGTCACCACGCGTTCGAATGGCACACCATGCTCCGTTTTCACATGCTCGGCGATCCAGTTGGAGTTGGCGATCACGATGTCGCCCTGCGCCATGACCGAATTGTAGCGCTTTTTGAGTTTGGTCTTGCCCGAATAGGCCCCGTGATAGGTGGTCACAAACGGCACATCCATCGCTTTGGCGGCCCAATAGGCGCTCCAGGCTGGCGCGCGCGACCGGGCATGGACCAAGTCTACCCCTTCGCGCGCGATCATGCGTTTCAGTTTGCCTTCATTCCGTTTCAGCGTGATCGGATTCTTGGATTTGGCGTCCATCCGGAACAACTCACCGCCCAGGGCCTCGAAGGCAGCTTCCTGGCGACCGCCCCTGCTGGCCAGCAGAGCCCTTCCGCCAGCCTGTATGATGGCTTCGGTGACTTCGAGCACGGTACGCTCCACCCCACCAGCCGACAATTCAGGGGCCACCTGGAGAATGGTCTTGCCAGTCAAATCCGGAAAATCGGGCAAGTCGTAATCCCTCCACTCGCTTGACAGGCGAGACAGATGACGGAACGGGAGAGGAATGACAACGACCTATTTCACCTCTCCCGAGGGTCGCCGCCTCGCTCATCGCGCCTCGGCCCCGACCCATTCGCCCCTCACGTTTGTCTGGCTGTCGGGATTCAAATCCGACATGAGCGGCACCAAGGTGACCGAACTCGAGGCCTGGGCCACCGGGGCCGGGCACGGCTTCCTCGCCTTTGACTATTCCGGGCATGGCCAGTCCGATGGCGCCTTCGAGGACGGCACCATCTCGGCCTGGCGCGCGGACGCGCTCGCCGCCATTGACGTACACAGCACCGGGCCGATCGTGCTTGTCGGCTCCAGTATGGGCGGCTGGATGGCCCTGCTCGCCGCTCTCGCCCGCCCTGCCCGCGTGGCGGGTCTTGTCCTGATCGCTCCCGCACCGGACTTTACCGAAAAGCTGATGTGGCCGGAATTCTCCGCCGAAGCGCAGTCAGAGATCATGGAACAGGGCTTCACACAGCGGCCCTCGGACTATGATGAGCCCTACACCATCACTCGCGCCCTGATCGAGGATGGCCGAACCTGGCAGATCCTTGACGCGCCCATCGAGCTCGACATCCCCGTCCGCATCCTGCAGGGCATGCAGGACGCCGACGTGCCGTGGAAGCATGCGGAACGACTCGTCGACACGATCACGAGCGAGGATCTCGTCTTTACCCTGATCAAGGATGGCGATCATCGCCTGTCCCGCGAACAGGACATCGCGCGACTGAAGACGACCTGCGCCGAAATCGCCACTGCAACGCGTCCCTGACCTTTCCGCGAGTTAATCGGAACGATGGCCCCGGCCAGTCATTGATCTTGTGCAGGACGGGATGTTCCGTCCGCCCGCGCTCCCCCACCAAAGGTCGCAGCGCGGTGACCACACCAGATCAAGGAGACATGTTATATGTCAAATCAACGCGCCCAAGGTCGGAAAATGGCAATTCTCGCTGCAGATGGATTCGAGGAAATCGAACTCACCAGCCCGAAGGAAGCTATTGAGGCAGCTGGCGGCGAAACGATGATCGTTTCGACAGAGAAGGGTTTCATCCACGCCAATCAACACCGCGAACATGGCGACAAATACCAGGTCGACTTGTCCCTCGACGATGCGAAGGCAGAGGATTTCGACGCGCTGCTCATTCCCGGCGGCCTGTTCAGCCCGGATGCGCTACGCACCAATGACAAGGCGAAGTCTTTTGTGTCGGACTTCTTCACCCAGAAGAAACCGGTCTTTTCGATCTGCCACGGCCCACAGGTTCTTATCTCGGCCAATCTCGTGAATGGCCGCGAAGTCACCGGCTTCCCGGCGATCCAGCAGGACCTCAAGAATGCCGGCGGCATTGTGAAGGATCAATCCGTCGTCGTCGATGGCGGCCTCGTGACTTCCCGCTCCCCGGATGACCTTGGCGACTTCAACGCCAAGATCGTTGAAGAGATTTGCGAAGGCAAACACGAGCGCCAGCGCGATTCCGTAACGGCATAGTCAAGAGAAGAAAATATCCCCTGCAACTGCCCCCTCCTCACGGAGGGGGCTTTTTCGTGCGTGAGGCTAGAGCCGGGAGCCGTCCAGTTCGATATCGGAATGGCGCCAGACAATCGCGAACGTCTTCTCTACCTCTTCGGCTGCTTCGGTCTTGCCCTGGCTTTCCAACGCCTTGACGAGACCCGACATGGACCACCCATTTCTCGGATACTCTTCAAGGTCTTTGCGATACACGCTTTCGGCCTCGGCGAACTTGCCCGCGGCAATGTAAGCCTCTCCGAGCGACTGCCGGGTCGGATAATACCAGAAGGGCGGCTCCATATAGGGCAGCGAATCCTGCGCGGTGACGGCCGCCGCAAAATGCGGGATCGCCTGTTCAGGGTTGCCCTCTGCCATGGCGATTTCCCCTTGCAGGAGCGCATCGGCAATGCCGAGCAACACGCTTGCCGGATAGTCCGCCGTATCGAGGAAGCTGATCTGGACACTGTCTTTCAGACCGGCCAGCACAGCCCGGTCACCTGAAGCGCTTGTCACATCGCCCGAACGAGCCGCCGCTACGCCCCGGGCGTAACGCCAGATGGCATTTGAGTAATCAAGCGACTCCGGCGGCGCATCGGACGCAAGAATGTCATCCCATTGGCCGAACTGGACCTGAGCCAGAATCGGAATGGTCTTGAAGAATTCCACGGTCGGGAATTGCTCAATCTGCTCCAGCCTCACATTGTCTGCAACCTTTTGCGCGGCGTCGATGGCCATATCGCGTTGACCTGACATGCTGGCCGCCGCCCACAGGAAGTGGATATTATGGGGATAGTACATCGCCGGATAAAATCCCTGCGCGTTGCATTGGGCGATATAGGCTTCATCCACGGAGGCCGCCGTGATGTTCGCCTTTGCGGCATCATCATAACGCCCGACACGCCAGTAGATGTGCGCCGGCATATGTACGAGATGGCCAGACCCCGGCACCAGATCGGCGAGCTGGTCGGCCGCGTCCTCCGCACGGCCCGGATCCTGGGAAGCCTCGACCGCATGAATATAGAGGTGCAACGCCAGAGGATGCTCCGGCGACCGCTCAATAATGCCTTCCAGAGATTCGATCACCTTCACCGTGTCCGGCTTCGGCGCGCCATCAGCCGACCAGTAATCCCACGGCATCGTGTTCATCCAGGCTTCGGCATACATTGCCGCGGCATCATCATCCGCCGGATTTGAGTCCACATAGTCGCCCATCGCTTGTGCATAGGCGACATCCAGCGGCTCACGCGACGTGGACGGATCACCATTGTAACGCGCAGCCATGGCAACGATCAGCGCCTTCTCCTGCTCCGTCGCACCACCTGACAATTCCTGAGCCCTGACAATTGCCGCGAAAGCCGACTGCCGGTCTGCGTCCGACATCACGGCCTTGCCCTTGCTGGTCACATTGATGTTGGGGCCGGTGGCCATCGCCTCGCCCCAGAAGCACATGGCGCAGGTCGGGTCGAGCGTCTGAGCCGCCCGGAAAGAGCGGATGCTTTCGGCATGGTTGAAGCCAAATGCCAGCACCATGCCCTGATCGAAATATTTCTGCGCATACGGATTCGACGTGGTGATGGGGCGATGAAAATCCCCCATGCCGTCGAACAATGGCGCGCCAGCTTTCTCTGTGATCTCGGCCAAGCTCATCTCGGCGTCAGCCGCAGATGCGGTTTCAGCCGCTACCGGCTCCTCCGCGCTTCCAAACTTGTCAGTATACGCGCAGCCTGATAACGCGATCAGGCTTGCCGCGAGCAGCAAATATCTTGAAGTCATTTTTGTCCCTCATGTGGCCAGAAGCTGACGAACATTCGTCACGGCCACACCCTGAGAGGGAGCCTACCACAATCCCGCGAAAGTGGAGGAAAACATCAAAAAATTTTCAATCCGTTCCGCATTCTGCAGTCAATACAGCAGATAACCCCTCTCGATAGGTCGGATGTACCGGCCGCCAGCCGAGCGCCGCTTTCGCGCGCGCATTGGAGACCCGCTTGCATTCGGCATAGAAACTGCGCGCCATCGGGCTGAGGTCTGCCTCGTCGAACGGGACTTCCGGCGGCGGCGCAATGCCGAGGAGGGTCGCCGCAAACGCCGTCACATCCTGCGGTGGCGCGGGCTGATCATCACACAAATGGAAAATTCCATGCAGATGCGGTCGCAGGACCAACGCCTCCAATCCGCTGGCAATGTCGTCTACATGCGCACGGGAGAAGACCTGCCCCGGCTTCACCGCACGATGTGCCCTCCCATCTCTCAGCTTCTGAAAGGGCGAGCGACCGGGCCCGTAAATGCCCGGCAGGCGCACAATCCGCGCCGCGCCATCGGTCGCGTCCATCCACTGCCGCTCTGCCAGCACACGCGCCTTTGCCCGGTCGGACCCCGGATTAACGGGGCTCCATTCCATCGCCCAACCACCGCCAAGATCACCATAGACCCCAGTAGTAGACAGATAGGTCATGCTCGCGGCGCCCGGCTCCGAATAGGTCGCGACACGCGCCGCCGGGCATCCGCCCTCATCCGGCGGCAAGGTCACCAGCCAATGGGCGCCGTCTGGAATATCCGGCAGCCCCTGCCCGGACCAGACCTGTGCGGCAATACCTTCGGCCCGCAGGGTCGCCGCCTTGTCCTCGCTTCGCACGGTGCCAGAGACCTGTATTCCCTTTGCTTTCAGCCGTCTGGCCAAGTGCAGGGCACTATAACCAAGCCCAAAAACAAAAAGCAGAGATGTCGTATCTGTCATTTGCGCTGGTCGCTCCTGTCGGGTCTAAGACCCGTGTACAGTTTCCGGAGCGCTTGATCCATGTCCATCCTTGCCCTGGCCATCGCAACACTGGCGATGACGCAGTCCTCAAGCGCCACTATTGAGGCGCGCGAAGCCGACCGGCTCGAAGCCTGCGTCGCCAAGATCGAAGTGGATGCCGAGGAAGCCTATGAGGATGGGCTTGCCTGGATCTATCAGGGCAACCGGCCGGGCGCGCGCCAGTGTACGGCCATGGCGCTGATCGCGCTTGGCCGTCCAGATGAAGGTGCGGCGCGCTTGGAACAGCTCGCCAATTCGGTCGATGGCGGGTCGGTCGAGCAGCGCGCCGAATATCTCACCCAGTCCGGCAACGCCTGGCTTCAGGCTGGCGCGCCGGAGGCAGCCATCGTGACCTTCACCAATGCGCTGAAACTGAAACCCGGCATCCCTGATCTGCTCGTGGATCGGGCTAGCGCCCATCTGATGCTGGAAGATTGGGCCGAAGCCAAGGAAGATCTTGACCGCGCCATCACGCTCGCGCCGAACATGAGCATCGCTCGCCAGCTGCGTGCCGAGGCCCACCTCAACCTCGACCAGTTGAATCTCGCCATGGCGGATATCGACGCCGCAATGGCTGCCGACCCGGAAAATATCGACACGCTCGTTCTGCGCGGCCGCGTCCGCGAAGCCATTCGCCTGTCGAAAGTACGCGTGCTGAGCCCTGAAATCATCGACTGACAAGAGCGAGAGCGTGCGGATTACTCCTCGACTGGAATGTCCAGCAGGCCCTGCGCTTTCATCCAGCTGATGAACTGATCAAACCAGCCATCAGCCGTCACACCGCGCTTGTACGATCCGAACCCATGCCCGCCGCTTGCATAATAGTGCAGCTCTACGGCTCCCCCACCATCTTTCCAGGATTCAACAAGACCAAAACCCTGATCTCCAAACAGGGAATCATCGGCCGCCAACGCCGCGAACATGGGCGGGACTTCTCCTGAAATATCGACCGGCGTCATGGGCCCATAAATATAGCCGATAAAATCCGGACGCGGCGCGTCGCCGTCTTTCAACGTGATACCGAGTGTTGTCATGGCCCCGGCTGAAAAGCCGAGCATACCGATCCGCGACGGATCGATCCCCCACACCTCGCTGCGGGCTTCGACAAGTTCCAACGCGGCCTGTGCATCGACGACCGCTACAGATAGTCCTTCGCGAATGTCGATTGGCACCGTCTCAGGGGTTGGGGCGAACATGCGATCCATGTGTACGGAGAATTCGTCTTCCGGCACCGGCGTTTCCATCACTCGATACTTCAGCACAAACGCCGCAATACCCCGGTCCGCCAACCATTGCGCGATCGGATAGCCTTCATTGTCGATGGACACGAACTGAAACCCGCCGCCCGGCACCACGATGACTGCCGCACCGGTCGCGACTTCTTCATCTGGCAGGACCGGCAAGAGTGTCGGCTGAGTGACATTCCGCACCCATCTTTCGGTCCCGACATCTGTCCAGATTTCCCCGCCATCCGCGCCGGGTGCATATCCGCCATGAAGAGGAATAGCACCCTCATCAATTTGCGCAGGCACACGGACCATGTCCGAACTCTGAGCAAAGGCACTGACCGGCAGCAGGAAAGCCGTCAGGGCCAACCAATATGTTCTTAACATGATTTCGTCCCTCGAAAATACGAAGACTAACTGTACCGCGTCTGGAGCATCTGCCAAACCGCCCGCAGGCCGCAAGGCGCGCCCCCTTCCGGACGACCATATTTGCCGAGCCGCCAGGCCCAGACATCAAAGTGCATCCAGCTCTTGGCGTCGACAAACTCCTTCAGGAACAGGCCCGCCGTAATGGACCCGGCAAATCGCCCGCCCGAATTGACGAGGTCGGCAATCGGGCTCTTCAGATCCGCGAGATAAGGGTCCCAGAGCGGCATGCGCCAGACCGGGTCGCCGGATGCCTTGGCACCCGCTTCCATTGCGTCCGCCATGTCCTCGTCATCGGTGTAGAAAGGTGCAAGATCCGGCCCCAGCGCCACGCGCGCGGCGCCCGTCAATGTAGCGAAATCGATCAGCAGGTCCGGCTCTTCCTCACAGGCCCGCGCAAGTGCGTCCGCAAGGATCAAACGTCCCTCGGCATCTGTATTGTCGATCTCGACCGTCAGGCCCTTGCGACTGGACAGCACATCGCCCGGTCGGAAAGAATTGCCGGCCACGGCATTTTCCACCGAAGGCACGTAGAGCTTCAAATGAACCGGCAAATTCGCGCTCATGATCAGTTGCGACAGCGCAATCACGTGCGCCGAGCCACCCATATCCTTCTTCATGATCCGCATGCCCGATCCAGGCTTGAGATCCAGTCCACCGGAATCGAATGTCACCCCCTTCCCCACAAGGGCAAGGCTTGGATGGGACGGGTCGCCCCATTCCAGCTCCATGAAGCGTGGCTCGAACGTCGCGGCCCGGCCAACCGCATGCACCATCGGATAGTTCGCCTCCAGAAGTGCATCCCCGACAATTGTGGTGAGTTTCGCGCCAAAGCGTTCCGCAAGGTTTGAAATCGTGGCCTGAATGTCCTGCGGGCCCATATCGGCGGCAGGCGTGTTGACCAGATCGCGCAGGAGCGCGCAGGCATCCGCCTCGCGGCTCAGCGCGTCGGCATCTTCGTCTGCCGGAATCACCAGCTGAGGCGGCGTCGCCTTGTCTTTGAGATATCGGTCGAACCGGTACGCACCGTCTGCCCAACCGGCCGCAACCGAGCTGAACGCCATGCCACCTGCCTCGGCTATGCGATACGATCCTTTTGGCAGTTTTGCCGACAGGCCAGCCACAGCCAGCGCATCCTGGCCCTTGCCCAGTCCATACAGCACCCGGGCAAGACCGCCTGCCTCCCCCGGCACCAGAACGACTTGCCCTGTTGCGCCTGTAAAAGTCTGCCCTTCAGCAATGGCACGTGCGGAGGGGAACGGATCGTTCTCCAGTGATTTGAAGGCTTTGGAAGTGTAGAGGAAGACGTCAACGGCGCCCTTCGGGTCGGCGGTGAAGCTCTTGTGCATGGAATTCAGCCCTTTCAGGGGGAAGAGTTAATGGAATCTGCTGAGGCGTTAACTGATCCTTGACGCCATTCAGTCCAGACTCGCTGGCAGTGTCTCAGATACAAACCCGGAGCCTGCTCATGTCCAGAGCCAAAACGTCACTGACTGCGCTGATCCTCGCGCTGGGCGCCTGCGCATCTGCCCCAGACCCTGAAGCAGAGGCCCAGGCAGAGATGGCCCGCGCAATTGAAGATGCGATGAAACCCGCCACCCCGGAAGAGATTGAAGCGGCAAACAATTCAGATCCGCTGACCAAGGCCAATTTCTGGGCCAATGAGCACACCAAGGATCCCAAGAATCTGGACGTGGCGATGACGTTCGTCTCTGCGCTACGCGGCATCGGCTCGAATGAGCGCGCGATCGAAGTCCTTTCTCAGACCCTGGTCATGCATCCGGAAAATCCGGATCTGCTGATGGCACTCGGCAAGGTATTTTCCGCCGAGGGCAACCTGAACGGCGCCGCGCGTGCCTTTGAAAAAGCCGCCATTGTAGCACCTCAACGCCCCGACACATGGTCAGCCTTCGGCATCACGCTGGACAAGATGGAACGCCACGGCATGGCGCAGGCCGCCTATGACAAGGCGCTGGCATTGGAACCGACTCGCACTGTGACACTCGCGAACTACGGCCTGTCTCTGGCACTCGCCGGAGACTTGCCGGGCGCCGAGGCGAAACTGAGACTGGCCGCCGACCAGCCCGATGCTGATTTGCGCGTGACCGAAAACCTCGCCCTGGTACTGGGACTGCAAGGCCGGTACGAGGAAATGGCTGAGGTCAGCAGCCGCTATGCGCCCGAGAGCATCGTAAAGAAGAATACCGCCCTGCTACAGGAAATGGTCCAACCAGTCCGGTCGTGGGATGCGCTGCAAGAGGCGCCCGAGGCCGTGGAGCCCCCTGCTCCTGCAAAGACGACCCAACCAAAAGCCAGTGTCACCAAACCCGTCAAATCAGAGACTCTCGCCTTGGCAGGCCCATCGTCTGAAGCGGAGAGCGACGATAGCGCCCCTGCTCCGGCTGCAACCGGCCTGCGGTTGCGCAGAACGCCTGGCTGACGAAACCATCCCTTCAGAAACGAAACGCGCCCGCCGGACCAGCCAGCGAGCGCGCTTCACTGAAGTCACCCGGACCTCAGCCCCAGTTCGTATCCGACTGCTCGATCGATGGCACTGACGCCTCGTCGCTGGCTTGCGAAGCCTTGAACCCGATATAAGCCGGGCCAAGCACCACGAGGAAAAGCACGGGCAGGAAGAACAGGATCATTGGCACGGTCAGCTGAGCTGGAAGGGCTGCTGCCTTCTTCTCCGCCTGCGCCATGCGCATGTCCCGGTTTTCCTTCGCCATCACACGGAGCGCATCGCCCAGCGGTGTACCGTAGCGTTCGGCTTGGCCCAACGCCATACAGACTGCCTTGATACCTTCATTGCCGGTTCGCTTGGCGAGGTTTTCATAGGCTTGGCGACGTTCGGGCAAATAGGATAGCTCCGCAACCGTCAGGCCAAATTCCTCAGCAAGTTCGGAAGATGCCGAGCCGACTTCCTGACTGACCTTGGAAAAGCCGAGTTCGATGGACATGCCTGCTTCCACGCAGATCAACAGCATATCAAGCGCATCCGGAAATGCCCGCATGATGGATTGCTGACGCTTCTGGGCGACATTGGAAATATAGATATTGGGGGCGTAGAAACCGGCCGCCGCGCCAAACAGCAATGAGCCATATTTCAAGACTGGTGCAAAGCCATGATCGTTCACGAAAAAGATGTAGAAGAACATCAGCAACGCGCCGACAAACGGCATGGTCATCCGTGCAAAGTAGAATGCCGACAATGGCCCAGGGCCGCGAAGGCCCGCTTTGGCAAGATTGTTGACGATGTTGGGATCTTCCAGCGCCTTCGCTAGGTTCAGTTTCGACGAAATGTTTCCGACAACAGAATCGTCCTTTCGACGAAGACCTTTGGGATTGTCCAGAGCTGCGCGGCTCTGCTTGCGCAGCTTTTCCCGCTGATCGGTGACCGCCTTCAGGCGCGTCTCAAGCTTGTCGGTCTGCAAGTAGGGGAGCAACACGGATATGACCGTACCAAAGACAGCGAGCGCGATCAGCAGGGCTGCGATCGCGTCAGGCTTGGCCAGTGATGCAAGAATGTCCGTCATCTCTGTCCCTTACAAATCGAAATTGATCATCTTGCGCATGACCAGGATGCCCATGGACATCATCACCACACCGATGGTTAGAAACAGATGACCCGTATCCGTCGTGAACAACTGCATGATGTAGGCGGGTGTCGTCATGTAGACGAGAGAGCCCACGACAAAGGGCAACGCCCCAATGATCATGGCCGATGCCTTGGCTTCGGACGACATGGCCTTGACCTTCTCGCGCATCATCTTGCGAGCACGAATGACGCTCGACAGGTTGCCTAGGGCCTCAGACAGGTTGCCCCCAGCCTTCGACTGGATCATCAGGACGATCATGAAAAAGTTCACTTCCTGAAGCGGCACGCGCTTGTAGAAAGTGTTCAGCGACCGCTCCAGCCCTGCCCCCATGGACAGGTTGTCGGTCAACATGGCGAATTCCGAACGCAGGGGTTCAGGTGATTCCTTGGAAATGATTCGAACGCACTCGTTCAGCGGCAGACCGGATTTCACACCCCGCACAATGATGTCCAGCGCGTCCGCAAACTGGTTGATCATTTTCTTGTTTCGCCCATTGGTAGCCATGCCGAGCAAAATCCGCGGCAAGCCGACGGCGCCGAAGAAGAAGGCACCTCCGACCAGCGCTGGCCGGCTCTTGAACGAAATGCCGCTGATCACGAGCCCGTCGAAGCCGAGGATATAGACTGTGCCGCCGAGCGCCATGCCGAGCACAAGTGAGAAAATCCAGAAGGCGGAAACAGGCACATCCAGCCCTGCCTGCGTCAGGCGAGAGCTGAGATTCTGTGGACGAATGGACTTGCGACGCTCCTTGTCCTGCTTGCGCATCGTATCCAGCATTTCCTGAGTCTTCTGCCGACGCTTCGCATTTTCGTCCATTGCCTTGTCGCGCTTGCTCGCGCCGGATCCACCCGTGCCAATCGCCCTGGCCCGCTTGCGCGCGGCGTCGGATTTGTCACCGGTCAAGGCGATGCCAAGACCAGCAATTGTCAGAAAAGCGAGCCCGCCGATGACGTAGATCAACATGTTTGCGTCCATGCGTCAGGACCCCAATGCATCGAGCGCTGCGGCCAGGTCGCGCTCCATATTGTAATAAGAAGCACGCTCCCAGAAGCGCGGACGGCCAACACCTGTGCCTCTATGCGTGCCAAGTACCTTGCCGTCTTCGTCTTCGCCGTCGATCTCGTATTTCAGGACATCCTGCAACACGATCGTTTCGCCTTCGAGGCCCATGACTTCGGTGATATTCATGATACGACGCGAGCCATCCCGCAGGCGTGACGCCTGAACGACCACGTCGATTGAACCAACAATCATTTCCCGGATTGTTTTGGCTGGCAGCGAAAAGCCACCCATCGTAATCATGGATTCAACACGGCTGAGGGCTTCGCGCGGGCTGTTCGCGTGCAGCGTACCCATCGAGCCGTCATGGCCGGTGTTCATGGCCTGCAACAGATCGAAGGCTTCGGGTCCACGCACCTCGCCCACAATGATCCGTTCAGGACGCATACGCAGACAGTTCTTGACCAGTTCGCGCATCGTGATCTCGCCGGAGCCTTCGATATTGGGCGGGCGGGTTTCCAGGCGCACCACATGTGGCTGCTGCAACTGAAGCTCTGCCGAGTCTTCGCATGTAATTACGCGCTCAGTCGGATCGATAAAGCCGGTCAGACAGTTCAACAGCGTGGTCTTCCCGGAACCGGTACCGCCCGAGATCAGGATGTTACAGCGCGAATGTCCGATGATACGCAGAAGTTCTGCGCCTGGCTCTGAAATGGACCCGAAGTTCACAAGATCCTGCAGGCGCAGCTTGTCCTTTTTGAACTTACGAATTGTGAGCGTTGGCCCATCAATCGCCAGCGGCGGGGCAATCACGTTCACACGTGAGCCGTCCAGAAGGCGGGCGTCACAGATCGGGGAAGAGTCATCTACGCGGCGGCCGACCTGGCTCACAATGCGCTGACAAATATTCATCAGCTGGGCATTGTCACGAAACCGGATATTGGTGCGTTCAATCTTGCCGTTGACCTCGATATAGGTCGTATCGGCACCGTTCACCATGATATCGGCGATATCATCGCGCGCCAGCAATGGCTCCAGCGGGCCGTACCCCAGAACGTCGTTACAAATGTCGTCGAGCAGTTGTTCCTGCTCGGAAATCGACATTACAACATTCTTGATACTGATAATCTCGACGACGATGTCGCGGATCTCTTCACGCGCGCTTTCGGCATCCAGCTGAGCGAGTTGCGACAGGTCGATCGTGTCGATCAACGCATTGAAGATGGTCATCTTCGTCGCATAATACTGGTCTGACTGCTGGTTCACCTTGCGAACCGGTTCCGGCTTGGCTTCCGGCGCCTGCACGCGCACGGGTTTGGAACCACCCGCCGACGGAGGTTTCGGCGCGCCCTTCACCGGCACCGGGTCGGGCACAGGTGGCTTTTTGGGCGTCGGCTTCGGCTTCACCTCAGCCGCCGGGGCCGGCTTTGGAGCTGGCGCTGGTGCTGTTAGTTGCGCGCTTGAGGCAGGTCGTTTTCCAAAGGCCATATGAAATTCCCCCTAGGGGTCACTTTCCCAGCAATTTCTTAAGGAACGACTTCTCCTGAGGCTCCACCGCCCGGCCTGTCAGCGTGGATGCCAGATGGTCGATCGCCTGCGCCGACTTCGACGCCGGATCCGTTTCAGAGATCATCTGACCGTTATTCGCTGCAGTACCGAAAAGTTCAGGATCGAAAGGCAGGATAACGTCTGGCTCTACACCAATGGCGGCCGCAAAATCCTTGACCGGAATTTCCGGTCGCTTTGGCACTCCGCTCATATTCAGGACGAGGCGCGGTGGGTGGTCGTTCGGCCGCTTCGCCTTGAGCTGGTCAATCATGTTCTTGCCATTCCGAAGCGATGCGAGATCTGGCTGGCAGACCACAATCACTTCATCGGATCCAATCAATGTGCTGAGCATCCAGCTTGACCACATGTGTGGCAAGTCAAGCACCAGATAGGGCACATTGCGCCGTACACCCTCGATCACAGTCGTGTAGGCTTCGTCCGGGATATCCATAATCTGGTTGATCGTCGCAGGCGCTGTAAACAGGGACAGGCGGTCTGTCGGCTTGGCCAACAAACGTTCAATAACGGATTCGTCGGCGCGCTCCGGTGCGAGCAACGCATCAGCCACCGTTTGAGGTGTCTCCTGATTGAAGTCCAGAGCCGTCGTTCCGAAGGAAAGGTCCAGGTCCACGAGCGTGGTATTGACCTTGACGTTTTCAGCAAGCGCCCAAGACAAATTGTGCGCGATTGTCGAGGCCCCTACTCCGCCCTTTGCGCCCACAACAGAGATCTGCTTTCCGACAAATGGCGAGTCCGGGTTGACGAACAACTCACCGATTGAACGGATGATCTGCAAGGGCTGGAACGGCGGCACCAGATATTCACTCACGCCGCGCGCAATGAGCTGTCGATACAGCATGATATCGTTGACGGCACCGATCACCATGACTTTGACAGTCTCGTCGCAATGCTCAGCAAGCGCATCGATTTCACGAACAACCTGACCAGCCGATTCCGACGATTCAATCATCAGCAGATTGGGAGTCGGATTCTCGCTCATGTACGCAATGGCCGCGGGAATGCCGCCGGGGATGCATTCGACCGTAGCTCGGCCCATACGTCGGTCTTGCGCGCTGACTTCCAGCAGACCGCGTGTTTCCTCGCGCTCATAGAACAGCTTGATGGATATGGCGGGCAACATGACGTCGCCACCGCTCGGCTCTGAATGTCCGAGGCCATGCGTATCATTGTCTGCAGTCAGGCCCATGGGTGCGCCTTCGGCAACAGCCTGGTCCACGCTGTCGTCAACCTCATTGAGGTCGATATCAGACGGTGTGTGGTCGGACATCGAATCTTCGGAAAAGACGTCCTCGAAATCGTCGTCGAACAATGCGTTTTCGTTTGACATTATCTACTAAGTCCTTCTCGTCCCCACTAGTTGCCGACCGCAGTCGACACAGAACCTGACTCGGCATCGCTCCGCTCGGCGCCGGTTGACTCGCCCTCGCGGAACTTTCCAAGGATTGTGCTTCGGCGTACGGGATCGCCCTCATCCAAAGCGCGCTGGCCCAGCAAGTCGCCGGGATCCGATATCATCGCCGCAAGATTGGTCCGGATTGAGCAGCCAAGAGTAGGCAACTCATTGTTGGATGAAATGTCTGCCATGTTCAGGGAGGCGAGCGACGGGCAATCCGGCGCAATCGCATCATAGGCCTGATAAGCAAGGATCATCGGTTCCGACACAGTCGATTCTGCACCATGGCTGCTGCCCGAGATCTCTTCGTACTCCACGCCATTTTCCCACGCGATTTCGCGGGCTTCAGCAACGGCGGATACCGCGAGCTGGGGATTGGATGACGATTCCGGCAGCGACATGATCAGCGGGCCGTGGCCAACCGATCGGTAGCTGGCCACAAAGTTCTGGATGCGAGCCTTGTCACTCAGGCTCAGCTGGCTGGCCTCCGGGTGAATGTCGATCTCAAGAAATTCCGTGCGCTTTGCAACAGTAATTGGATTGCGATCAAGCGGCGTACCCTGAAGATATGATGCCGGCACGGCTGTCGGTGCCGCGCTGGAACAACCCGTCACGGTCAGGGCGCCGAGCGCCGCGGCAAGAGCAAGAGGTGAAGTCAATAGCCTGGTCATCCTGGGTCCCCTACTCCTCAATAAATCCAACGGGTGCACGATAGTCGGAAGCGTCTACCTTTGCGCCGTTCTTGCCATATTGCTCATTGATCTTTCCGAAGAAGATGGTCTTGGCGTCCGACGCATTGGCGAAGCCATCTGCCGGTGTCCGCAACTGATCCTTGGACGTTGGGTCCACCAGATACGGAGTGACGATCACGACCAGCTCGGTCTCTTCCTGAATGAAGTCACGTGATTGGAACAAAGCCCCAAGGATCGGCAACTTCTTCAGGCCTGGAACTTGGTCAAGGCTCTGACGTGACCGTGTCTGGATGAGACCTGCCATCATCATGGAGCCGCCGGACGGAAGTTCAATCGTCGATTCAGCGCGCCGCACTGACAAGGCTGGCAGCGTCACGCCCTCCACTGTCACAACATTGCCGGAATCATCAATCGTCGTTGTGCTGGTTCCCTGAAAGGCACCTTCTGACGAGAGCTCTGATACTTCAGTCGACACTTTCAGCGAAATACGCCCTTCAGACAGCACGACCGGTGTGAAGCCAAGACCGACACCATAGGGTTTGAACTCGACGGTAATGCGTCCGTTATTGTCTTGACCGACAGGAACCGGGAACTCACCCCCGGCAAGGAATTTCGCGGCTTCACCAGACATGGCAACAATATTCGGTTCGGCCAGCGTGCGCACGACGCCGATCCGTTCCAACGCGTTGATTTCGGCCCCGATACTCGATTGCAGATCCGTGCCGACATAGTTCTGGTAACCGATCGTACCACCGAACCCGCCAAGGCTCTGTCCCTGAACCGGATAGCTCAGTGAACTGCCGATATCACCATTGAAAGAATAAGGCAGGCCCGGCGCAAGTGCGGTGGTTCCGGAATCCACCGGTACACCGCTTCCATTATCCACAAATAGCTGCCGCTCCACCAATGCAGCCAGATCTCCGAAACCCGGCGATCCGGTCAAATTGATGCCCAACTGCTTGACGGCATTGCGCTGCATCTCGACGATGCGCACTTCCAGAAGCACCTGATCTTTCGCAGCGATGCTGATCATGTTGATGACTTGCGTGTTTTCGCCAGCCTGCACATAGGCAGAGACGAGACGCTCAACCGCATTGGATGCGCTCAAACTGTCTGCCGAACCGGTCAGAACCACGCTGCCATTCATGCCCTCAATACGCACACGGGCGCCGGGCACATGGCGTGCCACGAGCTGCTCCAGCGATGCCATGTCCATCTCGACCCCGATTTCGAGATTGAGGATCTGATTGCCGGCACTGTCGAATACGAACGCGTTGGTCTGTCCAAAGCTCACGCCCCGGAAGATGATACGTTTCGCTGTCTGCACGACCGCGTCGGCAATGTCTGGATTGGTGATGACGACATCGGCGGCCGGAGTGTCGAGTTCGACAATCATCGACTTGTTCAGGCCGAGTGTGACCTGTTGGCTGTATTCCGATTGACCCGGATGCGTGATCCGTGTCCCGAAACTATCTGATTGGGCTTGCGCCACCGGAACGAGCGCAATGGCTGATGCCAACGCTGCAAAACCCGGTAAAATCCTGGACAATTTCATATTCAGCTTCCCCCCGGCCCGGCATTTGATGCTTTGCCGTTCCGATAAATCAGAATGCCACCATTGCTGTTGCCGCCATTCTCAAGCATGTCGATCCGCGCTGCCCGGTCATAGCTATCCCCAACATCCGACCAGGGACGCAGGGAGAGCGAAAGCGCGCCTTTGCGCTGCGAGAGCGCAATCAGTTCGGCTTCCTTGCTGTCCACTTCCAGCGTGGCCGTATTGCCCACTTGAGAGGCGCCGCCTTCATCATATGTCAGGTAGACCTGGTCGATCGCCAGTACACGCACGTTCTGAATAATGGTTTCGGTGGCAGTCTGCGGCACCATTTCGCCATTCATCTGCATCGTGGCTTGATATGTCAGGATCACATCCACCCGATCATTCGGCAAAATAAAGCCGCCGGATGCCGATTCTGTAGATATTTCGACGGACATGGCGCGCATGCCGGGCTCAATCAGCGCGGCCATCGTGCCCGTATCACCCTTCTTCACCAGCTTGCGAGGCAGGATCGGCTCATTCTCGAATATGGGCACCCGCACGACACTGCCGGCCAGCTCCTCTATCGCCTCCGGTGAATCGGTCTCCGTGCGATAGCCAGCAACAATACTCTTTTCCGGCCAATCCGCCCATTCCAGATCATCCACGGTCACGAGGTCACCGATATCCAGGTCACGGCGTGCAACAAGCACTTTCGTCTCGGACACTTCGCGCGTTTCGACCACGGTCTGCTGCTCAGTCTGGATCGTCGGCGCAGGTGCCTGCGCGAGATTACGGACAAGGAAAGCCGCCGCAATTGCGGCAACCGCAGCGCCGATCAGGATGATTAGACGAATTGGCGACATGAGGCCCCACTCCTCTGGAAACAAGACTCCGCGGACTGCCCTGAGGGATTCAGAGTGGTCCGGTCAAAGGCGACCTTTTCACAAGGCCACTAAAGCATCGTTAACTGAAAAGACTGATCCGGCTTAAGACATCGGTAAGAAATGGCGACTGCGAACCGGCGGCAAAAACCCCCGCAGCGATCGCGACACCATAGGGAACGCCTGCCTTTTCCTCGAATGGTGCGCGAACAGCTCCCGGAACCACTTCAACCGGCATGGTCTTGCGAACCAGAATGATGAGGATTGCGCATGCGCCACCCGCCACAGCCATCACGAACAAGAATGTGATGCTGGCACTCGGCCCGACCCAAAGCATCACGGCAGGGATCATCTTGGCGTCCCCTCCCCCAACGATATTGAACGCGAACAAGCCGAACGCGATCAGGAAGGCACACAAGGCAGTAATAAGGTGTCCCCCGATGATTTCCATCGGAACGCCTGAAACGAACGCTGCCGGCACGAACAACACTGCGAGCGTCACGTTCAACCAGTTCGGAATCGTCAGGCGATTCACATCATGAAGCGCTGCAAAAACGCACAAGGCCAGGAACAGGCCGGCAATCATGGCCAGGATCATTGAGGGCTTCCTTCAAGTCTGTTGCGAAGCATGCTGACCCAAAAGTTTGAAGGAAGTTTTTATGCCTCGCCGCATGATCAGAAAAAAAGAAGCCGCCAGGTTTCCCCGGCGGCTCCATTTATATAGCAAGACTAAATAAGTCTTGGTCTTAGGCTGCGTTCATGTCGTCGGCAACGCCCTGGAACTTTTCGTTCACAGAATTACCGAGGGCGGTAGCACCGCCGATGATAGCAACAGCGATAAGCGCAGCGATCAGACCGTATTCAATGGCCGTAGCGCCGGACTCGTCTTTCAGAAAACGTGCAAACATTGGAAACTCCCATCATGCAATTGTTATTGCCCCGGCAATAATCCTCTACCCGGAACATGACTGACACTACCGGTTCATTCTCAATATCGCGTGAAAGAAAACAGAAAATCCGTGAAGGCAAAACAGGGTTTCGTTTACCTTCTTAGTACCTGCAACTATTGGGCTTTTGGTGATTCGGAATTTGCCCGACTTGTCCCATATAATGACTATAGCAGCGAAATCTCGTCAGAGCGGGCCACCTATTAGGAAACGTGCAACCTTATTGGAAGAATGTGCGCGGGCTGAATTAAGTCTGGAGACAGCAAGATGAATCTGTTCGCGAAAATCTGCACACTGCCGGTTGCCGCTGCGCTTGTATCCCAAATCGCAGTCGCGGGCCCTCTGTCGGTAGAGGTGAACAAAACCATACCGGTTCACTTGCGCAGTGCAGCTGCCAGCGTCGTCCTGGGCAATCAGACAATCGCAGACGTTGCGGTCCATGATGAGAAGCTCATCTTCATTACAGGCAAGACGTTTGGCACCACCAATTTGCTGATTTTCGACAAATCTGGCCGCCAGATCTATTCCACGGACATCCTTGTTGTCGCGAATGAAGCGAATGTGGTGACGATCAACCGGTCAGGATCCAACTATACATATGACTGTGCACCTACCTGCCGCTCAACCCTCAGCGTTGGCGATGCTCCGGAGCACTTCGAACAGTATATCGATCAGCAAACGGGCGTGAAGGCACTGTCCGACAGCAATTGATTGACGGTTCGTACCGTTTCTCTGACCCGAATACATAAAATTCGACAGATTCGCGAAACTGGCTGATCACCCACATCTGGTAGACACCTCACCTGATCAAATGGGTCTGTGTGGGTGACGACAATGACATTACAACTTGGCATTCTTGCGCCACGACTGCGCAGCAAGTTCAAGGCATGGTGTGAAAACCGGCGCGGTGCGACCGCCGTCGAGTTTGCGCTCGTATCCGTCCCTTTCTTCTTCCTGATCTTCGGCCTGCTGGAAATCTGCCTGATATTCATCATGTCCACAGTACTCGAACATGCGCTGGCGGAAGCCTCCAGAAAGATCCGTACCGGACAGGCCCAGGACAACAGCTTCACAAAAGTCGAGTTCCGGAACGAAGTCTGCTCAAAGTTCTACAATCTGCTCAATTGCGATGATCGCCTCTATATTGACGTGCGCTCGCTCGACAAGTTCAGCCTCGCCGACCTGACCACGCCGTTGGCCGGTGACGGTGAAATTGATGATACCGACTTCAAATATGATCCCGGCTCGGCCAATGATATTGTGGCTGTGCGTGTCTATTATGAGTGGTCCCTCATGACCCCGTGGGTATCGACACCTTTGTCCAACCTTCCAAACAATCGCCACCTGCTTCAGGCCAATGCGGTGTTCCGCAACGAGCCTTTCGGAGATTGATGACCATGACCAAGAAATCCCTGCTCTCTCGACTCAATCCCCGTCTCAAATGGCGCGGTGTGCGCGGCATTCGCTATAATGAGGAAGGCGTCTCTGCGGTCGAATTTGCGTTGATCGCACCGATCCTGATTTTCATCTATCTGGGCGCGGTCGAGCTGAGCCTGCTGATGCGGGTGGATCGCCGCGTCACATCAACCACCGCGAGCCTTGGCGACCTAACCGCACGTCTCGCAACGGTGACCGACGAAGACATGGAAGAAATGTTTGCCGCCGCAGAAGTCATGATGCAGCCATATGAGGCACAGAGCGCCACCATGCGGATCACCAGCATCGTCGACAGTGGAGACGGCAAGGCCGTTGTCGCATGGTCAGACGCCTACAAGATGACCGCCTATTCCAAAGGCGCGACGGTCACGGTCCCAAGCGGGATCATCTCGTCGCCAGGATCGATCATCTTGTCCGAAGTCGTCTATGAGTATGACAGCAAGATTGGTGGCTTCCTCAACACAACGATGACGATCGACGATGAATTCTATCTCCGTCCTCGCCGTGTCGACGCGATTGCCCGCGTGACCCTCGGAACAGGCGACTCTTTCGGCCCGACCAGCTAGGCCCCCTGCCCTCTATTCAGCAGGTGTCTTGGACACTTTCACGGTTGTCAGTACGGCAAAGCCGCAAAAGAACAGAAGCGCGATGGCAGACATGCCGACCCGCTGGCTGTTCGACCATGTTGTGAACAATTCGATCAGCAAGGGCCCGATCCAGACGGTGACGGTGCCCGCAATCGCATAAAGCCCGAAGAACTCCCCCCGCATATGCGTTGGTGCAATGTGAACCAGCATCGACCGGCTCGACGAAATGTTCGCCGTAGCGAACACGCCGATCAGCGCCCCGTTCAGCAGGTAGGTGACGTCAGACAGGCTGGAGAAAACAGGTGCCTGCCACAGTTCGCGGTTCTCGATCAGGCCGAACAGGATGGAATCCCGCGTCACGGACAAGCCAAAGAACAAGATGATGACGATTGCCATAAGCTCCATCAGGAGCGCGTTCTTCGGGCCGAGCTTTGAGTCGAACCAGCCGCCCGCCACACCGCCAATCGCCGCCCAGATCGAGGCCCAGATTGCGTAGACGGTCAGCTCGACAATGCCCCAGCCGAGGAACAGGCTGACATAGACGGCCGCCAGTGCCAGCAGGGCAAACATGCCATCAGCATAAATGGTACGCGCAATCAGGAATTTGAACGCCTCGCGATATTCAGCAGCCTTGCGCACGGTGCGGATAACCCCTGCAGCCCCTTCTTTTACCGATGGGAAAAGCGGGGTCCCCTTCACACCCGTATCTTTGGCGTAAAGGAAGAACGGAACGATCATCACGACCAGCCATACCGCGCAGATCGGTCCGGCAATGCGGAAATGCTGGTACTGTGCGGTATCAATACCGAACAGGGGCTCCGCGAATGGCCAGTTCAGCATATCTGGCAGGGCAAACATGAAGACGATTGCAACGAACAACAGCGTCGCCGCCGCATTGCCGAGTGCCAAACCAAAGCCCGACACGGCCGGGAGGGCGCTTGGCCGGGCGGCGTCGGGAAGCATGGAGTTATGCGTCACCTCACTGAATGTGTAGGTGACATAGGCTGCGATGAGGATGGCGATGATTGTGCCGGTGGAAAATCCGGATTCGCCAGGCACGGCCCACCAAAGCAGGAAGCTGAGCACAGACAGGACACCGAGGAACAGAATCAGGAGCGGCTTGCGCCTCAGGCCCCGGTCGAATGCCGCTCCGAGGAAGGGGGCCGTCAGCGCCGCAATCGCGCCCGCCCATTTCGACAGGGACGCCACCACAGCCTGTCCTTTCGCACCAGCAACCTGCCGAGCGGTTTCCGGGTCCATCCCCTCCAGCTCTCCGCTGGCCAATATGTCCGCGCCAATGATGTCGCGGGCGAAATAGGGCGCAAACACATAGATGATAATGAGGATGTAATAAGGATTGCGCGCCCATTCGAACCAGGCCCACGCAAAGCCCGTCTTGCCGAGCGCTCCGCCCTCCCCGGCCGTGTGCGCGCCTTGCGCAGCTACAATTGCAGCTTCTTCGTCCTGGCCGGGCGAAATGGATGTCTCGGTCATGCGGTATCCTCCCAAGTGCCGCTTGCCGGCATCTGTCGACTAGCGTGCACATTCGGAAAGAAAGTGAAAGCGGTTTTGCCGCTGTCGCAACGTCAGGCCGACAGCTTTTCCGCCAATTCGGCCGCGTACTTGGTGATGTCTCCCGCGCCGAGACAAACCACCATCGCGCCGGGCTCAGCCAGGGCTTTCAATGTCTCTGGCAACGCCTCCATGGACGGCATCGTTGCAGCACCGCGATGGCCATTGCGGACTATGCTGGCGACAAGGGTCTCATGGTTGAACCCGTCAATCGGGCTCTCGCCCGCCTCATAGACGGGTGCGACCAACACATGGTCAGCCTGATCGAAACAGCGGGAGAAATCCTCGAACAGGTCACGCAGACGCGTATAGCGGTGCGGTTGGCAAACAGCGATCAGCTGGCCTTGCCCCTGCATGGCGCGGGCAGCCTTCAATACGGCCGAAATCTCTACCGGGTGATGACCATAATCATCAATGATGCGGACGGGCGGCTGACCTGCGACCGGCACCCATTCGCCAACTTGTGTGAACCGGCGCTTCACCCCACCAAATCCGCCCATGGAGTTGCGGATCTGGTCGTCCGTGGCGCCTAGCTCCAGCGCGACCGCAACGGCGGCCAGCGCGTTCTGGACATTGTGCTCGCCCGCCATTGGCAGGGTCAGGTCCGTGATCATCCGCGGCTGAGCAGAGCCCGGACGGCGCAACGCGACATCGAAATGCGCGCCCGACAGATCGGTTTTCAGATTGATGGCGCGGACATCGGCCTGGCGGTTGAAGCCATAGGTGATGCGGCGCCGGTCCGTAACGCGCGCAGCCAATCCCTGCACTTCAGGATGGTCCGTGCACAGGACGGCAAAGCCATAGAAAGGCAAATTCTCGACAAAAGTATCAAACGCCTCGCGGAGTTTCTCCATGGAGCCGTAATGGTCCATGTGTTCGGCGTCGATATTGGTTACCACGGCGCAGGTTGGGTGCAGCTTGGCAAAAGTGCCGTCGCTTTCGTCGCTCTCGACCACCATCCAGTCGCTCTCGCCTGCCTTGTAGTTCGACCCATACGCATGGATGATCCCGCCATTGATGACGGTCGGGTCGATATTTGCGCCATCCAGCAGCGCCGCGACCATCGAGGTCGTCGTCGTCTTGCCATGTGTGCCCGCAATGCAGACCGTATATTTCAGCCGCGTGATCTCGGCCAGCATGTTAGCCCGGCGCACGACCGGAATACCTGTGGCGCGCGCCGCATCAACCTCTGGATTGCCAGACTTGATCGCGGTGGAGATGATGACCGTGCCAGCCCCCTCCACATTCTCGGCAGCGTGCCCGATGAAGATCTTCGCGCCCCGATCGCGCAGGCGCTGGATATTGTCGGACTCGCGTATGTCAGAGCCCTGCACCTGATAGCCCATCGTGATCATGACATCGGCGATGCCAGACATGCCGATGCCGCCAATGCCGACAATATGCGCGGGACCAAGATCAAACGGAGTGGGAGAAGTCATGCAGGATCGTCCAAATGAGGAAACGGGAACGCTTAGCGATACCGTGACGCGGGAGCGCGAAGCAAGGACTGCTTGCGCATGACGCATTCATGAAATCCGAGGCGTTTTTCTTGAATGGGCATCGTGCGATCCCAAAATGACTGTAATGAGGCACAATTCGGGTGCTTCGTTGCGAGGGGAACCGCACTCATGAAAATGCATCTGGCCCAGCTCAATGTCGGCCACCTCGTCGCGCCGACGGATGATCCGCGCGTGAAAGATTTCATGGACAATCTCGATTTCATCAACGGGATCGGCAAATCCATGCCCGGTTTCGTCTGGATGATGGAAGGATCGGGTGAGCCCGGCCAGGGCAATACGGAAGCCAAGATCGATGGCGATCCGCAGTTCGTTGCCAATCTGACCGTCTGGGAAGACGTACAAAGCCTCGAAACCTTTGTTTGGGGCACGATCCACCGGAAATTCTACGAACGCCGCGCTGAATGGTTCGAGATGATGCGCGAGATGCATTTCGTCATGTGGTGGGTGCCAGAGGGTCACGAGCCGACACTGGACGAAGCACTGGAACGACTGGCCCGCCGCCAGCAAGATGGCGACACGGATGAAGCCTTCGGATGGGAATGGTTGCGTGAAGCCGAATTGCACAAGACGCACGCCTGCGCCCCCCGTGTAGCCTAAAGCTCAGCGACTCGTTCGGCCATGTCTGCCAGTTCTTTGGCGGCATTGACCTTGGCAGACGCCTTCGCGGCTGCCGCCCGTGCGCGCAGATCGTCGGCATCCTGCAGACGGGCCGTTATCAGCGCGCCCAGCAATTGCGGATAGAGATTGCTCTCCAGCACCATGTCGGCGGCGCCAATCTCCGTCAGGGCCTCGGCATTGGCGGCCTGATGATCATCCATGGCAATCGCCAGCGGAATCAGGATGGACGGCCGACCGACCGCGGCAATCTCCGATACTGTGCCGGCGCCCGACCGTGCGATGACGAGATGCGCCTGTGACAGCTTCTGCGGCATGTCCGAGAAGAACGGCGACAACTCGGCTTCAATCTTCACACGCCGATACATGTTATCGACAAAGGCATACTGTTCCTGACGCACCTGCTGGATGATGCGAAGCCGCGCCTGCAGCGGGGGCGGCACGAAATCAACAATCGCCGTCGGGATCGTTTCACCGATGATCTTGGACCCCTGACTTCCGCCCGTAATCAGGATGGTCAGCATATCGTCCGTGGAGGGATAGGGATCCTCCCGCCGCGCCAGTATGGCCTCACGCACCGGATTGCCCACGGCCAGATGCGCGCTCCAGGAGGGTAGCCTGTCGAGCCGCTCGAACCCGCTGGCCACCAGTTTGGCCTGCCGGGCAAAACGGCGGTTCACTCGCCCGAGCACCGCATTCTGCTCATGGATGATGATCGGCACCTTCATGCGGCGCGCCGCAGCCAGCGCCGGGAAGGCCGGATAGCCACCAAAGCCTGCGATCAGGCTGGGCCGGGTTTCACGGATCAGGGTTTTCGCACGAGATATGCCCGCATTGATCTTGACGGCCGTCGCCGGCAGAGTCCACGGCTTGCGGAGATTGGGGGAAGAGGCCTGAATCTGTTCCAGCCAGTCTGCCGGAAAGTCCTTGGCATATTTTGCGCCGCGCTTGTCAGAGATCAGGCCAACCTTCCAGCCTCTTGCAATCATCTCGTCTGCAAAGGCTCTGGCGGGGAACATGTGCCCCCCTGTGCCACCTGCTGCGATGACGACAAGCTTGTCTCTGTCTTCAGCCATACCGGCCCCTTGTGCGCGTACCTTGTCCGCGCACAAGTGCCAGCGCAAGGCCCAGTGTCAATCCCGTCCCGATCATGGACGAGCCACCATAGGACACAAATGGCAGTGTCATGCCCTTTGGCGGGATAAGGGCCAGATTTACGGCAATGTTTATGGCAGCCTGAAGGCCGAATAGCGTGAAGAGTCCGGCAGCCGCAGCGCGCGCATAGCCATCTTCCACACGTGAACTGGCACGGAAGCCCCGCAGGATCAGCAATACGAAAACCGCCATCAGCATCAGCGCCGCGATCAAGCCAAACTCCTCGACCATGACCGCATAGATGAAATCAGTGTGCGCGTCCGGCAGATGGATCTTCACTTGCCCCTCCCCGGGGCCGACACCGAACAATCCCCCCCGGCCGATGGCTTCGGCGGCACGGTCAATCTGGTACGTATCGGCAGAGTCTGGATTGATGAAGCTGTTCACTCGGTAGCGGACATGCGGCAGCAAGGCATAAAGCGACGCCGACAAGCTGACCCCGCCAACCGCGAACCCTGCCGCCCATCTCCACGGCAGGCCACTGACATAGAAGGTCACGACGAAGGCCGCACTCAGCAACACCGACTGTCCGACATCCGGTTGCAACAATAACAGGCCGAGCGTGACCGCATAGAACAGGAAGGCAATGATCGCCCAAGGTCCGGTCGGATACAGCTCTCGCTGCGCCAGCAACCAACCGCTCAGGACAATCAAGGCAGGCTTCACCATCTCGCTCGGCTGCAGGGAAAACCCGGCAAACCGCAACCAGCGCTGCGCGCCCTTGGCTTCGTGTCCCCAAACGAGAATGAAGAACATCAGGGCAAGGCTGACGATAAAGACCAGCGTTGCAAATCGCCGCGCCCAGGTCCGGTCCAGCATGCTGACCACCACCATGATGGTCGCGCCCAAACCGGCAAAGCAGACCTGACGGAACACAAAGAAGTATTCATCCGCATAGCCAATACGCGCCGCCGCAGTCGGCCCCGCCGCAAGCGACATGAGCAAGCCAATGGCAATCAGGAAAAACGCACCGCCGAAGAGCCCCCAATCGAGCGTCCGCCGCCACTCGGTCAGCCAGGACATGTCCGAGCGTGCGAGCAATGGGGCGGATGCTACGTAGGTCAAGCCAACTCCTTCAACTCCTGCGGCATCATTGACTGGACGATGCTCCGGAACACATCTCCGCGATGTTCAAAGTCGCGGAACTGGTCGAAACTTGCACAGGCAGGTGAAAGAAGAATGACCGGATTTTCGTCTCCGACCACTTTTGCATCACGAAATGCAGCCTGAACTGCATTTTCGAGCGTGCCGCATGTTTGCAGGGCCACCTTTCCCTTCAGCGTTGCGGCGAAGGTTTCTTCAGAGTCCCCGATCAGATAGGCCTTCGTGATGTTCGGGAACAGCGGCGCCAATGGCTGGATGCCCTCAGCCTTCGAAACACCGCCTGCAATCCAGTATGCTTTCTTGTAGGCTTTCAACGCCTGTTCGGCGGCTTCGGCATTGGTCGCCTTGGAGTCATTGACGAATTTCACGCCATCAATCTCGCCAACCATTTCGAGTCGGTGGGCAAGACCCGGGAAGGTGCGAATACCATCCATGATGGTCTGTGGGTCGAGGCCCAGCGCCCGGCAGGCGGCATAGGCTGCCGCGGCATTCTGGTGGTTGTGACGGCCCGGCAGCGCCATGCAGTCGGAGAGGTTGCCAACGAACTGCGCCTGACCGCTATTGCTGTCATAGAGTCGTCCGTCCACGGCGCTGACTCCCCGGCCGAGCGCATAGGTGGATGAAGCCTGGACCACACGGGCCGGGCCATTTGCCGACAGGCCGATGGCGATGGACTGGGTGATCACATCGTCAAAGCCAATGATCGCAACATCTTTCTCGGTCTGGTTCTGGAAGATGCGCATTTTCGCAGCCTGGTACCCGTCCATGCCGCCATGGCGATCCAGGTGATCCGGCGTGATGTTGAGCAGCACGGCGACATCGCAATGCAGGCTCTTCACCAGGTCCAGCTGGTAGGAAGAGAGCTCCAGAACATAGGTTGCGTTGGCGTGCAGTGGGGCAAGGTCCAGCACGCCTGTGCCGATATTGCCTCCGATGCGCGCATCACGGCCCGCATGTTTCAGGATATGCCCGATCAACGCGGTTGTGGTCGACTTCCCGTTCGTGCCGGTGATGGCCACGATCTTCGGACGGCCACGCTCTGGCAGGGCCTGCACAGCGCGGGCGAACAATTCCATGTCGCCGACGACCGGCACATTGGTCATTTCCGCCATCCGCACAATCCGGTGCGGCTGCGGGAATTTGTATGGCACGCCGGGGGAAAGGACGAGCGCGGCAAAGGTCTGCCAGTCGCGCTTGTTGATGTCTGACAGGGTCAGGCCAGCGGCCTCCGCCTTTGCGCGGGTCTCTTCATTGTCATCCCACGCATGAACACGCGCGCCCCCGGCCTTGAGGGCCTTGGCAGCCGAGAGGCCTGTCCGGCCAAGGCCGAACACTGCAACATCTCTTCCAGCATATTCAGTAATCGGAATCATGAGTCTCGGCTTACCTCAGCTTCAGCGTTGCGAGGCCCGCGAGGGCGAACAGGACGGACAGGATCCAGAAGCGCGCCACAACGCGCGTTTCTGGCCAGTTTTTCTTCTGGAAATGGTGGTGCAGCGGCGCCATGAGGAAGATGCGCTTGCCCTCCCCCGTCAGCTTGCGGGTGACCTTGAACCAGCCGACCTGTATCATCACAGACACCGCTTCCATCACGAACAGACCGCCAATGATAACCAGCGCAAATTCGTGCTTGGCCGCCACCGCAACGACACCCAGCATTCCTCCAAGCCCGAGCGATCCGGTGTCACCCATGAAGACCTTGGCCGGATAGGCATTGTACCAGAGGAAGCCCATGCCCGCGCCGATCATGGAGGCGAGCAACACGGTCAGCTCGCCGGTGCCCGGCGTGAACTGGATGCCGAGATAGTCGGCGAAGACGAAGTTACCTGTCAGGTAAGCAATCAGGGCATAGGAGGCAGCCGCGAAACTCATCGGCACAATGGCGAGGCCATCCAGACCGTCGGTGAAGTTCACCGCATTCGCGCTGCCGACAACCACGATCATGCCAAACAGGATGAAGAAGCCGCCAAGCGGGAAGAAATAGTCATTTACGAAGGGCACAGCCACGCCGCCGGAAAAGGCCGGGTCGGCAGGCTCGACGCTTGTTTCGGGTGCCAGGCTGGCAATGGTCTCAGCCAATCCGTTCAGCGGGCCCCATTCGGCATGACCCGCTGGCGTGTGCGCGCCGTGCAGGCCCATGATGAACGCACAGGCAATCGCCGCTATGCCAAAGCCCGCGAGCAGGCGCACGCTCGCCGGAACGCCATCCGCGCTCTGCTTGGAAACCTTGGCAAGATCGTCCAGGAAGCCAAGAACGGCGTAAGACAGCGTCACGAACAGTGTGACCCAGATGTATGGGTTCGTCAGGTTGCCCCAGAGCAAGACGCCGACCACCAGGCCCAGCCAGATCAGGAAACCGCCCATCGTCGGCGTGCCCTGCTTCGACAGCTGCGCTTCCAGCGACAAGTCGCGGATCGGCTGGCCCTTACCCTGCCGGGCACGGAGGAAGTTGATGATTGCGTCTCCGAACAGGACGGTCACAAGGAACGCCGTCACCACGGCCGCGCCGGACCGGAATGTGATGTAGTTCAGAACGTTAAATATACCGCTGTCTGCGGCCAGCCATTCGTATAGCATCACCCAACCTCTGCGGCGCCTTCTGCCCCGCGTTCCATCTTACCCATTGCCGAGTCGCTCCATTGGCGAATTCGGTCAGCTAGTTTCGCCATCCCGGACGCATTCGACCCCTTGATCAAGAGCACATCTCCATCTCGGAGCGCATTTTGCAGAGGATTCCACAGCTCTTCCCAATTGCGAGTCCAGGTCTGCTCCAACTGCGGCGGAAGTGCGTCCGAAAGATGAGTCATTTTGTCGCCTGCCAGGAAAATGGCAGCTGGCCCAGTATCCGCCACCGGATCCGCAAGCGCGGCATGTTCAGCATCCGACGTTTCGCCAATTTCGAGCATTTCGCCGAGCGCAATCAGCCGACGTCCACTGCCCCGACGGGACAGCGCAGCCAATGAGGCCTTCATGCTGGCAGGGTTTGCATTGTAGGCATCATCGATCAGCGTAATGTGTCCACCCTGTGGCAGGGTGAGCTGTTCGGCTGTCCCCCGACCGGGAGGTGGCGTGTAACCCGAAAGTGCTTCGGCGCAGTCCTCGACCGACAGACCGGACTGGCTGGCGGCCAGAACCGCCGCTGCCGCATTCATGGCCCAATGCTCACCAACCGCATTGATCGTGACAAGCACCGGCTTGCCGACAATGTCGAGCTGGATCCGGCTCTCATTGCCGTCTGTCTCATACCCGACGACACGCGCCGTCGCATTGGCGCTCCGGCCAAAACTCTCGAGATTTCCGGTCGGGCAGAAGCGCCGCGCGCGTCCGGCAAGATAGTCAAAGAATTCGTCATCGGCTGGCAGGATAAATGTCCCACCGGCCTCCATGCCGGTAAAGATATCTGCCTTCTCATGCGCGACTGCACTGAGAGAGCCGAGCCCTTCAAGATGCGCCCCCGCAATACAGGTCACGATGCCGGTATGCGGACGAACCATCTGGCTGCGCGGCGCGATCTCGCCAGGAGTCGACATGCCAATCTCGAAAACGGCGCGCGTGGTGTCTTCCGGCATCCGCGCCAGAGTCAGCGGCACACCCCAATGATTGTTGAAACTCTTCACATTCCAGTGCGCCGGGCCGAAGGCGCGATAGATCTGTGCCAGCATTTCCTTGACGCTCGTCTTGCCGGCTGAACCGGTCACGGCCGTGCGATGCGCGCCACAGCGGACCCGCGCGGCCACACCCATCTGCTCCAGCGCTTCCTGCACATCATCCACAACGAGCTTAGGTCCCTGCCCGACCTGACGCGACACGAGTGCGCCCGCCGCGCCCGCAGCAAAGGCCGCCTCGACGAAATCATGCCCATCGCGCTGGTCCGTCAGCGCCACGAACAGGTCGCCCGGCTTCAGGCTGCGTGTGTCGATCGACACTGAACCCGTCACAGAGAACGGATCCGTCGCCCTGCCACCCGTAATGAGCGCGATATCGGAAGAGATCCAGAGCGGCGCGTTCATCCGGCGCCGCCTTTCAGCGCATCCAGCGCCGTGTCCTGATCTGAGAACGGGATGATATCCGCGCCAATGATCTGGCCGGTCTCGTGGCCCTTGCCAGCGATCACCAGCGTGTCGCCTTTTTTCAGTTCGGCGATGATCGTCCGGATCGCCTCTCCGCGATCACCAATCTCGCGCGCATTCGGCGCCATTTCGAGAATGGCATGCCGGATCATGTCCGGGTCTTCAGAGCGCGGGTTGTCGTCGGTGACGATCACATCGTCGGCCTGACGCGTTGCGATCTCGCCCATCAGCGGGCGCTTCTTGGCATCGCGGTCACCGCCGCACCCAAAGATGACTTTCAGTCGGCCAGCTGTATGCGGACGAACGGCGCGGAGCAACACGTCAAGCCCGTCCGGCGTGTGGGCATAATCGACAAACACGCCCGCGCCTGCCTCGGTCTTGCCGACCAGTTCGAGACGCCCCTTAACGGGCTTCAGCTTGGACAGGCCGTCCATCACCGCGTCGACGTCCATGCCAAGCGACAAGCAGATCGCCGCCGCCGCCAGCGCATTCAACGCCTGGAACTCGCCGATCAGCGGCAGCTCGAAAGGCTTCAATTCGCCATCGCGCCAGAACAGGTTGAGCACCTGCCCGGTCGCGCGCGGCATGATTTCGTCGATCCAGAGATCCTCGCCGCGCCAGCCGAAGGACACGACCTGCAGGCCATGATCGGTTGCGGCCTTCTCGAAGACCTCACGATGGTCGCTGTCGGCGTTCACGATGGCTGGCATGCCCTGTCCGCCAAAGTCGCGGAACAGGCGCAGTTTGGCGTCGAGGTATTCTTCCATCGTGGCGTGATAGTCGAGATGGTCCTGGGTAAAGTTCAGGAAAGCAACAGCCGACAAATCCACACCATCAAGGCGATGTTGCTCAAGGCCGTGGCTGGACGCCTCCATCGCACAATGGGTGACCCCTTGCCCGGCCAGTTCGTGGAGGGTCTCGTGAATGGTAACCGGATCAGGTGTCGTATGGCCGACATCAATCTTGCCCTTCGGGCCAATGGCACCAAGCGTGCCCATCGAGGCAGCCGACAGGTTTGCATTCGCCCAGATCTGGCGACAGAAATCCACCGTCGAGGATTTGCCATTCGTACCTGTCACGGCAGCGATCGTTTTCGGCTGCGCGACATGGAAGCGCTTCGCGGCGAGGGCCAGCGCGCGGCGCGGCTCATCCGCGATCACATGCGCTGCGCCATCCACGGCAACGCCGCCTTCGGACAGGATCGCCGCAGCGCCTTTTTCGATTGCCTGCGGAATATAGTCCCGACCATCCGATACGGTGCCTTTCAGCGCCGCGAACAGATAGCCCGGCGCTACCCGACGGCTGTCAGCCGTCATGCCTTTGATTTCGATGTCTCCCTGCTCGACGAGCGGGAACAGGTCTTTCAGTTTGGTCACAAGGAACTCCTCTTCTCCTGGCCGGAGCGGAGGGCTGCGCCCGCCGGGCGAATATCCTCGAACCGTGGCGCAAGACCCAGAAGCGGCGCGACACGTTCTATCATTCGTCCCGCCGCCGGAGCCGCATTGTAGGCCGCCGTGGCGCCGGCCCCTGATCCGGCCTTCGGATCATCGAGGGTCACGATCAGGGCATATTGGGGGCGATCATAGGGAAAGACAGCCGCAAAGCTCGTGACATTGTGGTCATCATCATAGCCGCCAGGGATCGGCTTCTCCGCCGTGCCGGTTTTTCCCGCAACGCGATACCCGGCAACTTCGGCATTCTTGCCGGTGCCGGCGACGACCGCTTCGCGCATCATCACGTTCACCATTTCTGCCGTCAGAGCAGACATCACTCTTACAGGCGCAGGGCGATCCCGATTGTTCATGATCAGGGTCGGCTGAACCCGCTCACCCCCATTCGCAAAGGTCGAAAAGGCAGCCAGGAAAGACATGGGCGATACAGCAATGCCATGCCCATAGGACACGGTAGCAGAATAGAGATCGTCAAACCGCTCGGGCAGGATTGGCGCCGAGCTGCCCGCCAGTTCGATCTTCACCCGCTCCATCAGACCGGCGCGGGTCAGGAAATCCTGCTGGCGCCGCGGCCCCAGCTTCTCGTTGATCCGGACCGTGCCGATATTGGAGCTCTGGGAAATGATGTGTGTGATGTCGGCATCGCCATGGAATGGGTGGTCATCCTCAATCCGGAAACCGCGAATTTCCAGCGGGCGGCGCACATCAAACAATTCGGTCGGGTGCACTACGCCGGCTTCGAGCGCCGCGGCGACCGTGAAGGGCTTGAAGATGGATCCGAGTTCGTAGACCGCCCCGGTCGCACGATTGAGGCGGGACGGATCCGACATCGGAATATCGACTGACCGGTTCGGGTCAAATGGCGGCCAGCTGGCCATGGCGCGCACTTCGCCGGTTTGCGCATCCAGCAGGATCGCGGCGCCGCCTTCAGCTTCATGCTCGGCAGCGGCGATTGACAGCTCAGCCTCGACCGCTGCCTGCACGCCATTATCGATAGTCAGGCGGACCGGCTCTCCACCGGCGGCCAGACGTTCATTCTGGCTATACTCAATGCCGCCTGCGCCGAGGCCATCCACATTCGTGTAGCCCAGCAAATGTCCGGCCAAGGTGCCGCGTGGATAGGCCCGGCGGCTCTCTTCCTCGAAACGCAACCCTTCAAGGCCCAGGTCAAACACGGCCTTGCGCTGGCGCGGGGTCAGGCCGCGCTCTACCCAGACAAACTCACGGGTCTGATCTGACAGGCGCCGGGTCATCTCCGCCACGTCGAGATCCGGCAGGACCGTCGCGAGCGCTTCGGACACTTCGCCGCCATCCCAGATCAGTTTCGGATTGGCGACAAGCGAGTAGGCGGAGACGGATGTGGCGAGCAGTTCGCCATTGCGATCAACAATATCGGCCCGCACGATACGCTCGGCCTTCTGACCTGCCGCATGCGCAGGTGCCGCCCCGCCCGCAAGGGACAGGTAGCCGGCCTTGCCAGCCAGAACGACAAACAGCGCACTGACCGCGAGGCCAGCAAGCCGTGTCCGGTTCCGGGAGGCTTCGCTCACTCGTGCACCTCCCCGTTCTCGGTGGATGCAGGCGCCGGGACGCTCAGGCTGTTGGGCTTGCCAACCAGTGCATCCAGATCCCCCTCGGAAGCCATCTGCTCCGGCTTGGGCGGTGCCATACCCAGTTCGGTGCGGGCATATTCCTCAATCCATTCGCGGCGGCTCATGTGCGACAGCTCGGTTTCCAGCAGCGCCTTTTCCTGGCGCGCCTCCTCGATCTGCGCCTCAACCGCCATCAGCTCAGCCGCGGTGTCCTTGGCGCCATATTTGGCACGATAGAGGCTGACAATCAGCAGGCCGACAACGACCAATCCAAACAGAAATGCGCGGCGGCTCATAGGGCATCCTCCAGGTCTGACAGGGGCGGCAGATTCATGCCGTCGCTGGCCTCTTCTTCGATGGCGGGTGCGCTGGTACGGATTGCGGCCCGCAACTTGGCGGAGCGTGCGCGCGGATTGCCTTCAACTTCGTTATCAGACGGCAGAACCGCCTTGGAAACAGCCAGCTCGAACGTGGAGTCGGGGCCTTTCTGCGCAACCGGCAAATGACGCGATCCGCCGCCCATCTTGCCGGCACGGTTCTTCAACCACTGTTTCACCATACGGTCTTCCAGCGAGTGGAAGGCCACGATCACGAGACGGCCGCCCGGACGCAGCAGGCGTTCGGCAGCGTGCAGCGCACGGGCCAACTCTCCCAGCTCATCATTCACATACATGCGGATGGCCTGAAACGTCAGCGTCGCCGGGTGAATACGCGCGCCCTTGCGCCCGCCCACGGCCTTTTCAACCGCATCGGCCAGTTCGGTGGTTGTCTCGAACGGCGTGTCATCACGGTGCAGCACAATCGCCCGGGCAATCCGGCGTGCCTGGCGCTCTTCGCCAAGACGGAAGATGATGTTCGCGAGGTCGCGCTCACTCATCATATTGACCACATCCGCCGCCGTTGGGCCTGTATCGCCCATGCGCATGTCCAGTGGACCATGCTTCATGAAGGAAAAACCGCGCGCAGCCTGGTCAATCTGGAAACTGGAAACACCGATGTCGAGCACAACGCCGTCAACATGTTCATATCCCGCCGCGCGGACGATGTCGTCTATTTCGCCGAAGCGACCGAGCAAGGGTACGAGGCGTTCCGTCTTTTCCGCCATCTTCCGGGCGCGCTCAATGGCATCCACATCGCGATCAATGCCAATCAGGGTGCATTTGGAAGACCCAAGAATGGCGCGGCTATAACCGCCGCCGCCAAACGTGCCGTCAACAATGATCTCCCCATCCCTGGGGGCGAGCCATTCCAGCACTTCATCCAGCATGACCGGTTTGTGGCCAGGGTCGGGAGCGAGGGGCGCGTCCTGTGTCATCAGCTGTCGCCCCCATCCACGAGCTTCAGGGCGGCATTCCCCGAGGCCTGCTGGTGCAGCACTTCGGAATAGGCATGCCCGAGCGCTTCCAGTGTGTCTTCTTTCGCAGCCTCGGCGGCCATGGCGTCGAAATGTTCAGCATGGCGATCCGGGTTCCATATCTGGAAACTGTCCATATTGCCCGCGAATTTGACGCGATCGGTCAGGTTTGCCGCCTTCATCAACTCGTCAGACAGTTTGATGCGGCCGGTATCGTCCATCTTCAGGTCGGCAGAGCCTGCGATGATGCGTGTGACCAGGGCCTTGCGGGCGGGGGAGTGCGGGGCGAGCCGGGTCAGCGTCGCCCGATACATCGCCATCAGGGCCTCACCGCCGCCTTCCAGACAACCGGATCCGTCGAGCGCCGACCAGAGGAAAATCCGGTTTCCACCGCCCAGCGCAGCGCGAAAGGAAGCGGGTATGGAAACCCGACCCTTTGCATCAATAGCGCTTTCATAGGTGGAAACGAACACCCGCCAACCCTGACTTTGTCTGCCTAAACCCCGCATGGGTAAACCATGTCTTAACGTGGAGTATCATGGGACTGTATGGGTCTCAATGGGCACTGTGGATGAATCGAAATATCCACATCCGTAAACCACCGGAACATAGAAGAAATATTACAGGAACATACCGGAACGGTCGAATGGGCCGAAATGGGCGGCCGGTAATTTTCCTTTCTGAATCAGGCCGCTGCCCTCCCCTGCTGTGACGAGAAAGGCACGGGGGACGGAACATGTCTTTTTCTGCTGATTTCCACAGCTCGTTTCGGCAGTGCCCAGTATCTGTTCGTTTCGGCCCCGTATCACTTCGCGAATGCTTCGAATCGCAAAAAAAGCCCCGAAGCAATGCTTCGGGGCCTTTCCATGGGTCTTGGAACATTCGCCGCGCAACTAGCCGGCCGAGACCGCCTCAGCAGCCAGCACGCGGGCGACAGCATTGACCACAGCGCCGATGCGGATGCCCGCCTGGATCTGCTCGGTCGACAAGCCGTGCTTGCGCAATTCGGCTTCATGCGCATCGAGACACATGCCGCAGCCATTCACGGCGGACACACCAAGGGAATAAAGCTCGAAGTCCGCTTTCTCAATTCCCGGCGCACCGATCACGTTCATGCGCAGCTTGGCTGGCAAGGTCTGGTACGTCGAATTGCTGATCAGGTGGATCGACCGGTAATAGACATTGTTCATGCCCATGATCGCGCTGGCAGCTTTCGCAGCCTTGATCGCTTCGGGGCTCAGCTTTCCGTCCGCTTCCGCTTCCAGCGCCGTCAGCGTCTGGGGTTCACCCACAGCATGGGCACAGGCGAGGAAACAGCCATATTTCTGTTGGTCGCTCAACAGGGTCTCGTTCATCAGCGAGCCGAGATTGAGCTTCAGATCCTTCGCATAGTCAGGCAGCGAAGATTTCAGGGACTCGATAGACATGAATCCTCATCCTTCCGGAATTCGTTGTTTTGATGGGGTGGGGAGCGAATGGGTCCGACAAGCCTTGCAGGCTAGAGGGGTGGGAGCGCCAACGTCCGGAACTGGGTGGACGGAAGGCCTGCCGGACCTTTCGCGACGCTGAAGGGAAGATGCCTCATGGGTGGGGGAGGGAGTGAGACATCTTCCCGGAAGTTTCAGCGTTGCGCTCTATCTATGCGCAACCTAGGCAGCTGGTTCCAAAATATCTCCGCCAACCGGACGATTACATGGGCACAGCTCATCGGTCTGCAGGGCATCCAGCACGCGGAGCGTGTCTGCAGGGCTGCGGCCGACGTTCAGATTCGTCACATAAACGTGCTGAATCACGTTGTGCGGGTCGACAACATATGTCGCGCGATAGGCAACGCCTTCAGACGGCTCACGCACGCCAAGACCATCAACCAGCTCACCGCGGGTGTCCGCAAACTGCCAGATCGGCAGCTCTGCGAGGTCTGCGTGGTCGCGGCGCCATGCCAGCTTCACGAATTCGTTGTCGGTGGACCCGCCAAGCACAACCGCGTCGCGATCTTCGAAGTCGCCGGACAGGCGGGCGAATTCAGCGATTTCAGTTGGGCAAACGAAGGTGAAGTCTTTCGGGTAGAAGAAGATGACTTTCCATTTACCCTCAAAGGAATCCTGCGTGATGGGCTCGAATGCGCTTTCGCCATTCTGCTCATGCTGCATGAATTTCGGCTTTACGCCCGTGACTGTGAACTCGGGAAGCTTTTCGCCAATGCCAAGCATAGTGGATCTCCTGGGATAAGATGTTGAGGCTGCCGGAACGGTGGGCCCGGTGGCCGTGCTTTCTCGCAGTTGCGGCAAAAAGGAAAATTGATAATTCCCATTGCCGGTATAGATTGTCTCTATGATTATACCGACCCTTCGCCAACTGCAGTATCTAGTGGCTCTTGGAGAGACCGGCTCGTTCTCTCGGGCCGCCGAGGCGTGCTATGTGACGCAGCCCACCTTGTCAGCCGGGATCAAGGAGTTGGAGGATTTGCTGGGCGTCAAACTGGCCGAACGCGAACCGCGCGGCGCCAAGCTGACTCATGCCGGAGAGCTGGCGGTATCGCGCGCCAATGCGCTGATCAATGATGCCCATTCCCTGGTCCAGTCGGTTCAGAGCGCCGGCGCTCTGCTCACGGGCCCCTTTCATCTCGGCGCGATCCCGACCATCGCCCCCTTCGTCCTGCCAGCGGCAGTCCGCGCCCTCAGCGAGCAATATCCCCAGCTCAAGCTCTACCTGCACGAAGAGAAGACACCGCGCCTGATCGACCAGTTGCGCACGCGCACTCTGGACGCCGCCCTGATTGCCCTGCCCTGGGACGTTCCGGGCATCGAGATGCTGCCGCTATTCGATGATGAATTCCTGTTTGCCGCGCCCGCTTCACACCCGCTGGCCAAGAAGAACGGCCTCTCGCCAGAAGACCTGGCGGGCGAGAACCTCCTCCTGCTCGAAGACGGGCACTGCTTGCGCGATCATGCACTCTCCATCTGTCGCATGAAGACCGGCAACGGCACTGATCAGGTGGCCGCTACTTCACTCGGAACATTGGTCAACATGATTGCCGGGGGCCTTGGCGTCTCGCTCCTGCCCAAACTCGCCACAGATAACGGCCTGAACATCGGACCGGACGTCGCCGTACGCGAATTCGTCAGTCCCGTGGTCGGCCGCCAGATCGGTATCGCCTGGCGCACCGGCAGCCCACGCGAGGCCGATGCCCGCAAGATCGGTGAAATCGTCAAGGCCGCCACCCGGCACTAGACCCCTTCCCCTCTGATAATCGGGATTTCATCTTGACGGTTCCCGTGGCCAAGCCTAATTATATAACGCGTTATATAACTGATTATGGAATCCCGTGATGAGCCAGGATATTCTCGCACAAGTCGCCTATCTCGGCCTGGCCAGTCGGCTGAAGCGTCTTGCCGACCGGCTGCAGGCAGAAGCGGTCAGCGTGTTCGACAATCGCGCCTATCCGATCCAGACGACGCACTTTCCCTTGATCGCCGCGCTCGAGGCCAACGGCCCGCTCAGTGTGAGAGCCGCCGTCGAGGCCACCGGCGTTAGCCAGCCCGCCATCACGCGCATCCACAATGCGCTCCAGAAGATGGGCCTGACCGACACGCGCCCGATCGAGGGCGACAATCGCCAGAAGGAAATCTTCCTCACGCCAGCCGGGGAAGCGCTGGTGTCCGAAATGCGCGCCAGCTTCTGGCCCGCCGTTCAGGAGGCCGCCGAGCAACTCTGTCTCTACCCAGATCATGACTTGCTGGCGGAAATCAGCCTCGTGGAATCGCGTCTCGCCGAGCAGCCCCTGTCGGCGCGGATCGAGACCCTGGCCAACCCTGCGGGCCTGAAGATCATGGAATTCTCAGACGAACTCGCCCCGCATTTCGACCACATCTCACGCGAATGGGTCGAGGAAATGTTCCGCCTTGAGCCGGAAGACATCGCCATGATCGAAAACCCACGTGCCAAGGTGATCGACAAGGGCGGCACCATCCTGTTCGTCGAAGATCCGGAACTCGGCATCATTGGCACCTGCGCGCTGATGCCGATGGCGGATGGCAGCGTGGAACTGACCAAGATGGGCGTTCTGGCCTCCGCGCGCGGCCGCAGGGCCGGAGACTTCCTGATGCGGCAGATTCTGAAGCGCGCCCGCCAGATGGAAATCCAGGATCTCTTCCTGCTGACCAATTCAAAATGCGCGTCGGCCATCCGGCTCTACGAGAAATACGGCTTCCGGCATGATGACGACATCATGCGCCGCTATGGCCACCGCTATGAGCGCTGCAACGTCACCATGTCCTATGCGATGCCTGCCCGCTCATAAAAAAGCCCCACCGGTGGGGCGGGGCTTTGTCGCCGATCTGTGCCGGCATCTCCCTTTGGCCTTGGCCTAGCTCGCTTCGCGCTCCTGGCGCACATCGAGATCATATTCGCGGACCTTGCGATAGAGCGTCGAGCGGCCAATGCCGAGACGACGCGACACTTCACTCATATGGCCTTCATAGAAGTCGATGGCATACTGAAGGATATCGCGCTCGATATCGCTCAGCGTGCGCAGCTCGCCCGCCTCGTCCTGAATGGCTACCGGGCCGTTCTCGCCGGACTGAACGGGCTCGGCGATATCGGGGGCCTTGTTGAAGGGCGATGAAGGCAGGTTGCTCACATCCGGCATCTGTCCGGAAATCTGCGGGAAATCCTGCGGGCGCAACTGGTCGCCATCGCACAGAACCACGGCGCGGAAGACAGCATTCTCCAGCTGGCGGACATTGCCCGGCCAGTCAAAGGCGTACAGCATCTTCATCGTCTCGTCGGCCACACCGGTCACTTTCGCGCCTTCGCTGGCATTGAAGCGATTCACGAAATGGTCCACCAGCGCCGGAATATCATCACGGCGCTCGCGCAGCGACGGCATGTCAACCGGATAGACATTGAGGCGATAGAACAGGTCTTCGCGGAATGTGCCTTCGGCAACCTGTTGCGACAGGTCGCGGTTGGTTGCGGAAATGATCCGTACATCCACCTTGGTCGGGCGGCGCGAGCCAACGGCATCCACCTCCCCTTCCTGCAGGGCACGGAGCAGCTTCACTTGTGCATCCAGCGGCAACTCACCCACCTCATCGAGGAAAAGCGTGCCGCCATCGGCCTCGACAAACTTGCCGAGCGCTTTTGAGATGGCACCGGTAAAGGCGCCCTTTTCATGACCGAACAGGATCGACTCGACCAGGTTTTCCGGGATCGCACCACAGTTCACGGTGACGAATGGTTTCCCGGCACGGTCAGATGCGCCCTGAATGCAGCGGGCAACAACTTCCTTACCCACACCACTTTCGCCCAGGATCAGGACGGGAATATCAGAACTCGCGGCGCGTTCGGCCAGACGCACGACCTGGCGCATCGGCGGCGCGGTCGCGATCATGTCGTCAAAGCTCATGCCGCCTTCGGATTTGCGCGAGAGGCGCTTCACTTCCCCTGACAGGGATTGCAATTTCAGGGCGTTGCGGATCGAAACGACGACGCGCTCCGGATTGGCGGGCTTCACGATGAAGTCCACCGCGCCGCGGCGCATGGCCTGAACGATCGTGTCAATGCCGCTGGTCGCCGTCAGCATGATGACCGGCAGGTCAGCGCGCTTGGCCGACAGGCGTTCCAGCGTGTCCATGCCCGACAGGCCCGGCATGGTCAGGTCCAGCAGGACCACGTCGATGCCATCCTTCGGGTCAGAGGCAAGCGCAAGTCCCGCCTCGCCATCCGGCGCCGTGCGACAGGCAAATCCAGCCTTCTCGACCGCAGCCTGAAGCAGGCGGCGCTGGGTCGGATCGTCATCAATTACAAGCACCGTCTTGGCCATTGCGATTACTACCTTCTCTACAAGGAACCGACGGATCGCCCGTTCCCGAAACCAGATGTTTGATACAAAGCGGAACACATCCGTCCCGTATCGTTACGCCCCGTTCTGACACAGCGAGGTGGAAGTCTGGTTGAATCGAAAGGTGAAATTTGACGCAAATCTGAAGTGTGCGTTGCGCGCGCACGCTCTTGCGGGTGCGGCCTCACCTTCAAGCTGGCCGCCATGGCCATGCGGCACGGAGACATTCGCGAAAATCGTGGCGCTCATCCACACGGTTTATTTCAAATTGTTACAAAATGAAAAACCTGAAAGTTTCCCTCAGACCCGGTGGTTTTCTCGTGCCGATTGTATCCCCCGCCCCACTTCACATCCGCGCCCCTGTAGCGCGTACAACACGATGCGGAAGGCGGGCCAACCCCGATCGGATACGTCTTGCGCTCTTTGGCCCCCAGTCGTGAGCGCCAATACCCGCAAGCGTGACGGATCAACGAATCATAAAATCGGAGCCCGCTCGGACATGAGCGATTCCGGTCTCGATCCGGGCATCGACAAGGGGGGGAAAACTTCCTAGAGACCGTCCCTTGTTCGGGCCCACAAGCTCGAACCGGATTATAGTAGCTGCGCGGGTTTGGGGACGCAGATATGCAGGAAAAGAGACAGTCTATTTCTAGCGCACAAGACACGAAAGAGGACACAAGCGCAGATCCATTGCGCGACGCACTCAGGAAATCCTTTGAGGAGAGTCTGAAAGCGCCACCCTCTGCGAGACTTGAAGGGCTGATGGCACAGCTGCGCTCAAAGGAACGCAGCCAGGATTCAGACACCAAAGATTAGGCGCGGACGCCGCGTTCAGTGACGGAACGCAGGCTGGCGGATCAGTTCGGCCAGAATATAGCCGGCCATCGCACGATCAAACTCAACCCCGACCGCCGGGCCAACGCGCCAGCGCACCGTGCAATCGACCTGGAAATGCGGCTCCGACGGGGTCCGGCGCAGCAGCAAGTGGAAACGGTTTGGCAGATCGGCCCAATCGCCGACTTTCAGACAGGCCCCGTGGACCGATAAATCCTGCACGAGAATGCTGCGCGCCTCGCTATAATCCATCAGGACAACTCGCCCGGACGTTTGCAGGCGAACGCGCGTGCTGCGCCGCAATTCGGCGGGGGCGGAATCGGCCTGGGTCGGAACGGAAACGAGTTGGGTCATGCCCCTACTATGCCCCAGCACCCAATTGGTTCATTTTTTCCTACCCTGACGAGAGTCCGGGCAATCTGGCCGCCTCGGCCGACGCGCCGCCACGATCAGACAAGGTCCAGCGCGCGCAGCACGGCGCCCTGATCATAATAGGGGCGCTCGCAGATAATCCGGTCACTGCCCGGCGCGAATTCAAACGTTGCCGCCATGCGCACCTTGAAACGGCGCCCGGTGGGCTCAATCGTGGTCTTGCCGACCTGTAGCGGGCCGGTATGCGTGCCCGTCAGCCAGAACTCGACCAGAAGTTTGTCGGTCGCCTCATCGACGGCTATCGAGATGATTTCATTGTCCTGATCCGGAAAGGGCGTGCGCGACAGTTCGAAATAGCGCCGCACCGCGGCCTCCCCGTCGAACACCTGCCCGCCGCCATGCATCTCATACCGGGGATGCGCGAATGTCGCCATCACCGCATCCCAATCATGCGTCACCTCCAACGCCATATGGTTACGGACATTCGCGATACGGGCTTCGGTCAGATTGGTCATTGTCTTCCCCATTCATTTTCTTTGACCTTCACCCTCGATCCAAGGTTGCGCAAGCATTAACGAAAGGTAAAGTTCAACTTGGGTGAGGAGGACGGTGTACATATGTCTCTCGGAGTTGAATTTGGGTTTCGGCGACCGCAATGGATGGGATTTAAGTCCCTGGACGCGTCGGATGGCATCCGAACAGGGGCCGTGGTCTCGATGACGGCGATATGCCTGCTTCTTTGGCCGCTATCAGACGCCGACCGACAACAAACACCGAATTATGCCCTGCTGGCCGCCCTATGGGTGGGAGCTGTGGCGGCGGGACTTTTCCGGAGTCACCAGATATGGGCCCGTCTACATTCCGCGCTCGCCGTGAACCCCTCAAGGCGTACGCGCAGTGATGAAAAAATTATCGCCCAAGGCTTGAAAGAGCTGTTCGTCTATCTGCTGCTCTCACTTTTGGCCCTGTCCGTGCTGGCCTTCGTATCTGGCAGCCCCCTGATTTCGGAACTTGAGCATATACGATTGCGAGGCTCGGACGCGGAACGCAGTCTTCTACATATCGCAATTTATTGCGCCTTTTTCGCGGGGGCTTTCCTTCCAATTTTGACAGCCATCGCACGCATGGCTGCAGCAGAAGCCAAGCAAAGCAAGTCGCCTTTGTTCAGGACAGATGTCGTGTCTCGCAACTCGTTGATCACGAGCTTCATAGCCATTGGCGGCATTCTCCTTTTGGCGTGGGCCGCTGGCGCCGGGTTCTTCTCGATTGATCAGGATCTGGGTGTCATCATCTACCTTGTAGTCATCATCGCATTCCTGGTTTTCATAATCGCGCCACATCTCACGCGTCATCTGAATCAAAACGAAGAAAATCGCACAGCACGGGCGAGCACCGCAGCGGGCGGCATCGCCAGTTTTGCTCCGGAAGTATGGGTCAGCCGACTGGATTCGATCCTTGTCCGGCTTATAGCCCCCTTGTCCGGCGCAACCCAGCATGGAGCACCCGTGCCTCACCTATTGGTAGTCGGTCTGATTCTTCCACTATCCGCCATCGGCTTCGTTTTGAGCAGCCCCTTTGGTCTCATCCCCATATTCCTTGCAATGTTGATCGTTATAGCGCTCGGCAGGAGATGGGCATGGGTGGAAGCAGACAGGGAAACAGCTTCACGCCTTCAATCGACAGACTTCCGAAAATCGCAGGATATTCATATTGGCTTTGACAACGACCTCAAGGATGAAGCCCTATTGGGCTATGTTTCCTTCTTTGTTTTGGTCCCCTTGGCGCTGTTCCAGATAGAACAGTTCAGCTTTGCTTTCGATACGGAGCAATCTCTTGCAAGCATGCCCCCCACACAGCAATTCTACGCGTGGATCAGCTTCTTTGGCGCAGAACTGGCGAAGGCCGTACCTTTTGTCGATTGGTGGGAAATTTATCAGGTCGAAGTAAACACCCCCATTTCAGTATCCGACAATGTCGGCAACCCCACACTCGCCAAGCACCTGACCTTCGCCGCACGCGCTCTGGTCGACCTCGTGATCATGGCGGCTCTATTTCAGGCATTTGGCATATGGCAACGCAGCCGCGCCCAACAGCGCCTGTACGATGCGGGCCACATCAACGCTTTTGATCCCTTCACGGAACAGGAATTCTTTGAACGTGGCATACGATACGACCACAACGAAAAGAAATACATTCCCAAGCCCAGCTTCAGAAAGCGCGTTGAGAAGCATCGAGAAGCCAGAGAAGAGCTGAAGCTTCCCGCATTTCCTTACAGTCCACGCCGACTTAGCGAGCTGCTGAACTCTCCAGACCCTGATCTGAAGGCAGGTGCCGAATGGATGGTAAGTGAGTATCGGGTACTTGCCGGGCCACCTGCCGAACAACTTTCACAGCTGGAAGAACAATGGCGGCAGCCTTGCGACTTCCGAGAGCTGTACACTCAATATCGGGCAACCAGCCACCCGCAAAGGCGGGCTGCTGCCAAAAACACGATAAGAAACGAAAAACTGAAATTCGAGCGACTGTTAGACGACCTGATTGAGGCCGGAGCGAACAATAACAAATGGTTCGCTCTGAACCAAGCAAACACCCTACTGAAGCTTCTTGAGCATATCAGCAACTTGCCTGAATTCGTCTACGCGCACTCCCTGGCGATCGACTATCTCAGCGAACGGCGCGGTCAATTCATTCTGCTTGCTCTTGCCTCCCACACACTCACTGACACTGCCGACTCCGTAGCGCCTGCTTGGCGCCGTCAGATCGAGGGAAAATTCAATCGCGTTCCGAACGTCGTTCTAGGCCGCAGTGAGATGCGTCAGATTGTTTATGACGCGATGGAGCGGTACGCAGACCTCTGTTTCGCGTGGCGGGAAATTTCGAGAATCGAAGAAACCATGAGCTTTTTAGAACTTATGGCCCAGACAGATGCCGCCGCCCCCGCGCGCTTGAAGGCCGGAACTATCGCCAACCAGTTGCGCAACCGGCTTACAGACCTTCTATCCACCACCACACTGAACACAACAAGAACACCCTAGACACCTCCCTGCCCGCGCCCCATATCGGGGGCATGGCTCCTCCTCCTCCTTCCAAGGGCGTTTCTGAAGCGCCCAGCGTGTTCTCGCTTGATGGCTTCGCGCGCGATGCCGCCGGCGCCCTGCCGTCCGACAACTGGACGCCCCACCGGCCTGACCGCGACTGGGTCAAGCTGGAGGGCGGCAAGCGGTTCAAGGTCCATTCCGAATATGAGCCTGCGGGCGACCAGCGCACCGCGATCCCCGAACTCGTCGAAGGCATCGGCGCGGGCGAGCGCGACCAGGTCCTGCTCGGCGCGACCGGCACCGGCAAGACCTTCACCATGGCCAAGATCATCGAGGCGACCCAGCGCCCGGCCCTGATCCTCGCCCCCAACAAGACGCTCGCCGCACAACTCTATGGCGAGTTCAAATCCTTCTTCCCCGAGAACTCGGTGGAGTATTTCGTGTCCTATTACGATTACTACCAGCCCGAAGCCTACGTGCCGCGCGCCGATCTCTATATCGAGAAGGAATCCTCCATCAACGAGGCCATTGACCGGATGCGCCACTCGGCCACCCGCGCCATCCTCGAGCGCGACGACGTGATCATCGTCGCCTCCGTCTCGTGCATCTACGGCATCGGCTCGGTCGAGACCTACACGTCGATGACGTTCAAGCTCGAAGAGGGCCAGCGCATCGACCCGCGCCGCGTCGCCGAACAGCTCGTCGCCAACCAGTATACCCGCAATGACATGGCCTTCACCCGCGGCACGTTCCGTGTGAAGGGCGACGTGGTCGACATCTTCCCGGCCCACTTCGAAGACCGCGCCTGGAAGCTCTCCTTCTTCGGCGACGAGCTGGAGAGCATCACCGAGTTCGACCCGCTCACCGGCCGCACCATGCAGAAGCTGCCCGCCATCAAGATCTATGCGAACAGCCACTATGTGACGCCCCGCCCGACGCTCAACCAGGCCATCGACAAGATCAAGGCGGAGCTGAAGACCACGATTGCCCATTTCGAGGCCAACGGAAAACTGCTCGAGGCCCAGCGCATCCAGCAGCGCACCCAGTACGATCTCGAAATGCTCGCCGCCACCGGCTCCTGCAACGGCATCGAGAACTATTCCCGCTACCTCACCGGCCGCAAGCCCGGCGACCCGCCGCCGACCATGTTCGAATACCTGCCCGACAATGCCCTCGTCTTCACCGATGAGAGCCACCAGACCGTGCCCCAGATCGGCGCCATGTACAAAGGCGACTTCAGCCGCAAGACCACGCTGGCCGAATACGGCTTCCGCCTCCCCTCCTGCATGGACAACCGCCCCCTCAAATTCGAGGAATGGGACGCAATGCGCCCGCAAACCGTCCACGTCTCGGCCACGCCCGGCAAGTGGGAGCTGGACCGCACCGGCGGTGTGTTCACCGAACAGGTCATCCGCCCCACCGGCCTGATCGACCCGCCGGTCGAGGTCCGCCCCGTCTCGAAGGATGGCGCCAACCAGGTCGATGATGTCATGGCCGAGGTCAAGGACGTGGCCGCCAAGGGCTATCGCAGCCTGATCACGACGCTGACCAAGAAGATGGCGGAAGACCTGACCGACTTCCTCAACGAAAACGGCGTGCGCGTGCGCTACATGCATTCCGACATCGACACGATCGAGCGGATCGAGATCATCCGCGACCTGCGCCTTGGCGTGTTCGACGTGCTGGTCGGCATCAACCTGCTGCGCGAGGGGCTCGACATTCCCGAATGCGGTTTTGTTGGCATCCTTGATGCGGACAAGGAAGGCTTCCTCCGTTCAGAGACGAGTCTGGTCCAGACCATCGGCCGCGCCGCGCGCAATGCCGACGCCCGCGTCGTGCTCTATGCCGACCGGATCACCGGCTCGATGGAACGCGCCATGGAAGAGACCAGCCGCCGCCGCGAGAAACAGGTAGCCTACAATACCGAACACGGCATCACGCCGACCACGATCAAGCGCGCCGTGGCCGACATTCTCGGCGAACTCGGCGAGAAGAAGGACGGCGCCCCGAAAGCCCGCGGCCGCGGCAAGGACAAGGGCAAGTCACGCGGCGTCGCCGAAACAAAAGCCTTGCCACTTGCCGGAGAAACCGGGCACAACCTCAAAGCCGCCATTGCGGACCTGGAAAAACAAATGCGCGAAGCCGCCGCGAACCTCGAGTTCGAGGAAGCTGCGCGCCTCCGGGACGAGGTGAAGCGGTTGAGGGAAGAGGAGCTGGGGCTATGAACTCAAGCCGATCTTAGGTTCTAATTCTCCACCTTCTCTTTAGAAGACTCAATAATATCAGCTAAGACAATTTGATACACATTCCAAACGAGAGTCTTTAACTGAAGCACGGAATAGAGGAACGCAATAACTTGCATTGAATTGGCAATTAGGAATAAAACGCGCGCCGCTCTATTTTCACCCAATAGGGTTAGAAAGCTTTCCGAAAACGACCCCACCCAAAAGAATGTTGAGACCACCAAAAAAAATCCGAACACGAATAATGCGTACAAGAACGCAAAAAACATAAACTTAAATTCGCTGATGCCTCTCTTCCGGTTCTTAATTGACGCTAAAGCAATGAATACGGATTTATCGAACAAGCCAAGAATTATTGAGAAAGCTGCCGTGATAAAGCCAAGCAAGCTAGCATAGTAACCGATCACCAAGCCGGAAAATGCATGACAAAACTCCAGCTGCTTCTCCGCACCAGAGACATACTGAGGTAACCAAACGCCGCAAACAACCGGCACGATGACGGACAACAACAACAAAATCAGAACAATGGCGGTCTCTAACTTACCGCCGATGAGAGGGGCAGCTTTAAAGACAACCTCGTAGATCGAATCCTCAGATCCGATGTCTTTCTTCCAGTCAGAGATAAAATCAAACTTGGTCGTCATTGCCTTCAAACAAATTACGTATTCGCTCCCTCAGAGCTTCGGTTCCATTGCCGAGACTAACTTTTCCTTGTTGCCCCGCATCCATTAGCTTCGCCAACAGACTCTTTCCCTTTGCTTTAGCGTTAGCCGGAGGAACGGGCAAACGATCTGTCACGGCATAATCATTTTGGTTGCCTTTCAGCTTCGTTCCTTGCTCATCGATTCCAGAAACAGTTGTCGACTGGTTTCCGGAGCGACCCGCTCCTTCTATCGTTTCAATCGTGGCCTCCTTGTCGAGCCCCTCCTTCGATCTTGTTTCCAGTTTGGACTTCTTCCCACCTACGAATTCACGGTGGGCTTCTATCGCCTCAACCAAGTCGTATGCATCCTCTTCGTCGTTGCGCTCATGAACAACAATTGTAAGCCGATTGATTTTCTCAAATCTATCAATGAATGCACGAACATTATCGCCTCCAACCATCGTATTGATCTGCAACGTTGGTCGCGGGACTTCCGCCCGAATTGCCTTGAGAGTTTCACCCGTTTCCTTATGGCGCGCTCTAACGTAGCCTTCCCAAGCCCATTTCAAATGCATTCGAAGTGATGCTTGCAGAGAGTCAATATCAGGCGCAAAAGGCGTTTCCGCAAAATATATTAATCTGTGCCCCAACAATCTAAGCACAAAAAAAGCGCTTGGAGCAGACTCGATGCTTAGCTCATCCGGCGTCAATTCCCCTGTATTTTCATCAAAGATTTGGGTCCTGTGAAGCACCGTGCTTTTTACAAATCTACCAATGAGGCAGTAATCCGGATTGTCCGCAGAACCCAAGTTCTCAAGCCGAGAATCGATTATGTGAAAGCTAGTTGAGCCCCTCGAACGAAAATATTTATCGTTAATGAAAGCAGGAAGAACAATTTCCTGCAGATAGTCGATCATAGGCGACCGTCCTATCTTGCAGATAAAATTGGCATACAAAACATCTTTCTCTCTCACGTAACACCCTCCCTAAAAGTCCACTCAACTATCAACCTTTAGTGGCGAGACCATCTTCATACAACATTCCATTTTGGAACATATAAAGAACACTTCCCCGGGCTGCAAGCGTAGGGCAGGTTCAGGCGGTGCCGATACCCACCGTTCGGGTGTGCGGCGGGTGATGTTGGTGAGTACCGCGAAGCGCGGGTCCACCCTGTGGGGTTTTGCAATTTCCCACTTCATCCTTCGACTTCGCTCAGGATGAGTCCGCCTCTTGCGGCCCCTGCGCCGCGCTCATGCTGAGCGGGGCCTGCCCCGGTGAAGGCCGGGGTCGAAGCACGGGCGCTGGCTCGGCATCGTTCCGGCAGAAGCCCCCGGCCCTCGGGTGTTGGCGGGGGCACGGGAAGCAGAAGCCCGGCGCTTGCGCTTGGGCAGCCTACGCGGAAATTGCGGTGCGATTTCTGATCGCTATGGCTCCCCATGATACCCATACCCGTTCGCGTGGCACCATTGGATGAGGGTCGGGAGGGCGGCTTGTTCTGCCTTGAGGAAGCCGCCGACCTTTTCGGCGAGGGCGTGATAGCCCTGCAGGGTCAGCGTGGTGATTGCCTGGCGCAGCAGCGGGTGGAAATTGCGGAACCAGCCCATTGCCGCGAGCTGGAGGAGGAGTTCCGTCAGCTCCTGATCACTGCCCTCATCGTCCGGATCCACCGCCAGGACCACTTCGCGCGTAATGGCCAGCCGTTTCTGGAATGTGGCCGAGACCACCCAGGGCAGATGGTCTGGCGGCGTGTCCCCCTCCTCCCAACAGGCGCAGACCTGTAGCGCGGCGCGGTAGAGCGCGGCATTCATCTGCGCCTGCCGCATCTGCTGGCTGGCGGCCTCGGTCGCGGCGCGCACCGGGGCGGCAAAGCTCTGCAAACTGGTCAGGCGGCGGGCCGCGCGCATGTCCTGCTCCGCCTCCGGAATATATCCCGCCTCCAGCAGCGCGCCGACCCGGGCGCGGGCCAGCGTGATTTCCTCATCCGTCTGGCTGCGCGGCGTGAAGGGCTCATCGCTCTCTTCCTCGTCCTCCTCATCGCGCAAGATCGTGCGCCGCGCGGCCAGTTCCGCCTGCTGGCGAATATGGTCGGCCTCGTCCTGCGCCTTGGCGGCGGCGGCCTGACGGGCGGCAATGTCCTTGTGGCGAAAGCCATCTTCGCGCGCCCATTTGGTCAGCGTTGACCAGGGCAGGTCCAGCCGGCGGGCGATTTCCCGCATCGGCTCGCCCGCCTCTGCGGCCTCGTGGGCCAGATGGCGCAGGGCGGTCAGGCTCGCTGTCGTGCGGCGTTGGCGGTTGGAGGGGGTCGGCGCATCACTCATGCCGGGCAGACTGCCACGGGCGCGGCCCCATCGGATTGCGCCGGCGGCAAGGCCCGGCGCGGCGGCGATCCCGCCCCCAGAGGCAGGGGATAGCGACGCGCCCCTCCCCCATTGCCCGGACATGGCCCAGAGTTCTGGACCGGTTCTGGGCCAGTTCGGTACCATTTATGGACAGTTTATGGGCTCTTTATGGACCAGATTCGGGGCCCGAACTGCGCGCCTTATCCCCCGGTTACCGCGCCCGCTATCAGATACAGGATCACCGCAATCCCGCCCGTCACCAGCGCATAGGGCATCTGGGTACGGACATGGTCAATATGGTCACAGCCCGCCGCCAGGGAGGCGATGATCGTCGTGTCGGAAATCGGCGAGCAATGGTCGCCAAACACGCCGCCACCCAGCACCGCCGCCAGCACCAGCGAGGGCGGCAGGCCCAGCGCGGCGGCCAGCGGCATGGCGATGGGGATCATGATGCCATATGTGCCCCAGCTCGTGCCGGTCATGAAGGCGGTCACGCCCGCCACCACGAACAGAACCGCCGGCACGATGATGGGCGAGACAAATTGCGCCGCGACGCCTGACAGGAAGGCGCCCGTGCCGAGCACGCGGAGGCTGTCGCCTAGCGCAATCGACAGGAACAGGATCGTCACCACGGGCACCATTTCGGCAATGCCGGCAAAGCCCCGTTCCTGCAGTCCGCCCTTGGGAAAGGCCTTGCCCAGCGCCAGCAGCACGGCCGCGACCAGCATGGCCAGGCAGATCGCCCACAGGATCGACTGGCTGCCGCTGCCGGCCAATATGTTGCCGCCGCCCGTCCAGGCCATGAAACCCAGCGCGCCGAGGATCATCACGGCCAGCGGCAGCCACATATATATCGCGCGGGTCGGGGCGATGGGTTCCTCGTCTTCGGCCAGCACGTTGCGGCCCTGCCCGGCGGTCTTCATCGGGCCAAAGACGCGGCCTGTGAACACGGTGAAATAGACGCCGACCAGCGTCAGCAGGGCGTAGAAATTCCACGGGATCGTGCCCGCCACGACACCGATCGGGCTCTCGAAGCCGAACGGCTCGACCAGGCCGAGGGCGTAGGCGCCCCAGCCATTCAGCAGGATCAGTGTGCTCACCGGCGCCGACGTGGAGTCGATGATATAGGCCAGCCGCTCCCGGCTCAGCCCATGCGCGTCGAACAGGCGCTGGCCCAATACCCCACTGCTGAGCAGGCTGACATTGGTCTCCACAAAAATAACCGTCCCAGCAACCGCCGGCGCGAGCGCCGCGCGGCGCGGGGTGGAGGCAAGGCCGCGCTTCATCAGGCCACTGACCAGCGCCTCGACGCCGCCGGAATCGCGCATCCATGCGATCAACGCGCCGATCAGCAGGCAGAACAGCAAGACGCGCGTATTGCCTGTGCTCTCGAACACACCGACCGCACGGTCAATCGCGCCCAGCGCACCCATGCCGGGATGGAAGCTGGCGATCAGCGTCTCCGAAGCCAGCAAGGCGAGCCCCAGCGCAGCATAGACATTGCGCGTCACCAGCGCGACGAGGATCGCCAATACCGGCGGCAGTACAGTCAGGATTTCCAGGGCCCAGCCTCCTTGTGTGCAAGCCCCTCACCTAAGCGCATTCGCCGCCCGATGCCCAGCGCCCTGCGCGCATCGACAGGTGCAAGCCGGGATGTGACCAAGAAATGCGCGGATTCAGGCCGCTATCACAAAACTGTGAAATTCTCCTCAGAAGGGACTCGACTCATGCCCGTTTTTGGGGAATCATTTCGGTGAGCCAACGACATCCAGGCGGGAGCAGACCCGCTTCAGGAACGGTGGCAAGTACGTCGCCCTCGCAGGAAGGGCCAGGCCAGAAGCAAGGCTGTGAGAACAGCGGCGCAAAGGGGTTTGGAAGGACCGCGAGACAAAGCAGGCGATGTCTTCGACAGGGGAGCTAGACCCCGGAGCGAAGGGCTGTGAGGCGTGACCGGAGCGCGATCCGAAACACGTCACCAAAGGAAAATCCCTCGGGATTACCGGCGGTTAGGTCAGGACAGCGCGCAACTCGCCCGTGCGATTGCATGTCTGAAACTGATCCGGGAGACGGCCTTGGGCGCATGCCCGCTCGCAAGAATGTGGCGGCGACCAGACCGGATCCTGACAAAGGGTAAAAGAAAAGGCCCGCTTCCGCGAGCCTGATCTGGAACCCGGTGTCCATCGAGGACCGACAACGAGTGCATGCACAGTGTCTCGGTAGTCTGATTCGAAACACCAGAGAAGGTGTGATCGTCCGCGATCACACCTTTTTTGTGCCCGGTGAAATCCAATTTTCGCGCCTCAGGCGAACTCGCGCACAGTCATGCCCGCAACCTCCCCTGTCCTTCACGCGTAACTTCAGCGAACCCACCCAGAAACCCCGCTATACCCGAAAGGCCCCTTCACCATGCTCGCCCTGATCGAACCCGTCTTCGGCCTGATCGGCGCATGGGGTCTGTTCGCCGCCATCGCGCCGAAGTTGCGCACGGAAATCTGGTGGATGCGTGTCTGGGTCTATGGTCGTCTTCAAACCTGCCTTGTTCTTCTCGCTGCAGCAGCCCTCTACATCTCACTCTACCCTGCCGCCGAACTCGGCAATGCCAGCCTGCTGATGGCCTATGCCGTCGCCTTCCTCATCTGCGCCGCAGATATTCAGCCTTATCTACCGGGCCGCAAACGCGAACTGCGCCGCGCGAAAGCAGGTGCCAACGGTACGCCGCTCTCAATTCTGCTGATAAATGTGCTGCAGGAGAATGAGGACCACACCGCCGTCATTTCCCGCATTCGCGACAGCCATGCCGATGTCCTCTTCCTGTCAGAAACCAATGCGCGCTGGCGCGATGCATTGTCCGAGCTCGAAAAGGACTATCCCCACACCTACCTTTTGGACAAGGAAGACCATAACGGCCTTCTGTTCTATTCACGCTACCCGATCAATCAGGCCCAGGAACGCTATTTCTGTCAGGATCACGTGCCGTCACTCACGATGGACATCGACATGGCTGGTAGTGAGGTGCGTCTTTATTGCATCCACCCACGCCCGCCACGCCCCCGCGACGACACACAGCATCTTGATGACGAGTTGATGATCGTCGCCGATGAATTGCGCGAGCAGGAGCGACCCGCTCTGGTGATCGGCGATTTCAACGAAGTCGGCTGGTCCTGGATGGTACGGGAGTTCAAGCAACATGCCGGCCTTTGCGATCCCAAGCGTGGACGTGGTCTCTACAATTCCTATGGCGCGAAAAACCCTTTCCTGGCTTGGCCGCTGGACCACGCCTTTGTGACACGGGATTTCGACCTCGTGACCATCCGGCGCCTTCGCCCATGCGGATCAGATCACTATCCAATGCTTTATGGTTTTCAACTGCGGTCGGTTTGATTGGCATCCCTCTGATTACTGTGTAGGTTCTGCTTAACCATAAACAGGGGGATGGTGATGCGGCCAGTTACACTCACTATCAGCTTGATGGTCTTGGCGACCATCCTCGTCGGGTGCGAGACCTCGGGCACCGCTCAACGCGCGCCCGCCTCAGTTGAAGTCGTCACGCCCGACCCCGGTCCATCAGAGCGGCAGGAGATGCCCACAGCGGCCCCTTACCGTCCGGAGCAAAAACCTCCTCGCCCCACCGCACCGCCACCTCCGCCACCTCCGCCACCTCCGCCCACGGCGATGGTCGAAGACGAGCCCGACTGGTCAACAGGATATGGCGAATATGGAGATGCCGGATCCGAGTGGGGCTATTCCGACGGAGAAGACGCCTACGAAAATGAAGCCTCGGCACCGGCTGATGAAATCGACGATATGCGAGAGCTTTACGCAGATGATCCCGCCATGCTTGAGTTGCTCGCAGCCCTTGAGGAAGGAGATTTCTCGGATCTTGAAGCCACCGCGGCGGGTCCGGGCTATTCCGAAACCTGCCAAGCGGAGATTTCCGCACCCCGGACCTTGCTCGTTACCTGTACGGATATGAATGCCGAGACGTTTACGCAGGCCACCCATCGCATCGATGGCGACCTCGTTACCACGCTGGATGCGCTCGCCATTGATCTTGCAGGAGACGGTTATGAAGTCGGCATCGTCGAAAAGCCGCTTTGTTTCTGGAGCGAGACCGTGACGCTGGACGACGCCCAACTCATACGGCCGTGCCCGGAATGGGACTATCGATATTCAGAACTCGCAGCCGAAGCGGCGAACGATTTCGACAGTGGCCGCATCGCCCACCATGCGCCGGAACAGATGGTGCTCGGCCAGCCCTATTTCCTCGAAGTTGCCATCCAGCCTCTTCAGCGCAACACGAGTGAAGCCGAAGTGGATGAATCGCTACGTGGCATTATGGGCACGGGCCTTGCGCCAGGCAGCTCAGAAAGTGCCATGTCGCTCCGCTTTGACACCGTCCGCGCAAGCCAGGTGATGACGGCCTCGGCTTCCGGCGAGGGTTACGACTTCGTCGCCACCACACCTTCTGAGCAGCCTGTCCTGCCTGGGTCGCCAACGCTCTGGCAGTGGCAGGTCACGCCACGCCAGGCTGGAACGCCTAACCTGACCTTCACCGTATCGGAAACTGTCGACGTGAATGGCGAACGGTTTGCCCGCGCCGTGAAAACCATATCACTCTCAATCAAGGTCACATCGATTGAAGAATTGCTGGTCGATCCGGGGCCGGTTGCTGAAGCAACCTCGATCGCAAGTCGCTCCCCTGCGCCTGAAGCTGACATGGCCTCCACCCTCAGCGGCGCAAATACACTGTTGGCGCCCACCAACGCATCAAACCCGTCAACGCTTTCCAGCCCCGCCGATATTGCCAACGCGGCGACCGGCCTGTTGCCCGACACCGAGATCGCAGGCTGCACATGGGTCGCCGGCCCGAATGCGGACCGTCAGGCAATGGTGCTCAGCAATCTGGCCTATACGCCCCCTGTCAGCCGCCTGACTGTGACCCATGACGATGGCGACCGAATCACCGCGGCACTGACTGGCGTCGGCTTCTCGGTCCTGCAATGCGAAGATCTCGGCCAACGCCAGACGGTTCGCGCGCTGAGTCTGCTCGGCCGCATGGCCAAAGCGCGCAAGGATGCTGGTGCTTACCCGGTCACCTTCTTCTATTATTCCGGTCATGGCGTGAACGTTGACGGTACGAACTTCATCTTGCCGACCGATATTCCCGGCGCGTCACCGGACGATATTCGCGACTTTGGCGTCAGTTTTGAACAGATCTTCAACCGTGTCTCGACCACAGTCGCACCGACTTCGTTCATCGTCTTTGACGCCTGCCGAACGGTAATGGATGATCAGAGCCGTGGCCTCATGCGAGCCTACAGCCCGGTCGGCTGGGCGTCCGGCGTGTTCCAGGCCTTTGCAACGGAACCCGGCAAGACAGCCGCTGATGACGGAGTCTATTCAGAAGAACTCGCCGCCCTCATCAGCACACTCGATGATCCGGCCAATGTCGTGTTCAAGCGTGTCCAGGATGCCGTCGCTGCACGCACTGGACAGAAACAGCGCCCCATCTACACCGATGGTACAACGGGTGGCGACTTTTACTTCGTTCAGGACAGCAACTGAGCAATGGAGCGCAAGAAAGAAGCCGCCGGAACACGGTTCCGGCGGCTCTGAAGTTCAATCTGACAGTCTGCGTTACGGGCTGACCGGCACCGGCTCTTTCGGAGCTTCCGGCTGCGGCGGCTGCGGTGGGACCTCATTCTCGATCAGCGTGTCTTCCGGCTGCGGCGCCGACCCGGACACCGCACAGCAGCGAACCTGCATTTCCAGCACGCGGCTGTTGAAGCGGCACTGCGCGTCATTGATCTCTCGCAGGATAGACATGCCCCCTGCCCGATAGGTGTAGCGGGTTTGCGTGCAGCTGGTCAGCGCATAGCCAGGCCGGCAGGAACCCGTGTCGGAATTCTGTATAGTGCGGGTTTCGCACTGGACTTCCTTGCCATTAGCCTCTTCGGCCAGCGCCATCGCCGCGTCAGCGCGCGCTCTCGCCGCATCTGCGCTTGCCTGGGCTCGCGCAGCCGCCTCCGTGGCGCTATCCGCCATGTTCCGAGCCTGTGACAGACGCATATCAGTATCGGCCAGGGCGGTGCTGTTGCCGTCGATTTCCATTTTCAGTTTGCAAACAGCCTCGTCGGCCTTGTCCGGATTGGCGCAATATTCGCCGACTGTCTGTTCAGCCGGCATCATCTGGCACCCAGCCAGAAGTGCCGTTGCAGCAATCGCACCTGCGAGGAATTTCCCACTACCCATGATTTTCTCCAATTCTTTCCCCTGCCGGGATTTCCGGCATTCAAGGGGGACGGAACTGGAGCGTCAATGCTGCTCCCGCCTGAGGGGAGTCTTAGGCTTTCAGCTTGTAGCCCGACCGAAACATGAGCCAGACAGCGAATATGCCTGCAACAGACAGCAATCCCGTTACCCAGACCCCAACAATCACGGAGCTGTTGGCAACGCCCAGGAAACCATACCGAAACCCGTCAATCATGTAGAAGAAAGGGTCCAGCAGAGCCATTGTGTAGAAGGGTTCCGACATGACCTTGATGTCGTAAAACGTGCCCGACAGGAATGTGAGCGGTACGATCACGAAATTGGTCACGGCAGACAAGTGGTCGAATTTGTCGGCCCAGATCCCACCGATGGCACCTAGTGCGCCAAGCGCGATCGCAGATGTGATGCTGAACCACAGGATTGGCCAGACATGCGCCACGCTAAGATCAGCAAGGCCGCTGAGTTGGATGCCGATGGCGGAAATAAAGGCGACGAGCAGGCCGCGCACAACCGATCCGCCGATAAAGCCGATGGTCAGCTCCATGGGGGAAAGCGGCGGCATCAGGAAGTCGACATAGGTGGAATTGAACTTCGCCTGCACGAGGCTGGAACTTGTGTTCTGAAACGCATTCTGCAGGATCGCCATGACAATCAGGCCAGGTGCGAGAAACTCGATATAACTCAGCCCCTCGAAATCACCCGTCAGCCGACCGCGCTCGCCGAAGGCCAGCTTGAAAACCGTCATGAAAAGAAGTGTCGTAACGACCGGCGCAAACACGGTTTGCATCCACACTTTCAGGAAGCGGCCGATCTCGCGCTTGAACAGGGTCCAGAGTCCCAACCCGTTCATTTTGCCATACTGGCGGACAAGGCGATGGGCGGAGGTCTGGTCAGCAGCTGTATCGGTCATGCGCAGTATCTAGGTGTCCTTGCCTGAGTCTGCGAGGGGCAAGACGCGGAATAACTTCGGAAATTTGGCTGCCTCGCTTTTGTCCACAGGCTGATGCAGTTAACCACAATATGTAGAAAGCCTGTGGAAAGCCTGCGCTGCATGTTGTGTTTCGTTTCGCTGCTGATACGATATCTAGGTGCTGAGCGGATGACGTGTATCAAGTCATCTCAATATATAGGGGCTGATGGATCGTAAGTGTTAACGATCTTGAACCGAGCTGGGAGACATCAACCATGTCCTGGACCGAAGAACGGGTAAGCGTGCTGAAGAAACTCTGGGCGGAAGGCCATTCGGCTTCCCAGATTGCCAAACAGCTGGGCGGGGTCACTCGCAATGCTGTTATCGGCAAAGTCCATCGCCTGGGCCTGTCGGGTCGCGCGACACCATCCCGCCCGGTAAAGCGCCCCCCACGGCTGGCCCGTCCGAAGCCGCGCGTGTTGCCTGATGGCAGCGTCAAGGTGGCAACCCCGGCAACTCCGGAGACCGCGGCTCCGCGCCCGGTAGAGCGCACAGAAGTGATGGCGCCGCTGCCGCCGCTGCAACAGGCTGACGGGGAACCCGCATCGATCCTCACGCTGCGCGACTCCATGTGCAAATGGCCGATTGGGGATCCAGCCGATCCGAAATTCGCTTTCTGCGGACGCAAATCTGATTGCGGTCCATACTGTTCCGAACATGCGAAAGTGGCGTTCCAGCCCGCACGCAAACGGGACAGCCGCAAAGGCGCCTATGATTATGTCCGCCGTATTGCCGGCTAAACCCGGCACGCATTCTTATGGCTGACTGGAAGCCCCCGAAGTGTTTCTTCGGGGGCTTTTCCACTCCCGGCAGGGCCACCCTCGCCTTCCGCGCAAAACGCCGTTAAGCCAGACACGTGACCACCGAAACCACCCCCGACACCATCTATGCCACGCCCGCAAACTGGGTCGCCACCGGCACCGGCGCACAGGGCAATCTGTTCCTCACTGGCCGCGCAGGTACTGGCAAGACCACGATGTTGCGCAAGTTCCTGGCAGGCGCGGGCGAGAAGGCCATCGTGCTGGCTCCCACGGGTGTGGCGGCCATGAATGCCGGCGGGCAGACGATCCATTCCTTCTTCAAATTCCCACCACGCCTGATCGAGCCCACCGACATCAAGCGGCTGCGCTCGACACGGCTGGTCAAGGCTATCGACACGATGATCATAGACGAGATCTCGATGGTCCGGTCTGACATGCTGGATGCCATCGACAAAAGCCTGAAGCTAAACCGCGCCTCCAAACGGCCCTTTGGCGGCGTGCGCATGATCCTGTCGGGCGACCTGCACCAGCTGCCTCCGGTTGTCTCGGGCCAGGAAGCGCCGATCCTGCGTGAGCGCTATGGCGGAAGCTATTTCTTCAACGCACCTGCCTTCAAGGATGCCGAATTCTCCCTGCTGGCCCTCAAACATGTGTTTCGGCAGGCCGAACCTCGCTTCCTCGCCTTGTTGGGCGCGCTGCGCACCGGACGGGTCACGCCAAATGACGAGGCCGTGTTGCGCGGACTGGTCAGCACGAGATCTGCTGTCGAAGCCTCTGAAACCCATGTTGTCCTGACGCCCAACAATGCCAATGCCTACCGTATCAACCAGGCCCGGCTCGAAGGCTTGAATACACGATCGCAAACATTTGAGGCTGACGTGCAGGGCCAGTTCGATGAGAAGGCCTATCCGACCGAAGCCGACCTCGAACTGAAGGAAGGCGCGCGGGTGATGCTGATCAAGAATGATCCCGAAGGGCGCTGGGTGAATGGGACTCTGGCCACAGTCGCCGGGTTTTCCGGAACCCGCGTAATTGTCGAGATCGACGATCATGTCTACGAAATCGAACCGACGGCCTGGGAAAAATACCGCTACGAATTGGACCCCGAAACCAAAAAAGTGAAGCGCGAAGTGGTCGGCACATTCAAACAGATGCCGCTGCGCCTTGCCTATGCCGTGACCATCCACAAGGCACAGGGCCTGACGCTCGACAAGGTCTTCATCGATTTCGATTCAGGTATGTTCGCCCACGGACAAGCCTATGTCGCCTTTTCGCGTGCACGATCTCTAGATGGCTTGTCGATCAGTCGCGAGCTGCGTCCGCGAGACCTCGTGCTGGACCGGGAGGCTTTCGCTTTCGGCAAGCTCGACACGATCGAAGATACCGATGCCTATCTGCTCGCACGCTTCGCTAAGGCCGATGGCGCCCTGATTTAGGCCATTCCGAGGCATTAACCTTTCACACACAATGACGCCGCATTCTGATCATCTCTTATACTCCGCAACAAGAGAAAGACACGTCATGAATGCCATCATTGAACGCCGTCAGCGTCGCTGCCTGCTCAGGCGCGACATGGGCGCAGCAAGAGAACGCAAGACGCTGTCACAAGTGGCTGCACAAAGACGGCGTATGCGCATCCCCGGCGGCGGCGGCAACTAGGCCAGCTTGCGAATTTCTTCGGACAGCTGACGCTCCTGATCGGTTACGATCTTTTCCAGAACCCGAACACGTTCCTTCAACCGGTCGACCTCACCGAGGACGCGCCGGATGTCTTCGTCCGCGCCCTTGTCGGATTTGGCGTTGGCTTTCAGTTTCAGATAGTTGTTCACCACACCTGCGCCGACTGAAATCAGCACAATGAGGACGACCATGACAATCGGGTCCATTCGGTAACTCCCCTTTGTATCGTTTTTCGATATATACAATTCAGGCAAATCTTACAAGAAAATTTGCCGCCTGTCGCGGACTGGAACTTGGCCAGGTCTTAGCGGAGGCCGTCGATCTCGCGACGCAAACGACGATCCCGGTCGAGAATGATGGCTTCCAGCGTGCGCACACGCTCGGCCAGATTGGCGATCTGATCGGCATCTGGTGACGCTTCAGGCGGGCGGGACTTCCCGGACCGCGCGAGTGAGACGATCACCAGAACAAAGACAAGAAAGACTAGGAAAGACAATGAGAGGCTCCTTTTCTGACAAGACGTTGGTACGAAAGTCAGTCGTTTGGAGCTCCCCGTCTGTTAGATGGATCCGCAATTCGGCGAATGCACCGCTCTCCTGAACTTATCGATATTCAATATGTAAGGAGGGGTGAACACATGTTCAAGAAGAAACCCGGATTATCTTCCGGTTGAGCCAAATCCGCCGGCGCCGCGGTCCGTCTCGTCCAGCGCGTCCACTTCTATCCATGCCAGTTGCGTGACCGGCGCAAGAACCAGTTGGGCAATGCGTTCGCCGCGCTGGATGGTAAAGGCATCCTGTCCGAGATTGATCAGGATCACCTTGATCTCACCGCGATAATCGCTGTCGATCGTGCCGGGCGTGTTCAAACAGGTCAGGCCATGCTTGGCTGCGAGGCCGGAGCGCGGGCGCACCTGAATTTCATAGCCTTGCGGAATGGCCACTGACAGGCCGGTCGGGATCATCGCCCGCTCACCCGCCTGCAGCAGGATTGGGTCTTCCTGCGAAACAGCCGCGCGGACATCCATGCCGGCTGAACCGATGGTTTCATAAGCTGGCAGGTCTAGCCCCTCGAAATGGGGCAGCGGGCAGACGGAGACAGTAACCTTGTTCATACTCTGAGCCGTTGGCGGAGTCGCATATTCGAGTCAAGCAGATAGGGCTGCGGGCGCTAGTCTTCGTCCTGATGCGCCTCAAAGACCTCGTCTTCCCACTCCATCGTGTCGCCGCGCATCAGCTGATCGTGCTGGCGCTCGGACTCCGGCTTGCGGTCCATGAAGATCGTGTTGTCGATCCCGTCCAATGTGGTTTTCGGAATGCCGTCATTGCGTTTCAGGAAGCTCTCAAACGCGGAATCATCCGGCAGGGTTGAGCGCAGCTGGCCGTCATAGGTGCCGTCGAGCCGGTTCTGCTCGTCCCGGTCGAGGCCGGCATTGGCGGCGTCCTTATAGGCTTGTTCGGTGGCATCGAGATCGCAATTGGCCTTGAGTCGCTGTTCTTCGGTGAGCTTGTGGCAGAGTAGCGCGCCCAGTGCGCCGCCCCCTCCCCCGGCCGTAGCTGGCGGCAGGGAGAACTCGATGCCCGGCACGCGCACGGGGGGCGGGCGTCCAAAAGGTTGGGGCCTGGCAAAAGGCTGCGCCGTGGTGGCAGGCTGTTGCACGGGTGGCGCAAGGGTCTGCAGCGGCGCATCAGATGGTTCCGGCAGGATGATCGCTTCGTCCGGGTCAGGTTCCAGCTCCGCGACATCGGGCAGGTCCACCTCGGGCACCGGTTCAGGCTGAGGCTCCAGTTCGAGCGGCGCTTCCGCAGCAGGCTCCATTTCGGGGTCAGGCACAGGTGGTAGCGTTTCCTCAACGGGCTCTATTTCAGGTTCAATCTCCTCGACGAGGTCTTCCGGAATCTCTTCAGGTTCTTCTTCAGGGATAATTTGAGGCAGGTCTTCAACGGGTTCATCGGAAGCCGTTTCGGGCAACACCTCAGGCAAGACTTCGACCTCAAGGTCCGGCTCTGCGTCTTCAAAGGGAGCTTCCAGCGTGTCCGGAAGCTCGTCCGGCAGCTCCTCCGGGTCTTCCATGGCCGGTTCTTCAGGAATGACTTCGACCGGCAGGCCTGGCTGAGGATCCGGCAGCACCTCCTCCTCTACGGCAAGCGGCAAGGGCTCCGGCTCAGGAATGGGGTCGTCGATGACGAGGTCCACCGGCGCTTCGGGCGGAGGCAGGGCCTCTTCCATGACCAATTCCGATTCCGGGATCGGCTCAGGATCCGGCTGGGGCAACGGTTCCGGATCCGGTTCGGGGAGAGGTTCGGGCTCGATGTCCGGCAGCGGCTCCGGCGGCAATTCCGGAACTGGCTCTGGCTCTGGCTCTGGCTCTGGCTCTGGCTCTGGCTCTGGCTCTGGCTCTGGCTCTGGCTCTG
>MRWG01000203.1_pt1 | contig 98415 bp, 105 predicted proteins | sample 1013341 | NCBI WGS metagenome assembly MRWG01 (sample SAMN06117577, study PRJNA244670) | biofilm metagenome | biome: Water; feature: Cathode Biofilm; material: Biofilm; isolation source: microbial consortium enriched at the cathode of a solar microbial fuel cell | place: USA: District of Columbia ...
CAAGCCACTCGACGCCTACCCCGCCAGCACTCAACGGGTTTTGAAGGCTTCCGGCTAGACCTACGCTGCGCTATAGCGCGCGCCATGAGTAAGACTGAAGATTATGTCCGCCCGCGCACGCGGCTTTACCTGATAACTCCGCCCCGCATCGAAGATGTGGAGGGCTTTGCAGCCCTATTGGAAACGGCATTGTCAGCGGGCGATGTCGCCTGTCTCCAACTGCGCCTGAAGGCTGATACCGGCGAGATCGACGTCGACGCCACCCGCGCCGTTGGCGCAGCCGTTACAGAAATGGCCCAGGCCTACGGCGTTGCCGTGCTGGTCAATGACAGCGCCGAACTTGCCGTCGAGATAGGTGCAGATGGCGTTCATGTCGGGATGGATGACATGCCGATCAAGAAAGCCCGGGAGATCGTCGGCCCGGACATGATTGTCGGCGCAACCGCCAAGAACTCACGTCATGCTGCGATGCAGGCATGCGAGGCTGGCGCAGATTATGTCGCCTTTGGTGCGTTCTTCCCGACCCGTACCAAGACCGATACGGTCGAGGCGAATCCGGACCTTCTGGAAATATGGCAGGAAAGCATGGAAGTGCCCTGTGTCGCGATTGGTGGCATCACAGTCGAAAACGCCGAGCCGCTCGCTGTAGCTGGCGCTGATTTCCTCGCGGTCTCATCCGGGGTCTGGGATCATCCTGAAGGCGCGCCGGTAGCGATTGCCCACTTCAATGCGCTTCTTGACCGGCTCGATGCATCGAAGGCCTGAAGCTGCAAGCTCGCTGTAAAACCCTGCATGAACCGGTCCCGCATTAACACTCCGCCCGCTTGACCGTTTCGGGCCAAAGGCTTACGCCCCCGCCAAACCTTCAAAAGGACACGCCCCAATGGTCAAGATCAATGGTAATGAAATCAAGCCCGGCAACGTCATCGAGCATGACGGCACGGTCTGGCGCGCCCTGAAGACGGCGTCGGTCAAGCCCGGCAAGGGCGGCGCGTTCAATCAGGTCGAACTGCGCAACCTGCTGAATGGATCGAAATCGAACGTGCGCTTCCGTTCTTCCGAGACCGTTGAGAAGGTCCGTCTGGAGCAGAAAGACCATCAATTCCTGTTTGCGGACGATGACGCTTTCACCTTCATGGACCAGGAAAGCTTTGAACAGATCGCGATCCAGCGAGACTTTATCGGCGACCAGGGCGCTTTCTTGCAGGACGGCATGACCGTCTCCATTGAGTTTTATGGCGAGACGCCGATTGGTGTTGATCTGCCGGAACAGGTGATCCTCGAAGTTCAGGAAACCGAGCCGGTTGTGAAAGGCCAGACGGCTGCCAACAGCTTCAAACCCGCAATCTGTGACGGCGGCGTCCGGGTCATGGTTCCGCCCTTTGTCGGTACCGGCGAACGCATTGTCGTCCAGACAGCCGATTCCACTTATCTCCGTCGCTCCGACTAGGAACTCCCATGTCCAAACCCTCCCCCGTCGGCACCGTCATGATCGCCGCTGCACGTGCAGCTGGCCGTTCGCTTGCCCGTGATTTCGGCGAAGTCGAAAATCTGCAAGTGTCCAAGAAGGGCCCAGCAGACTTTGTCTCCAACGCCGATCATCGCGCCGAAGAGATCATCTACTCAGCGCTCGCGAAGGCGCGGCCCGGCTATGGCTTTGTCATGGAAGAACGGGGCATTGTCGAAGGCACAGACAAGTCGAACAGATTCATCGTGGATCCTCTCGACGGTACGCTGAACTTCCTGCACGGCCAGCCGCACTATGCTGTCTCCATTGCGCTCGAACGCGAAGGCAAGCTGTTGACCGGAGTGGTCTATGATGTCGCGAAGAACGAGATCTTCTGGGCTGAGACCGGACGCGGCGCATGGCTGGAGAACCGCAAGCTGCGTGTTGCCGCTCGCACCCGCCTCAATGAGGCTGTGGTGGCCACCGGAACGCCCTGGCACGGCAAAGCCGAAGAAATGCACGCGAATTTTGCCCGCGAAATGCTTGCGATGACGCCCGCATGCGCTGGCATCCGCCGCTATGGCTCCGCAGCTCTGGATCTCGCTTACGTCGCCGCGGGACGGTTTGACGGATTCTGGGAACGCGACCTGAAACCCTGGGACATTGCTGCAGGCATCGTGCTGGTGCGCGAAGCGGGTGGAACCGTTGCCGAAATCGATGGCGGCGACTTCATGAAGACCGGCTCGGTTCTGGCTGCCAATGAAGAGCTCCATCCGTTGATCGAACAGCAGCTGCGCCATGCTGCGGCCTTCGCGCGGAAAGCGGACTAAACCCTTCCGTAGCGGCAAGGCCTCCTGACACCAGAAAGATCGTGACACCCGCGTCATTTTTTGGCCTTATAGGCTGAAAAAATGGGCAGGAAGCAGTCATGATACATACCGATACCGACGTTCTCATCATCGGAGCGGGCCTTTCCGGCATCGGCGCCGCGGTTCATCTCGAAAAGAAGTGCCCAGGCCTCGGCTATCAGATATTCGAGCAGCGTGGCGCAATTGGCGGCACTTGGGACCTGTTTCGCTATCCGGGTATTCGATCTGACAGCGACATGCATACGCTCGGTTACAACTTCAAACCGTGGACCGAAGCGAAGGCCATTGCCGATGGGCCTTCGATCCGGAAATATGTCGCGGACACCGCCAACGAATATGGCGTCACACCCCACATCAAGTTCAACACAGCCATCGTCGCCGCCAACTGGTCCACGCCAGACCAAGCCTGGCATGTGACGCACGAGGATGAAATTGGTGCGCGTTCAATCACGACGTGCCGTTTCCTGTTCATGTGCGGCGGCTACTACCGCTATGACGAGGGCTATCGGCCGGACTTCCCGGGCGAAGACGCCTTCAAGGGCCAATTCATTCATCCGCAGCATTGGCCGGAAGACCTCGACTATTCCGGCAAGAAAGTCGTTATCATCGGATCTGGCGCGACCGCCATGACACTGGTGCCTGCCATGACCGACAAGGCTGCGCACGTCACCATGCTCCAGCGCTCGCCAACCTATGTTGTTTCGCGCCCGGCGGTAGACAAGTTCGCCAATTTCCTGCGCAAGATACTACCTGACAGCTGGGCCTACTCCTTCATCCGCTGGCGGAATGTCCTGCTGCAGCAATTTTTCTTCAAACAGACCCGTTCAAATCCCGACAAGGCCCGCGAGCGGCTGATCGGCATGGTGAAAGAAGAACTCGGCCCGGACTATCCAGTCGAGACCCATTTCAATCCGTCCTACAACCCGTGGGAACAGCGGTTATGCCTCGTGCCGGATTCCGATCTTTTCAATGCGCTGAAGTCTGGCAAGGCGAGCGTCGAGACCGATCACATCGAGACGTTCACCCACAACGGGATAAAGCTGAAATCCGGCAAAGAGATCGGGGCCGACATCGTCGTCACCGCGACCGGCCTGCAATTGCAGTTCATGAATGGCGTGGACGTGTCCGTTGATGGCACCCGCACAGATGCTGGACGGCTCTTGAACTATAAGGGCGTGATGCTCTCCAACATGCCAAATCTGGCGGTCACTTTCGGCTACACCAACGCCTCATGGACCCTGAAGGCCGACCTGACATCTGAATATGTCTGCCGCCTTCTGAACTACATGGACCAGCATGGCTACACGTCGGCCATGCCGAAACTTGAACAATATCCCAACCAGACCGAACCGTTCGTGGACTTCTCATCCGGGTATTTCCAACGCGTCATGGACCAGTTCCCCCGCCAGCACACGGAAAAACCGTGGAAGCTGCACCAGAACTACAGCGCTGACGTCAAGAACCTGCGCCGGGGGCCAATCGCCGATGGCGTGATGGATTTCACAAAGGCCGAAGAGGCCATCAGTAAGCCGCCCGTCTTGCAAGCCGCAGAATAGCGTTGTGCTATATTTCTTTTGTCGGGCTCCCTATATTGAAAATATAGAGTCTTGATGAAGGGAACAAAGATATGTGGCTATGGCTGTTGTGGTGGTGCGTAGACGATCATCTCGCGGCGGCGCTGGATGCGCCGGGGCTGGGAGAACTGCCCATCTGGGTCCCGCTGGTTCTGTCACTTGCCTTCGCCTTCACGATTGATGGCAAGGTCAAGAAACTCCGTAAGAAATAGGTCCATCAACCTTCTGCAAACTGCAATTCAGCGAGGCGGGCATACAGGCCGCCCCTGGTCACGAGTTCCTCGTGACTGCCTTCCTCGACGATGCGTCCATGTTCCATCACGATGATCCGGTCAGCCCGGCGCACCGTGGAGAGCCTGTGTGCGATCACCAGTGTCGTGCGGCCCTCGGCGGCGTTGGAAATGGCCCGGCGCACAGCCGCTTCGCTTTCGGAATCGAGCGCTGAGGTTGCTTCATCCAGCAGGAGCACCGGCGCATCGCGCACAAGCGCTCTGGCGAGCGCAATACGCTGACGCTGGCCACCTGACAGACTTCTCCCCTTCTGGCCAAGATCCGTCGCAAGCCCATCTTTTTCAGCCAGGAAGTCGAACGCTTCAGCCATGCGAGCAGCCTGCTCAAGCAAGGCCTCGTCAGGCGTGTCGGTACCAAAGCCGATATTCTGCGCTGCAGTGCCTGTGAACAACGCCGATTCCTGTGGCGCATAGGCAAATTGCTGACGCCAGTCACGCGGATCAGCCTGCATGGCTGAAACTCGGTCAAGAGTGACCGTGCCTGATGGCACATCGAACAGGCGCAAGGCCAAGCGAAAGACCGTAGTCTTGCCTGCACCGCTCGGCCCGACAAGCGCCACAAACTCGCCCGGCTTTACCGACAGGGAGAAATGATCAAGCGCCGAGACAGCTTCATCGCCATAGCGGAAAGTAACATCCTCAAAGGCAAGCGCGCCGGTCACCTTGCCCGGCAGGGCAACAGGGTTTTCTGGTGCGGTGATTTCGGGTTCAACGTTCAGCACTTCAGCGGCACGGTCGGCCGCGCCGGCCGCGCGCATGACTTCGCCATAGACTTCCGCCAGCATGCCAAAGCCCGATCCTGCATAAAGCGCGTAGAGCACCATGGAGGCGAGATCGCCAAAGCTCATGGACCCAGTTGCGACGGCCCGCGCACCCATCCAGAGCACACCCACAAAGCCGCCAAACAGCAGCACAGAGACCAAAACGATCATCAGCGACCGCGCCCCGATCCGGCGCATCGCCGCATCAAACGTCGCCTCGACCGCCTCGGTAAATGCTCCCAGCCGACTTTGTTCCCGATTATAGGCCTGAACCAGTTCGATTGCGTCTAGCGCCTCGGCAGCTTCCGCGCCCGCATCCGCCAGTCGTGACTGCGCCCGGTTCGACATCTTCCGGATCACCCGGCCAATCGCCATGACGGGCAGAACGGCCACCGGCAACATGGCCAGCAAGGTGAGGCCGAGCTTCCAGTTCACGACCAGCATCATGGTCAGCGCGCCCGTGGTGGTCAGCAGCGTCCGTGCGGCCAATGACGCCGACGAGCCAAGAAAGGTTTCGATCAGCGTGATGTCTGCTGTCAGGCGCGACACCGCCTCGCCAGACCGCATCTGCGAATGATAGCGGGGCGACAGTTTCAGCAGGTGCGCATAAAGATCCTTGCGCAGGTCGGCCGCAATCCGTTCGCCAAAGCGCGACACGAAATAGAACCGGATCGCGCCAAGCACGCCTGACAGAATGGCCGCCAGCGCAACCCAGAGAAATGCGCGGTCGACCAGCGCCAACAATTCCTCGGCGCTGCCCTGCGCGGCCTGGCCCGCATCCGCGGCGCTACCGAGCAGCAAAGGTATCGCGAGACTAACGGCCGCCGCCGCCACCAGGAATACGAGTGCGATGGACACGGTCACCCAATGACGGGCGACATAGGGCATCAGCAAGGCCAGTGGTTTCAACGACTTTGCCTTGGGCCGGTTGATCGCTTCGCCGCCTGCTGGTTCTGTTGCACGGCGGTCTTCTGTGAAGGAGCTGTCTGTATCGGTCATGCCCGTCTATAAGTCCTTTCAGATTCCCTGCCAGCAGCCTCTTGCAGAGGTCGCGTCTTTCAGTTACACGCGCCACTTCGAAAACAGGCTGAGACAAGCCCGCGCACCCAAGCGATGGCAGCGCGGTTGTCCTTAGAGTTCAAGAGAGGCGAAGGCCATGAAAAAAGAAGGTCATCCCGACTATCACTTCGTCACCGTAGTGATGACAGACGGAACCGAATATCAGACGCGCTCCACCTATGGCAGCGAAGGCGACCGCCTTGTTCTGGACATCGATTCCAAATCGCACCCGGCCTGGACCGGCGGCGACGGCAAGATGCTCGACCGTGGCGGCCGCGTCTCGCGCTTCAAAGACAAGTTCAAAGGCTTCATGTAAGCGTTCTTCGCTTCGCATGATGCGTATAGTGGAAAGCCCCGGCCTTTTAGCCGGGGTTTTTCCGTTTGGTCCCTATTTCCAAAACTGACCCCACATCTGACCGGTTAACCCTCGCTTAACCCGCCATCGCCAGCGTGCGCCTCACACTTTCAGGAGGCACGAACATGTTGCGCGGCATTCAAGTCAAATCTGTACTGTATTCCGTGGCGATCCTTGCCGGCCTCGGCGGTGCAGCCGCGCTGGCAGCTCAGGCCGCTATCGAACAGGACGGCCTCGTCTATTGGTCCGACGGCGATTCCGGGCGCCTGCCAGACGGCACCAAATTCCGCCTGCATGGTGTCGACGCGCCTGAGACGCGCAGTCTGAAACAGCTTGGCGGGGCCGACTGCGAAGCCGAACGCGAACAAGGTTATATCGCCAAGGAAAGGGTGATCGAACTGACTCGTGGCAAGGAAATAGCTGTGACACGCGATTATGGTCTCGACCGATACAAGCGGCTCGTCGTTGATATCAGCATCGATGGTGAAGATCTCGCCACGCGCCTTGTGGCCGAAGGCAGCCACCAAGTCTGGGACTATGATGGCGGTGCTCCAAAGCCCGACTGGTGCAGCCCGCACCGTAGATTGACAACATCTGGCCAAGTCAGCCCGTAGTTCTGCAAACCAGGCCGCTGCATTGCCCCGTAGCGTTCCTGTCTCTAGGTTCTGCCCAGACCGTACGACAGGAGCCACGCCAAAAATGATTTCCCGGAAGACGGTCGCTGCCGCATCTGTCCTGCTTGGTAACGCGGTCCTGTCCGCGTGCAATGACCCGTCCCCGGCCCGCACGGCGGCACCGGAAACCGCGCCACCAGAAAATTCACTGCAAATCGAAACGGACCGCGCCCTGACAGGCAATGAAGTCAGCACGTCGGTCGGCGTACGCATCCTGACGGCAGATAAGCGCGTCGCTGTACTCGCCGGTCATATCGAGGCGGGCTTGGCACTCTACCGCGCGGGCGCGCCAGACCTCGCAGCGGAGCAACTCAATCACGCGGTGTCGCTTGAAACCCAATCGGAACGCAACGGATTTGGCGAATTTGGCTTCGACACCGGCCTCTATGAGACTGTCCACGCCGCCGCAACAGCCGGAACACCCGCAGAGGACGTTGAAGACGCGCTCATCGCCGCCAAGGCCAACCTTGCCGAGACGCTGGAGGCAACAGGCCTCGAACAGCTGGATCTTGTTCTCTTCCTGCTGGAACTTTGCGGCGACGAATATGGCGTCGGCGTTATTGATGCCGCGATTGACCGCGCCCCGGCCTATCAAGCGGCATATGGCTATGCGGCGGCTGCGCGCGATGTGGCCCGTAATATGGAAGGCGCGGATGACCTGGTGTTGGAACTGGAATTGCTGGTCCGCATGTGGCCCGGCGACGGTCCGGTCATGGTCGATGCGGTTGCGCCTGAACCGGCCATGGGAACCCAGATCGCCCGGGCCCGGCTTGCCGCCTCAATTCTTTAGCAACGCATCGACAAACCCGACCGCCTCGATCGAACTCCAGTCGGCATCCCCGGCCAGACGCGCAATCTCCACGCCGCTCGCATCGTACAGGATCGTCGTGGGAAAGCCTTGAACGCCACTATCGTAAACGATCTCATACTGTTCCGGCGTTGCACTATGGAACGTGATGTTGCTCGCACCCAGTTCACCGAGGCGCTGCGCGGCATAGGAAAGATCTTCTTGGGCATCAACACTGATCGCAACCACTTCAAACCGGTCCCCGCCCCGCGCGGTCTGAAGCGCTCCGAGCGACGGCATTTCCTTTTCACAGGGCGCACACCATGTGGCCCAGAAATTCACCAGAATGACTTTCCCCATGAACGCATCCAGCGAAACGGCTGAGCCGTCTTCCAGATAGAAGGGCGCGTTTGAGGCGGATGTTCCAGCCTGAGAGAAATCAAGTTTCTCGATTTCGCCTCTCGCATAGGCTTCCAACCTGTTTTCTGAAGGTTTTCCACCCCCTGCGCTCATCAGCGCATAGACAATTGCGATCAGGCCGATCAAGAAGAGGGCGATATAGGCCAGACGGGTCATGGGGCGCGGTCTCCAACACGAGTTTGAAGGGATATGGCAGTGACGACAGGCAAAGGCCAGACAATGTGGGGCGGACGCTTTGCCGCGACCCCGACCGACATCATGGAAGAAATCAACGCATCCCTCGACATTGACCGCCGGATGGCCGCTGAAGATATCGCCGGCAGCCGCGCCCATGCTGACATGTTGGCTGAAATGGGCATCATCTCCGAGGCCGACAATGAAGCCATTCAAGGCGGCCTTGATACGGTTGCCGAGGAATTAAGGAACGGATCGTTCCCTTTCCGCCGGGAGCTCGAAGACATTCATATGAATGTCGAAGCGCGCCTGAAGGAGCTGATTGGCGAACCCGCAGGCCGACTGCACACGGCGCGATCGCGCAATGACCAGGTCGTCACCGATTTTCGCCTCTGGACCCGCGGCGCACTCGACGAGGCCATGCAATTGGTCGCTGGCCTGCAGAGCGCTCTGGTCAGTCGCGCCGGTGAGAATACAGAAACCGTGATGCCGGGCTTCACGCACCTCCAGACCGCACAGCCCGTCACACTGGGCCATCATTTGCTGGCCTATGCCGAAATGCTGGAACGCGACCGCTCGCGCCTGCTCGATTGTGCCGAGCGTTTGAATGAGTGCCCGCTGGGCTCTGCGGCGCTGGCTGGCACCGGATTCCCCATCGACCGAGACATGACCGCGGAAGCGTTGGGCTTTGCCCGCCCCATGGCCAATTCGCTGGATGCGGTGTCGGCGCGCGATTTTGCACTGGAAGCCCTGGCGGCCCTGTCCATCGCTGCGACGCATTTGTCCCGCCTTGCCGAAGAGATCGTGCTCTGGACCAGTGCACAGTTCGGATTTGCGCAGCTCACCGACGCCTGGTCGACCGGTTCGTCCATCATGCCGCAAAAGCGCAATCCGGATGCTGCCGAACTGATCCGTGCCAAGGCGAGCCTGATTACCGGCCTCTACAGCTCCCTGCAGGGCGCGGTCAAAGCACTACCGCTCGCCTATGCCAAGGACCTTCAGGATGACAAGCGCCTGACCTTTGAAGCCTTCGACACCTATAATCTTTGTGTTCGCGCCATGACCGGCATGATCGAGACGATCCGTTTCAAACCCGATAATATGCGCGCGGCAGCCGCGAAGGGATTTTCGACCGCCACCGACCTTGCTGATTGGCTGGTCCGTGAGCTGGGTCTTCCGTTCCGGGATGCCCACCATGTCACGGGCCAATTGGTCGCGAAGGCTGAGGAGAAAGCCTGCGATCTGTCAGATCTGACATTGGCCGACATGCAGAGCGTGAACGCCGAAATTACCGATGCGGTATTCGATGTGCTGACAGTTGAGGCGTCTGCCTCATCTCGGACATCTTATGGCGCTACAAGCCCTGTTCGCGTTGCCGAACAAGTGGCACAGTGGAAACAGAGACTTCGACTGGAGTAGTCATTGATGAAACGCCCTCTTCTTCTCGCTGCGGCGCTGCTCGCATCTGCCAATCTGGCCGCGTGTGGCCTGACCGGGGATTTGAAACGCCCAGACCCACTTTGGGGTGAGCAAACCGATGGTCTGGAACCCGCTGAATTGCCGGACCAGAATCAGAACAATCTGCCAAGCCTACCGGACCGTGAAGACGAAGGCAGCGATACCGGAGCCGATGATGAATTGCTCGGCGGCGCGTAGGAAGCATTCCATGAAATCACCCAAGCCAATCTTCGCCGTGCGATGGATCGCCGGCATTACGGCCTTGTGCCTCGCCGCCGCATGCCAGAGCCAGCCTACAACTCTGGTCGTCGAAGCCGTTGCACCCGTCGAAACGGTTGAACCGGTCGCGGTGGCAACGGAACTCGACACAACCGAACCAGACGGCCCGATCACCAATCAATGGGGCGGCGTCATCCCAGACGCCAAACCGACGACGCCCATAGACAATGGCGCGCTCGGCGAAATCGAGTAGTTCATGCACCACTTTACTTATCAGGATGGCAGCCTTCATTGCGAGGGCGTGAATCTCAACAAGATTGCAGATGAGGTCGGCACACCCTGTTATGTGTATTCGTCCGCAACCCTGGTGCGACATGCCCGCGTCATCGCGGCGGCGTTTGAGGGGCAGGATTGCCTGATCGCCTTTTCGGTAAAGTCGAATGGCAATATTGGCGTCCTGTCGACACTTGCCCGCGAAGGCTGCGGCGCAGACGTGGTCAGCGGCGGCGAGTTGCAGCGCGCCCTCAGGGCAGGCATCCCGGCCGAGCGGATAGTGTTCTCAGGTGTCGGCAAGACCGCCGAGGAAATGCAGCTGGCACTGCGTGCAGGCATTCACCAGTTCAATGTCGAAAGTGCCGCAGAGCTTCGGCGCTTGTCAGAGGTTGCCAGCATGACCGGCGCAGAAGCGCCTGTGGCCATCCGGGTCAATCCGGATGTCGCGGCCGGCGGTCATCCGAATATCTCTACCGGCAAAAAAGGCGACAAGTTCGGCGTGCCGTGGAGCGATGCGGAAGACCTCTATGCTGAAGCCGCCACCCTGCCCGGCATCCGGATTGTGGGCGTTGATGTACATATCGGCAGCCAAATCGGCGATCTTGTCCCGATGCGCGCCGCGTTCGAAAAGGTGGTGGGCCTCACCAAACGCCTGCGCGAGGACGGTCATGATATCGGCCGGATCGATCTCGGCGGTGGGTTGGGCATCCCCTACAAGGACAGCGACGCGCCAGCCCCGCCATCTGATTACGCGACGATGATCGCTGAGGTGACACAGGATCTCGGCGTTCAGGTCATTCTAGAGCCCGGCCGCGTGATCACGGGTAATGCAGGCGTCATGCTCAGCACGGTTCTCTATGAAAAAGCCGCGCCGGAGACGGATTTCCTGATCATTGATGCAGGCATGAACGACCTCATGCGTCCGGCGCTTTATGATGCGCACCACGACATTTTGCCACTCAATCAGGCTGGTGCAGGCGCAGAGCGCAAGACCTACGATGTGGTTGGCCCGATCTGCGAGTCGACCGACAAGTTTGCCAAGGGCCGCGAAATGACTGCTGTCCGCCCCGGTCAGCGGATCGCGTTCATGTCTGCAGGTGCCTATGGCGCTGTGCTGTCATCCTCTTACAATGCAAGACCGCTGGTTCCGGAAGTGCTGGTAAACGGGTCGTCATTTGACATCATCCGTCGCCGACCGGACTTTGAAGAAATGATCGCCCTCGAAAAGGTTCCTGATTGGCTCACAAAGACGGCATGAAGGCGCTCAACGCCAAGGTTTCCGCCACGCGGCGGAAGCTGACGGTCTACGCCTTTTTCAAGGCGTTCTGGCCCTTCCTGACCTTTGTTGCGATCTTTCTCGCCATCGCCTTGGCGGGCGTCATTGATCGCATGGGCTCGGCCATGGCCGCTGTGGCGACGATCCTGTTTCTCGGCGGGTCTATCCTCTTCATCCTGCAAGGTGGACGGCGCTATACGCCTGTCAGCCGCGAGGATGCAGCTCGCCTGCTCGACCGACAGTCAGACTTGCGGCCTGTCTCGTCGCTAACCGACCGCCCGGCGAGCGCGAGCCGAGGATCCCAGAAGCTGTGGCAGAAGCATCGCCTGCGCCTGTTGAAAGAAGCCCAACGCCTGAAACTGCCGTCCCTGTCGCGCGAGTGGAGCCGCCTTGATCCATACTGGATGCGCGCGGTCCTTCCGGCGCTTCTGGTCCTGATGGGTGTTTTTGCGGGTACGGATGCGAGCGCCCGCCTGCATCGCGCCCTGTTTCCAGATTATGGCGCCCTGGTTGGTGCAGACGGCATGTTGGTCGAAGCGTGGATCACGCCCCCTGAACACACGGGCCGCGCACCTATTTTCCTCACGCCGGAGCTGCAAAATGTCCGCGTGCCGGAGGGCTCGGAAGTCACCTTGCGCACCGAAGCGCATAGCACGCCGAAATTGGTTCTGAAGGGCGAAGCGACACGTAAGCAGAAATTCGAACCGACCCCCGATGGCGCCTTTGAAGCCCGCGCCCGGATCATGGAAGACACGCGCCTGTCGGTAAACTGGTGGGGCGAGCGCGCAAGCTGGCGCCTACTGACCTCGCCTGATGAGGCCCCTGAGGCCCGCTTCGTGAAAGCGCCTGAAATGGGCCGGCAAGACCGGACCGAAATTTCCTGGTCGATTTCTGATGACTATGGCGTCTCGGCCTTGGAATTGCGGATCACTCTGCAAACCCCAAATCCAGCTGCGCCAAATGAAGCAGACCATGTCGCCGTGCCGTTATCTGGTGCGGCGCCGACATCGGCCGAGGACATAACCCAACTGGACCTGACCCGTCATCGCTGGGCTGGTATGCCGGTGACGCTGCGCCTGGTCGCCACAGATGGGGCGGGACAGACCGGCCTGAGCGAACCGGTCGACTTCAAGCTGCCGGAAAAACTGTTTCTCGATCCGATCGCGCGCGTTGCTCAGGAAGTGCGTGTGACTGTGCTGCGCGAACCTCGCGACTATGCAGAGCTGGCAAAGAATGAAGACGCATTGCGCCAGGATGCACTGAATGTCACGGCGTCAAACCGCCTCGGGACCGCGCCGCCTGATATCCAGAAGGCCGCCCTGATGCTCGATGCCATGACCTATAAAGGCGAGCGTTACATTCGCGATCAGGGCGTGTACCTCACCTTCCGGACAGCCAAGGGTATTCTGGATGCAGCGGCCACGAAGGATGACGCCGAACAGGTTGATCCCCTGCTCTGGGCACTAGCTCTGCGCGCGGAGTATGGCAGCGCCGCAGATGCCCTGAGACGGCTGGAAGCGGCGAGGCGTGCACTGGAGCAGGCCTTGCGGGACGGGGCCTCTGAAGACGAGATCCAGCAGCGGATGGAAGCCTTCCGTGATGCGGCCAATGAATACCTCGCTGCTAAGATGGCCGAGGCTATCGCGAATGGCGGCGAGCAGCCGCAAATGCAGATGGATCAGGAAGCGATGTCCGGTGGGCCCGATCTCGGCGGGCAGGATTTCGAAGACATGCTGAATGCGCTGCAGGACCTCACGGAGACCGGCGCAACGGATCAGGCCCGGCAGCTGCTTTCCGACATCACGAACATGCTGCAGAATCTCGAATTCCAGCAGGGTCAGTCCGGCTCGGGTGGCATGCCGGGCATGCCCGGTCAGCAAGCCGATGGCGAACAGGAAGACCTGCCACCCGAAGAACAGGAACTGACCGATGCCATGCGGCGTCTGTCGGAAATCCTGCGGGAACAGCGCCAGCTGAATGATGACACGCTGGCCCAGGAACGCGGCGAGCGTCCCGGCCAGTCTGGACAGGAACAGGGCGGCCAACAGCCAGGCCAGCAGTCCGGGCAACAGTCTGGCACGCAGCAGGGACAGGATTCCGGTCAACCCGGTGGCGGAGAAGCCGGTAGCGGTCAGACTGAAGCCCCACAAGGCGGCGGCGAGGAGAACGGCGAACGCCCCGGTAGCGGCGGCGGCGAATTTGCCGAAGGCAATGAGGGCGAAGGTAGAGGGCCCGGACAATCGGAGTCACTTGCCGAGCGACAAGCCCGGCTGGGACGGCTGGTTGAGGAGTTCGCCCGCGAACAGGGTCTGGGCGCCGGAATCGAGGGCGAGAACGCCCTGGAAGGCCGGGTCGATCCGGACGCGTTGGAAGATATTCGGCGCGCCCAGAGACAGGCTGAAGATGCGCTTGAGCGTGGCAATGAGCGCAGGGCGGCACGTAATCAGGAAATGGCAACAAATGCCTTGTCTGAAATTTCGCGTGACCTTGCCGAACGGCTCGACACGCTGGAGCGAGAACGCAACGGACAGGACGCCCAGCAAAGCGACCCATTTGGGCGCCCATCGGGCGGGCCGGGAAACAGCGGTGAAGAGGTCAATATTCCGGACGCCACCGAACGCCAGCGCGCCAAGGACATCCTGGAAGAATTGCGCCAACGCTACAATGAATCCGATGATGAGGAAGAGCGCGAATACCTTCGCCGCCTGCTCGACCGGTTCTGACCTTGCCCTCCCGTCCATTCCCTGCCTTGATGCGGGCGAGGACGGGAGAACATGATGGCTGAACGCTGGACCTATACACATGGCCTGAAGGATCTGGGAAACGGGCTCTATGCCTGGCTGCAGCCGGATGGCGGATGGGGTTGGTCCAATGCTGGCCTGATCCGGGACGGTGACCAGTCTCTGCTCGTGGACACGCTGTTCGACATGCCGCTTACCCGCACCATGCTGGGTGCGATGCAGGATGCGACCGGTCTTGCGGCAGAGGACATTGGTGTCATCGTCAATACGCACGCAAATGGCGATCATTGCCATGGCAATGGCTGCTGTCCGCAGGCGGAGATAATTACGTCAGAGGCCAGCGCCAGGGAAATGATCGAAGTCCCGCCTGCCATGCTGGCCCAGTTCAAAAAGCTCGGCGGACAGCTCGGGCCTGCCGGCAGCTATTTTGCCGACATCTTTGCGCCGTTCGATTTCGATAGTGTGGAAGAGCGCGCGCCGACTCAGACATTTACAGGCCAAATGGACATGAAAGTCGGTGATAAGGCGATTGAGTTGATCGAAGTCGGCCCGGCTCATACAGCTGGCGATGTGCTGGTGCATGTGCCGGATGACAAGACGGTCTTCACCGGCGACATCCTGTTCATTGAAGGCACTCCGCTGATGTGGGCTGGCCCGGTCTCCAACTGGATCGGCGCTTGCAACCGAATTTGCGAGATGGATGTCGATGTTATCGTTCCTGGGCATGGTCCGGTGACGGACAAGGCGGGTGTGCGACGCGTTGCCGAATATCTGAAATTCGTCGACACAGAAGCGCGCAAGCGATTTGAAGCTGGTCTAAGTGCGCGCGACGCTGCGCTGGATATTGCCCTCGGGGACTATTCAAGCTGGGGCGACGCCGAACGCATCGCCGTCAATGTCGATACGCTCTACCGGGAGTATCGCGGGGACGGCGTGGTTACACCCGTGATCGAATTGTTCGGCCTGATGGCTGAAGTGCAAGAGACACAGCGCGCCTAGCGGTTGGCGCCCGGCACCCATTTCACATCATCTGCGCCATTATTGTTTGCGACACGGCCTGCGACGAAAATCCAGTCTGACAAGCGATTGATATAGGCAAGCGCCTCAGGGCTGACGATTTCGTCTTCCATCGCAAATACTTCCGCCACTTCCCGCTCGGCCCTGCGGCACAGCGTCCGCGCGACATGGAAGTGCGCGGCGAGATCACTGCCGCCCGGCAGGATGAAGCTGTCCAATGGGGCGAGATGCTCGTTCATCGCGTCGATTTCGGTTTCAAGCCGTTGCACCTGACTTTCAATGATGCGCAACGGAGTCCATTCCAGCGGCTTGCCCCGCTCTGGCGTGGCAAGGTCGGCGCCGAGATCAAAGAGGTCATTCTGGATACGGCGGATGGCGGCAAGCATATCACCCTCGGCCTTGAGCGCGGCCACACCGAGGGCGGCATTGGTCTCGTCCACCGTGCCATAGGCCACAACACGCGGGTGCCATTTATCAACAGGCTCACCCGTCGAGAGGCGTGTCTTTCCCTTGTCTCCGGAGCGCGTGTAAATCTTGTCGAGCTTGACCATGTTGTTGCCCTCAGAATCCTATCTTGATGGCACCAACCACCATGCCTAGACCGACGAGCAGCGCGATCACGATAGCCTGTACCAGAACCCGCAGGCGCATAAGCTTGTTGGAACGGCTTGCCTGATTGTCATCGGTCCGTGCCAGATTGGCGATGCCGAGCCCCAGCACGATTACCAGCGCCGCAAGCGCGATGTAGAAGCCTGTCATCAGAATGGTTTGCATGAGGCAGCCTTTCAATCAGCATTAAGGTGAGAGCATAGAGCGCGACAGACGGTTTGCCACGCGCAAAGCGTCGCGGGGATCAGCTGCCGCTTTCCATGCGTTCCGCCAGAGACGTAATCCGGCTTGCCGCCTTGACCAGGGCTTCGGCGGCCCTGGCTTCGCTGGTGGCGCTGCCGGGCGCTGAGCGGCGCGCTGAATCCAGTTCGTCCAGCAAGGCCAGCGCCGTGATCAGCAGAAGGCGCTCATCGCCAATATCACCCACCGCGCCTGCGATCTGGGTAACTCGCGCGTCGAGTTGTTTCGACAGGGCCTCGATACGGCTTTCCTGTCCGGGCGCGCAGGCAATGGAATAGGACCGGCCGCGCAACTGGATATCCGCTTTAGCCATCCTGCTGCCCTTCCCGGCCGATCGCCGCGCGGACTTCTTCAATGGCTGAGCCAAGTGCTTCGCTCGCCTCGTCGGCAAGCGCCTGCAATTGCTGCTCACGCGCCAGCGACGCATCAAGCTGCCGGGCAAGGTCAGAACGGTCAGAAACGAGAGCGGCAAGCTCAGCTTTGATCACGTCCGGATTGCCGGCGCGGGCCATCAGACTGTCGAGCGCGCCTTCCAGTCGTGACAACGCCTCGTCGAGCTGGCGGATGGCAGGATCGATTTCACTCATATACACAATGAAGTAACGGTATTATCCCAATCCGCCAAGCGACTTGACGCAACGGCCTTAGTCTGGCCTACGACTTCCGCAAACCAAAGGAGACCAGCAGAATGGCTGTCACGAACCGCGACATGGCTAATGCCGTCCGCGCCCTATCCATGGACGCCGTCGAGGCGGCCAAATCAGGTCATGTTGGCCTGCCGCTCGGCATGGCAGATGCTGCAACCGTACTGTTCCGGAAATTCCTGAAATTTGACCCTACCCAGCCTGACTGGCCAGACCGAGACCGGTTCATTCTGTCGGCGGGCCACGGCTCGATGTTGATCTATTCGCTGTTGCACCTCACTGGGTACAAATCTGTTAGCCGGGACGACATCCGCAATTTCCGTCAGCTGGGCGCCAATACGCCGGGCCACCCGGAAAACTTCGTCACCAAAGGCGTAGAGACGACTACAGGCCCGCTTGGCCAGGGTATTGCCACCGCTGTCGGTATGGCCATGGCAGAGCGCCACCTGAATGCGCGCTTCGGCGACGATCTTGTGGACCACAAAACTTATGTGATCGTCGGCGATGGCTGCCTCATGGAAGGCGTCAGCCAAGAAGCCATCACGCTGGCTGGCCACATGAAACTCGACCGCCTGATCGTGCTCTGGGACGACAATTCAGTCACCATTGACGGCAATATCGATGTCGCTGACTCCACCGACCAGTGCGCACGGCTTGAAGCCTCGGGCTGGATCACCCGCAAAGTGGATGGTCATGACGAGAAAGACGTCGAGGCCGCCCTGAAGTGGGCTCAGAAACAGAAGCAGCCTGTCTTCCTCGCCATCAAGACCATCATTGGGTATGGCGCGCCAAAGATCGCCGGAACCGGAAAGGCCCATGGCGGCCCCTATGGGCCAGAAGAGATTGCTGGCATTCGCGAGAACATTGACTGGCCCCATGCGCCGTTCGAAATTCCAGACGCCATCGAAAAAGCCTGGAAGAAAGTCGGCGAGCGTGGCGTCGAGGCTCGCAAGGCCTGGAAAGAGCGTCAGATGGCCTCCCCGCACAAGGGTGAGTTCAATGCGGCCATGGCCGGTCGCCTGCCGAAAAATCTCTCCAAGGCGATCATCAAACACAAGAAGGCTGTGGTGGAAGGCGGCGAGAAGAAAGCCACCCGTCAATGGAGCGGCGCGGCACTGGAAGTCATCACCAATCTCGTGCCCGAAACGGTTGGTGGTTCAGCTGACCTGACGGGGTCCAACAATACTCGGACCTCTTCAACCACGGCAATGACACCGTCTGACTGGGCCGGTCGTTATGTCCATTATGGTGTTCGCGAACACGGTATGGCTGCGGCGATGAACGGTATGGCGTTGCATGGCGGCATCATCCCCTACTCCGGCACATTCCTGGTTTTTGCAGACTATAGCCGCGCCGCGATCCGCCTCGGCGCCCTGATGGGCGCACGCGTGGTACATGTCATGACCCATGATTCCATTGGTCTTGGCGAAGACGGCCCGACCCACCAGCCGGTTGAGCAAGTCGCCTCGCTCCGCGCCATGCCGAATATGCGGGTCTTTCGCCCTGCAGATGGCGTTGAAACGGCCGAGTGTTGGGAAGTGGCGCTCAGCAATGCCGAAGGCCCCGCCACAATGGCACTGACCCGGCAAGGCTTGGCACCGTCGCGCAAGGAGCATACGGACGAAAACCTCAGCGCGCTCGGTGGCTATGTGATCTCGCCATCAGGTGTGAAGTCGCGCGAATCTGCCGTGCTGATCGCGACCGGTTCGGAAGTGGAGATCGCCCTTCAGGCCCAGGCCGACCTTGCCAAAGAGAAGATCCATGTCCGCGTTGTGTCGATGCCATGCATGGAATTGTTTGCCGAGCAGGACGAGAAATACCAGCGCGACACACTCGGGGGTGACCTGCCAAAAGTGGCTGTTGAAGCCGGCGTGCGCTTTGGCTGGGACCGCTGGCTTGGACCTAAAGGTGCCTTTGTCGGCATGGACGGTTTTGGAGCGAGCGCGCCTTACCAGAAACTGTATGAACACTTCGGCATCGCCGCAGACAAGGTGGCCGAGGCAGTAAAGAATCTGATCTAACTGGTCTTGAATAGGTCCATCTGGCGAGGATCAATGTAGCGTTTACGGCGTGGTTTGGTCCGGCCAGACCGGAAATAGAGATCATCGGTATGATCTTCCACCGGCGGCTGTTCAGCCGCCGGCTTTTTCTTGGATGCCTTTGGCAAAGGCATGATCCCCGCCTGATCGTCCAGCTTCCACCAGGTCACAGCCAGGACAGGGTTGCCCTCATTGTCTTCGTATTTTTGGAGATGCCCGTGTGGGCCATTTTCACCTGCATGTGATGACAAGTACGCCTCGGCCTCTTCTTCGGTGACATCTATCCAATCGGTCGCGAGCGAGTCGATCTTGTGCTCTGGCACCAAGGCTTCGGCCTCTGCGCGTGTACGCGCCACCTTCACGCCCGGCTTCAGGGCGTCTTCTACACGTGTCGCAATGGGAAAGGCATGACTCATGAGGGTCAGGTAAGCAAGCCCGGTGCCGCCGTCCAGCCAGTATCTGCCGACTGGGTCAATCGCATGGCCGCCAGACGTGCCAGTCGCAGGGTGACGGCCTTGCGCCGAGCTGCCGACAATTTGTCTTCTGGCGCCGCCCGAACTATCGCCCCGCCAAATGCGTCGGCCACGATCAAGCCGGTTTCATCCGGGATCAGATCGTGCGGAAAATCGTTGGCGACCGCGAAATAGAGTTGGTCGCAATAGGGCAAATATTCCGGCCATTTAGAATCCGCGCGGAAATCGGCAATTGAGGATTTCACCTCTACGATCCATATCTCACCGGACAGGCCAATCACCGCGATGTCCGCTCGGCGATTGTTGGCTAGGCTCATTTCCGTTACGCCAAAAAAGCCGAGCCCGCCGAGCAAGCGCCGGGTTCCCCGGACGATTTCGCCCGCCCGCGTGTCCGGAACACCAAGATCTGCCAGCTCCGTCATGAGTCCTTCAATTTTGTTCGCCCAATGTTCCGAAAACCGTAAGGTCGATGCCGCCTACAGGTCAAGCCCGCGCTGCGTCGGCGATCGCGCTCTCCATAAAGTGATTAAAATCGGGAACGAATCTGATCCAGCGCGCGCTCTTGCCCGTAGAGACTGTGTTAGTTTGGCAACAAGCCACCTCGCAGAAGGAGATGACCCGTCATGGCAAACGCCTATAGCTCCAATGGCCCGGCGGATCGATCATACGTCAAGAAGGCCATGAAGACCCCCATGCTGGAAGCCGAGCATGAACTGGAACTGGCCCGGCGCTGGCGCGAGGAGGAAGATGAACGCGCACTTCATGAGTTAACTCGCGCCTATCTCCGCCTTGTCATCGCAATGGCCTCGAAGTTCCGCCATTACGGCCTTCCCATGCCGGACCTCGTCTCCGAAGGGAATGTCGGCCTGATGATGGCCGCGGCCCGCTTTGAACCCGATCGCAAGGTGCGCTTCTCAACCTATGCGAGCTGGTGGATCCGTTCATCCATTCAGGATTTTGTGCTTCGCAACTGGTCGATCGTACGAACAGGCACGACCTCTTCACAGAAATCTCTCTTCTTTAACTTGCGTCGCCTGCGCGCTCGAATTGATGATACTGGCGACGGTGTGATGACCAAAGAAAATCGGACCTGGATCGCCGAACATCTCGGCGTTCCGGAACGGGACGTTGAGAACATGGCGTCGCGCCTATCTGCGTCTGACCGATCCCTGAACGCACCCATGGCCGTTGATGGCGACGGTGAATGGCAAGACTTGCTGCCTGATGCCGCGCCCATTCCTGAGCAACAGGTGATGGAATCGCGCGACTCGACACGCCGTAAGGAGTGGATCGCCAATGCGCTGAAAGCACTTAACCCCCGTGAGACGCACATCATCATGCAGCGACGCCTGTGCGAAGACTCCGTCACGCTGGAAACGCTAGGCCACGAACTTGGAATCTCCAAAGAACGTGTACGGCAGATCGAACATCAGGCACTCGGCAAACTACGTCGCGCGCTCGAACGTATTGTGGGAGACCCGGACGAATCCGGCCTGCTGCCCGGCACCTAATTGGTTGGAGTTTCCACCAATTCAATATTGAGCGGGTGGGATATTTCCATCTGGTCCCCCCGCACATAACCGCGCGCCAATACACCCAGCCCCGGCGCTTCTTGGCACAAAGATGCCGCGGCCGTCTGGATCTGTAGCCGGAGTGCCGAGTTCTGCAGCGACAAGTCACAGACTGCGCCAAACCCTTCGGCTCCCCGCATACCGGATACCTGTCCGCGCACGAGCTGGAAGCCTTCATAAGCCTTCGGTAAATCGCTGGCATAGGGAATGCGGTATTCCACAGCACGCCACAGGCCGATCTCCTCGCGACGCGCATCACGCTCAAACTTCAGCAAGGGCGCATTTGCCGCCGCAGTGTCCGGGTAAACACGCACGCGGGCCCCGCCCCTCTTCACCATCTCGGCGTTAAGCCAGAGCGTCGGCCCAAGCGCGTCAACAGTCTGGGCATGAGCCAGTGCCCGGTCGTAGCGGTCACGCGTCAGGCCCCCATAGTGGAGCTGGACTTCCCGGCCGAGCACCATGTCTTCCATCATGCGCTTGGACTCGGTATGATAAGGTTGTGGTGCGCGATCCCGGTAACCTCCCGAAGGCGCCTCGATCCCGACTAGCCGCACGCTTTGCCCGGTATCGAGAACGATCGTGTCACCATCAACAACGCGCACAACCCGGCCGCGCTCTCCCGGCTCCAGACTGTCCAGCGGACCCGGCGCACCGCACGCAACAAGGGTCATGCAGACCACCAACCCCACCTTCAATCGCGCCATACCACTCGCCCATCCTCAGCGTCGCAGCGTAGAGCCGCCAATTGGCGACTTCAATCCTTCCGGTTATTCCCGTATAGCCGACCCTACTCAAGCGGTCCCGTAGCTCAGCAGGATAGAGCAACAGATTCCTAATCTGTAGGTCGCGCGTTCGAATCGCGCCGGGATCGCCAGACGGAGTTTCATATGTGAGCGGAAACATCGGACAGCACCACTTCAGAAGATGGTGAAGTCCGTCGCAACAATGCCAGCATGCGTCCAAGTGAACAAGCATCCGACTTCTACTGCAAGCTCAACACAACGGCCGAAAGCTGGAGATAAATCTGGTTCATAGTTCGCGCAAATCCGCGAAATAAAAGTTCACATTTAACGATATTTGAAGGTCGCATACGCAAGGTAAACTTCGACGTTAAATGAATTGCCGATGGGGACGGGTTCAGATGAGCGAATCCAAGACGCCAGTATTTGTGTGTCCTGAGGACCAGCAAGCCTTTGCCAAAGTGTATGAGCATGCTGATACTGCCAGCCAGTTGATTGCAGAACATGGCACGCCGCCATTCCCCAACACATTCGCGCTGATGTATGCGTATGCAGCAAAGTCCGACAACAAGGTTGTGGTTGCGGTCGACGAAATGCTGGAGCGGGGCGCGCTTTGCCAATATGAAATCGACGAAGTCTACAACATGCATTTGCGCCCTACCGACGATCACGCCAAACGCGAGAACATCGGACGGGAAGTTGAACAGCAACTCTCAAGCATCCTGGACCTTGTGGGTACCAGTATGGAAAACAGCGACCAGTTCGAAGTCGCGTTGACGCAGATTGAACGCGGCCTGTCTGATTCAAGCTCGTCAGCTGCTCTCTCCTCTGCCGTTGCGCGCCTGATGTCGGAAAGTCGTCGGATGACCGATCAGAGTCGTCGCCTCAGCGATGGTCTAATGGCCTCAATGAAGCAGATCGAACGCCTGCAACATGAGCTCGAGGCGGTTCGCAATGAAAGCATGCGCGACCCGCTCACCTCCATCTACAATCGACGCGCCTTCGACCTACGCCTCGCCGCTGAAGTTGAGGCGGCAAACAAACAGGGTTCGAGCCTCTGTCTGGCAATGGCAGACCTTGATCATTTCAAACGCGTGAACGACAATTTCGGTCACCGGGTAGGAGACGAAATTCTAAAGATTTTTGCCTCAATCGTCACCAACAACATCAAGGGCAAGGATCTCGTAGCGCGCTATGGGGGCGAAGAGTTCGCAATTATCTTACCTGCAACGGGCCTGCAACAGGCCACCCAGTTGATTGATCGCATACGTGAACAGATGTCTGAAAGAAAGCTCGTCCTGAAGGGAACCAAGACACCCATCGGCGCCATCACGGCCTCGTTCGGCATTGCCCAGCACCAGCCGGGTTTGACCGTTAACGGCCTGATCGAGCAGGCTGACCAGCGATTGTACCTGGCCAAAAGTAATGGCCGTAATCGTGTTCAGTCAGACGATCTGGCCTCCAACGCTGCTTGATTTGCACGCCAGCATGATCGACTTCATGATCCCGCACGCATCTGAACAAGCTGGTCTTCGGAATTCAGTATCCGTTTGAGCTCCTCTCGCGCAGCGTTGAACCTTTGTTGCGCGTCCGCAATCTCAGACCGCTTGCGATCCATATCATGCAGAACCCGTCTGGAATGACCGTATCGGCTTGAAAGCATCATCGCGTGCACATCTCCGCCCGCCCGGTCAGCACTGGCGAACTCCTCCTGCAATGCATCCAGTTGCTTCCCAAGATCGCGCAGCTCGGTTTGGACAATTGCAAGGGATTGCTCCGCTTTCTGACGCTTCAGCGCGACGAGCTTGAGCAATTTCGGGCGAGAACCTGTCATTGGGCACCCCCGGTCTGCTTGCGAATGCGATCGACGAAACTGATTGCAGCTGCGACGGCTGCGAAATGGTCAGGATGGATTTCCTCGTCAATATCTACCAACCGGTAGATGGACCGGGTTGACGGTGGATCCCGGTAGATTGGGATATCATTGGCCATGGCAGTTTCGCGGATCTTGGCAGCCAGATGGTCGACACCCTTGGCGACACAGACGGGTGCACGGCCTCCCTCCGGATCCCATTTCAAGGCCACGGCATAGTGTTCCGGGTTGACCATGACGACGGTCGCTGTTTTGACATTCTGCATCATCTGGTTCCGACTCATGCTGGACGCCTTCTCGCGCCGCTTCTGCTTGAGCTGAGGATCGCCTTCGCTTTGCTTCTGCTCCTTTTTAATGTCCTCTCTGCTCATCTTGAGCTTGTTGGAATGCAGCTGACGCTGCAGCGGCAGGTCAATCGCAGCGAGGACGAACTGAAACACACCGAAGATAAGGAACAGCGTCAGCACCTGGCCAAAGGTGAAATTGAAGAAATCGCTGAGTTCCACCGCACTACTCGCATAGTAATGCTGTGCAAACCCGTACAGGAACACAGCCGCGAGCCCGCCAGCAAAGAACATTTTTGCCATATCCTTCAGGAAGTCCAGCAGGCCCTTTGTGCCGTACTTCTTCTTCAGGTTTTCGGTTGGCGAAATCTTGTTGAACTCGGGTTTGATCTTCTTCGCCGAGAAGGCAATCGATTGCTGGACAACCAGCGTGGCGAGTACAAGGGCCGCCATGATCGCAAACAAGGGTATCACCTTGACCAATGTGCGCGCCAGCCAAGCTTTCGTTGCTCCGCCACCGTCGTTGAAAACGTCCGCCGCATAGCTGTCAGCGTGGTACATCAATGCGGAAAATTCGCTGAACATGGCCCCCGCCACAACGGCACTGAACATGATGGCAGCGATGATAACGCCAGCGAACAGGGCAAACGTATTGGCTTCCTTGGACTGGGCGACATTCCCTTCGCGACGCGCCTCACGTCGCTTCTGTTCGGTGGCCTCGAACTCCTTCTCGCCACCACCTGATTGATCCTCGGCCATTGCCTACCTCACCACCAGCCGATCGAACCGGAGACCCGATCCATCCAGACTATCAGGATAGTTGACACCGAAATGGCCAGAAGCACAAACCCCGCTCCGATCATAAAGGGGGCGCCCACAAATGCCACCATCAGCGATGGCAGCGCCTTATTAATAAAGCCGAGTGAGATGTTGTAGAGCAGGTTGATCGCCACAAAGGGCCAAGCGATCAGGACGGCAAACTTTATGGCGTTGAACATGCCCTCAATGACAAAGGACTGATCGAACTGCGTGAGCCCCCCAACCGGAATTTCGATGTATATTTCAGCGAGTCTAACAAATACGCTGACATGGTAGTCTGCCGACAAGAGTAGGACGGCACCCGCCATGGCCAACATGTTCGAGACCACCGTCTGCGCCTCAGCATCCAGCGCAATGCCGAGCATTTGCGAAAGCCCGATCGTTTGGGCGATCAGTGATCCGGCCATGTTCAGAATCCAGATGGATGTGCGCAGCAATACACCCAGGCCCAGCCCGATTATGGTTTCCGCCCCCAGGAGACCGACAAAGTTCGCAATTGAGATATCAACAGGTGCCGTGACGATGCCGGACATGGCAAACAGGGTGGCCACGCCCAGTAACAGCGACATGCGCACACGCATCGGCACGGTCTGGTCGCCAATCCCCGGCATCAGGAATACGACAAAGGTCAACCTGGCGACGATCAGCATGAAAAGGATAATCCAGGCCGAAAGTTGTGGCCCGATTGGAAGTCCTTCCAGCATCAGACGACGCCGACGATGTACGGCTTGCTCTTGGAACCGATTTCCTCATACGCCAGAACGGAGTTGCGCACGCCCTTGCTCGCCAGAACAGTTTGCAGGAAACGTCTCCGACGGGACGAGGTTGCCACGGAGGCAACGACACCTTTCTGAGCCATTTCGTTCAATTTGGCCTGCACCGCTGTCGTCAGTTCTCCAAACATTTCTGGAGGCAGGGCAATATCCGATCCGCCATCCTCGCGGGAGATTTCGTGCTCGTTGAACTTTTGTTCCCAATTGGTGGAGAGCTGGAGCAGCGGAAGGCGGCCTTGACCGTCCTGAAGGCGATCGACAATTTGGAATCCGAGCCGCTGGCGAACGAGTTCCACAATGCGCGACGGCGCGCTTGACTGGGCTTTGACCTCGGCAATTGTTTCAACAATCAGGAACAGATTACGAATCGACACGCGCTCCTCAAGCAGCAGGCGCAGCACTGATAGCAGAAGTTCAGGACTAACCTTCCCGGGAATGTATTCATCAAGGAACCGCCTGTTGGACGCAGCACGTTCGCTGTCGCTGATATGAGTCAAGGCATCCAGCGTGTCCAGCATAACCATGCGTGTAAAGACGAGTGTGAAGTTTGCCTGAATGACTTCAAGCATGTGAGTCGCGAGAACTTCCGTCGGCTCGACCGCTGGAATACCAGCAGCAGACAGCTCTTGCTTCTTTGTACTTGGCAACCAGCGGGCGGCTGCCTTGTAAACGGGTTCTTTGACCTTCTCACCCTGTAGGTGTGGCAGTTGCCCATCTTCCATCAACGCCAACAGCGAGCCCGGACGCACAAGACCTGTATCTACCCGCACACCTTGAATTCGAATGCGGTATTCGTTCTTCCCGAGCGTTGGGTTGTCCGTCATCCTGATGGACGGCAGAACGAAGCCATATTCTTCTGCAATATACCTTCGAATCTTGTCGATTCGACTTTCAAAGCCACCTGCCCCCTGCAGCACCATGCCCACCAGATCTGGGGCAACCTCCAGGTGGATCTCGTCGGAGTGAATAGAGTCACCAATGACGAGGCTGGTTTTCGGCTCTTCAATTTCGCCAGCTTCCGCTTTCGCGGCTAGGTCGCGCTCCCGCCGGCGAATATAGAAAGATGCCGCCGCGAACGCCGCTGCAGCCAGCATGAAAGGAAGAAACGGAAGACCCGGAAACAGCGCGAAAATTGCGAGGATTCCCGACACGATCATCAGGGAAGTGGCATTCGCACCCAATTGCGCGCCGAGCGCCAGATCGATCGCACCGTCCTCACGGCCTTTCGCCAGAAGCATTGCCGCCGATACTGATACGATAACGGAAGGGATTTGGGAAACGAGACCATCCCCTACCGTCAGAATGGAGTAATTGTTCAGCGCCTGAGTGAAGCTGAGCCCGTGTGCGGCAAGGCCAAAGCCGACGCCCGCAACGAGGTTCAAGGCGGTAATGAGCAAGCCGGCGATCGCATCGCCCTTCACGAATTTTGACGCACCGTCCAGTGAACCTAGGAAGGAAGCTTCTTCCTGCTCCTTCTGACGACGGTTGCGCGCCTCTTCATGACTGATAGCACCAACAGCCAAATCGGCATCGATGGCCATCTGCTTGCCCGGCATCGCGTCCAAAGCGAACCGCGCACCGACCTCTGCCATTCGGCCGGCGCCTTTGGTGATGACCATGAAGTTCACAATGACCAGCACCGCGAACACAACCAGACCCACAAACAGATTTCCGCCCATGATGAACATGGCGAAGCCTTCGATGACGTTGCCGGCAGCGTCGGTACCCGTATGGCCCTGGCTGATGATCAGTTTGGTCGAGGATACGTTCAGCGCCAAGCGCAGCATCAGCGATGCCAGAAGCACGCTCGGGAATGACGAAAAGTCCAGGGGCTTTTCGATGAAGATACTGGTCGTGAAAATCAGAATGGCAAACGCGAAGGACGCCGTGAGACCGATGTCCATAACCCAAGCCGGGACGGGCAATACCATGATGAGAATAATCGCCATCAAGCCGATCGCGAGGATGGCGGTCGGCTTTGACAAATCGAAGAAGCGTGAGGTCGGCATGGCGGCCCTAATTCGAAATCATGGGGAGAACGGTATTATTAAAGAAATCAAGGCAAATGCGCGTCATGTACCCAAGCGACAGGAAGAACACGACGACGACGGCCAAAATCTTTGGCACGAAGGTAAGCGTCATTTCCTGAATGGAGGTGAGCGCCTGTAGCAAGCCAATTACAAACCCAAGCACCAGCGTGACAGCAAGAATGGGCAGCGCCATCATGGCCGCCGCCCAGAGCGCACCGCGCAACACTTCAAAGATGGCGAGTTCGGTCATGTGTGGCCGCCCTGATCAGACCGGCATCCGAAGCAATTCCTGATAGGCTTCAACGACCTTGTCCCGAACAGTCACGGCGGCATCAAGGACCAACTCGGCCTGAGCTAGCGCTTCGACCATGGCATGGGGATCCGCGCCGGACACAGCGGTCTGCATGGCTGTCTGCTCAGCCTCCTGCAGAGCAGCCTTGAAGGTCGAGAACCCCTCTGCCACCCCCGACTTTTCAGCCGGGTTTGTTGCTGGTTTGTCAGAAACCTGGGCCGGCTTGATCGAACCGAGCGCTGCGTATGCACTGATGCTTACATTGGACATTCTGCCCCCCTTTAACGCCTGAGAATACCGAGAAGTGACTGGTACATGCTTCGCGCCTGCCGGAACGAGTTCAGGTTGGCCTCATATCCGCGATTCGCTTCGCGCATATCAGCCATTTCAGTGACCAGCGACACGTTGGACGCTGTCACATATCCTTCTGCATCCGCTAGCGGACTGGCGGGATCATAACTGCGCTCGCCTTCGGTTTGATCGAGCTCGATGCGTGTCGCAATGAAGGCGTCCGCAGCAGTCGGTGCCTGCTCGACGGACAGAATCTTGCGGCGGTAACCGGGCGTGTCGGCATTCGAAACATTCTGGGACGAGATATCGATTCGTTTCGACTGGAGCTGCATACCGGAAACAGCCTGCATCATAGTGGCTTTGAGTGAGTCCATGAATTACCCTTTCCGACCAATGGCTGTGCGAAGGAGGTCAAGCGACTTTGTGTAGACTGAGACCGCCATTTCGTGCTGCCCCTGCGCGTCGGTTGCGCGGAACATTTCGAGCTCGAGGTTTACAGAGTTCCCGTTCGGCGAGTTTGCGAAATCCGTCTCGAACGTCTTGAAAGCTGGGTCGCCGGCATCGACGGCTCCGCTTGATGCAGCCCGCGCGAGAAAGTCCTGAAAGGCTTCGACATGTTGCGCCTTGTAATCAGGATCGTTGGCATGGGCGATATTTGTCGCCGATACTTTCTGGCTCTCAGCAGCATGGCGCGCCATGGCGCTGTAAACATTCAGGACATCCAGATTGAGAATCGCCACAGAATCGCTCCTAGTTAATACTTTGGAAGAATTGCCGGGGTAATTTGAAGAAAGAGTTAACGAATAGGCGAGATCTGTTTACTTGTTGCATCCGACCCCCAATTTTCCTGATCGCCTGTACCGAATCTGGGGAACCGTCACGGAGGTATCTCCGGGACTGATTCTGATTGGCGGGATCAGCGAGTTTGCCCGCCTGGGAAATGAAATTCGGGTTCGCACGCGTCAGGGTGAGGTGTTCGGAGAAGTGCTCGCCGTCTCCGGCGGTCATGTGAAAGCAATGCTTTACGGTGAATCTGATGCGATCCTAATTGGCGATCGAGCTGTGTTGGAACAGGAAGCCTATGTCGAGCCCGGTGATCATTGGCTCGGCAAGATCGTGGACTACCGAGGCACGATTTCCGGCGAGAGCGCCATAGCACCAGCCGCCAACACCACTCGCCGCCCGCTGAGAGCATCGCCCCCGGCGAACACAACCCGCAAAAGCCTAGGCCAGCGCCTTTCCACCGGGTGGATGATCACTGACACGATCCTACCGATCTGTCAGGGTCAGAGAATGGGCCTGTTTGCCGGGTCTGGTGTCGGTAAATCTACCTTCCTTGGCTCGCTCGCCGCTGGCGTGAAAGCGGACCGCGTCGTCATTGCCTTGATCGGCGAACGCAGCCGGGAAGTGAATGAGTTCGTCCATAAGACTCTACCCAAAGACGTCCTGTCCCGAACGGTCATTGTAGCTGCGACTGCCAATGACCCACCCGGAGCCAAGAAACGCGCCGCGCTCTGCGCGATCGCGACTGCGGAACATTTTCGGGATGAGGGGCACCAGGTCCTTTTCCTGTTTGATTCCATCACACGTTTTGCCGAAGCACATCGTGAAGTATCTCTCTCGGCTGGAGAGACTCCCGCCCTCAACGCCTTTCCACCGTCAACCGTACGCGCCATTGCAGAAGTCGCGGAACGGACCGGCCCTGGTGCGCAAGGCCAAGGCGATATTACCGCAATCTTTTCCGTCCTGGTGGCTGGATCGGATATGGAAGAGCCCGTAGCAGACATGGTCCGTGGGGTTCTGGATGGTCATATCATCCTGTCGCGGGAGATATCCGAACGCGGACGGTATCCCGCTATTGATGTCTTGCGCAGTGTCTCGAGATGCCTGCCAGATGCGGCCAAACCAGATGAAAACAAAATCATCAAGGATTACCGACGGACGATTGCACTCTATGAAGAAATCGCGCCGATGCTGCGCGCCAATCTGTATGAGCGAGGACATGACGCAGCCGGAGATCGATCCATCGAACGCTTCCCGCAGCTGGACAATTTCGTTTCAGAGCCGAATACTGGACATATCCCACAAGCCTTCCAGCACCTTCAGGACTTGTTGGACCCTGTTGAGGCCGCCGAAAAATCCTAGCTGGACACGATGCTGAGAAACAGGTTTTGGCTGGCGGTCGATCCGAAGCCAGCTGCATTATTCAGAAGCGTCAACGCCACAGATCCGGAGGAAAGCGAGGACTGGCCATTGGCGATCGAGTCCATCGTGTGAAAGCGTTGGATTACCTTGTCCATGACGTCCTCATTGGCCAAGTCTGTTATCTTGCTGATAGAAAAGACGCTCAATACGCGCTCTTTCAGAATATCTGCCTGCTGGTCGACGTCCAACTGCTGCCAAGAAGTGGGTAAATTCAGCGCTGTCTCGAAAACAGTTCGAGTCGGAACATCCCCCAGAATACGATAGAGGTTCGCAGAATCGCTCGATTCTTCTCGAACAAGGTTGCCAATCTTCGCCTGGAAATTCAGACTAAGCTTCATGTTATTATCAACATCGCCAACGGCGGACCGGAAAGAGGCCAGTTCGAAATTATCTGACAGTGTCGAAATCGTATCCGCAGACAGCGAGATTTTACCCTCACTCACTGCGAAAGTGCTGGCAAAATCTTTGTATGCCTGATTGTTCAGGCGGGTCAGGAAAGTACTGTCGGGATCAGCCTGTTCGTCCATCACATGACGAATGTAACCGACTTTCCACTCCTCTCCCCCAAGATCAAAGGCCGTGAGAGAGATGCGGAGGAGCCGCTTGTCGGACAGGAAGTCTTCCATCGCGATTGGCGACGACATCTTTTCTTGAAAGTATTCGCGGTCGTTCTTGATACTGGCAGAGTCGGTGAACCCCTCCATCTGCTTCTCAAGCGTGGATTCCAGGAATTTCCACCCGCCATATCCTGTGATCGGGATGACCGGCTGATAGACCATGTCAGGCGACCTGCGCCTGCTCGGTAAACTGTGGTTTCAAACTAGCGACTTTTAGGAGTTCAGCTTCGATCGCAATGATGTTGCGCAGGTGGCAAAGTGCCGAATAGAAGTTTCCGCGATCTAGCATGGAGCGCAAAACGCTCAGCAATTTGCGGTCTATGGTTTCGAATACGTCATCTAGCCGAGCGCATTCTTCCAGAATGGCTGGCAGGACGTCGGCTTCGTTCAGATCGCCCGTAATGATCAATTGGATTGCGTAATATACGCGCTTGGTTGGCGTATCAACTTCTTGGGGTTTCATCGCATCGCGACAGCGCAAAATTCGAGCGTTGTCATCGACCACACGGACAGTGGAAGGCTTGTCCCCATTCTCCAACGTGGCGCCGTTCACGACAAACCGTTCACCCGCTGCGAGTTTGAGCACAAGTCCTGACATTATTCTGCCGCCACATTTGCAGGTGAGGAAGTTTGTCCTTCCAGGCCTTGCATAATTATTTCGTTGATCTCGACCAGTTCTGTGATCTCTGCCTTGCGCGCGAGAACCTGGTAGCTGATCTGGCGGACCGACTCAGAAAGCGCAATAAGATTTCGCTTGAGCGCAGGGTCCAATTCGTTGGCTTCGCTCATCAGGTCGGTTGAAAGAATTTGCCAGAGTTTCATATTGCGATCGATTGCGTCGGCCCAGACTGCGGGCGCTGGCATTTCGACCTCGTCAACATTCTTAAGTGCCTGCGTGATGTCCTGAAACAGGGCGTATTCAATCTGTCCGGTATTGGCAGTGCGGCTCGTGACCTCACCATATGCCTTGTAAGCCAGTTGTTGCATGCACCCTCTCTAGTGTTGGTAGTAAGCGGACCCAGGCGCCAATCAGCGCCTGGGTCCTATTGAAATTATCTGAACAGCGACAGGAGTGTCTGCGGGTTCGAGTTCGCAATCGACAGCGCCTGAACGCCGAGTTGCTGTTGAACCTGCAGGGCCTGAAGCTTGGCGGATGCCGCTTCGATGTCTGCGTCGACCATGGCACCGATACCGGCGGTCATCGAGTCGATCAGCGTCTGGACGAATTCGCCCTGACCTTCGATCTGGGTCTGAGCCGAACCGAATGCTGTTGCGGCGTTGATAGCCGTATCCAGCAGGTCTTCGATTGTGTTCAGAGCCGCCGTAGCATCCTCAGTCGTTCCAACGCTCAGGTCAGCGATGGCGCCAAGGCCGCCTGCAGCAACTGCCGCATCCTGGGACGCGAGAGCGGTCAGGTTGACCGCAACATCGCTACCGTCGGCTTCGAGCGTGATCGTCGCAGCATCTGCGGTTGGATCAGCGGCGTCTGCCACCGTGACCGTAAGGTCTGTGATACCACCGGCATCGATCAGCGTCTTGAGGCCTGCAGCGACGTCATTGTTGGTATCGCCATCGACAGCTGTGTAGGTGTAGTCAGCGTCGCCGACGTTGATCGTGAAGGTATCACCCGCAGCAATCGTACCGCCCGCCAGCGTAACGTCCACGGTGTCACCATCAGAGATAACGCTTTCGGTTGTCTCGGCGGCCAAGCCAGTTTCGTCAAAAGCAACGTTGCCACCGGACGCGGCGAAATTGATGGTGGCATCATCGGAAGCCGGATCAGCACCAGGAGTCACAGTGACGGTGAGGTTGCCAATACTACCGGCATCGATCAGCGCCTTGAGGCCGGCAGCAACATCATTCGCGGTATCATCCGCAGATGCGGTATAGGTGTAGTCGGCACCGCCCACATTGATCGTGAACTCATCACCGGCAGTCACAGTACCCGCATCAACCGTGACATCAGCGTCGTTACCATCACTGATCGCGCCCGACTGAGCCGTGGCCAAGAATCCAGCGTCGCCATCTACGAGATCGACAGTGCTGTCAGTTGCGGAATCAGCGGTCGATACAAAACCAGCATCGCCAGATTCCTTATCAGCAGCGTCAACAGCTGCAGATGTCTGCAGGTCCTGACGGGCAACGGTGATGGAAGTCGCAGAGACCGAACCATCCGAACCGCGGTCGAGGGAGGCGAGAATGCTGATGCTCTCGTCGCCCTGCAGCAGGTTCTGGCCATTGAACTGAGCGGCGTTGACGATATTGCTGATCGCGGTGCGCTTGGCATCGATATCCGTCTGGATCTTCGCACGGTCGTCAGCATTCAGATCTTCCTGAGCGGAAACGATCAGGTTTTTCATGTCCTGCAGGAGGCTGGTGACCTGCTCGGAAGCGGCACGGGCAACACCCACAGTCGAAGAACCCTTGTTCAGGGAGTCCGTGATTTGGTTGAAGCTGTCTACGTCCGTCGCCATGACGGTCGAGATAGCCCAGATGGCGGCGTTGTCTTTTGCGGTGGCGACCTTTTTACCGGTCGAAATCTCGGACTGGACCGTCTCGAGGTTGCTGTTGATTCCGCGCAGAGTCTGCAGCGCAACCATCGCACTATTGTTGGTCAGAATACTGGACATTTTGAATGTACCCCATGTTCGTCAGGCGAGCGGCTATGTCGCTGCCTAGGTTCGATCTCACGTCGTCCTGACGTCGGGAATTCCCGCAACCCATCTTGGTTCGCCGTAACTGAGTATACAGGACCCGTGTACAATCAGTTAACCGTCATGCCTTCTTAAGATAATTCCCGGTAGCGTTTGAAAATGGCGTTTGCAATCCATTGGACTGATAGGCTCCCACATAGGAGTCCTGAGACACGCGGCCGAGCCTGGTTGCCATGTTCTGAAGGCCATTTTGAACGGCGCGGAAGTGAATGGAGTTCTCACTTGCTGCCTGTACAATACCCCTGAGCCGAGCCTGAATGGTTTCCGCTCGCAGCATCTGACCGGCTTCTTGAAGCAAGGACTCGAAAGCCGTCATGGCCTGGACCTTCTCTTCAGACAATTCCACGACACGGTGAACCTGGCCTGAGAGCAGAAGATGCTTCTCGGCTGACAGGACGCTTTCGACCTGAGACATGATTTGTTGGGCGCGCGCGGCGTCAGTCATCGGTAACAATTCCTATTTGTTCGTTGCCCTCGCTTGAGGCTGGTATGCCGGTCGCGTTCAGCCCCAAGGGGTGCTTTTCGGCGAGATCTTCGGCAATTGCCTCAATGATCATTCGCGAAAACGCCGAAGCCGCCTCCCCTCCTGACTGGGTGAAGGCCTCTTCGAGTCCAGTGTGACTCAGCATTTCGGACCAGAGCAGTTGTTCGAACCTCACACCGATTTCTTCGATGGCAGTCTTGCCTGCGCCGTTTCCGGCGGGCGAGGTGCCAGACACAGGCGCTGTTCCCATACTTGCGCCTGAAATATCTGTCATACCTCTCACTCCTCACGTCTGGCGGCAGCGAAATGAACCGCGTTTGCTTAAAACTTATTTTACCAGTGTTGGGCCAAACAGGGTTAAGAGAAACCTAATCTGGATTAACCTATGACGCCTTTTCTGAGCTTCGATGGAATGTCCGCAGTCGATTCATCTGGCGGTGCGCCAAATGCATCTCCGTTAGCGGATGGAGAACTAGGCAAGGCTTTTCAGAAGCATTTAGCAGAACAAGATACTATTGAAGGTGAAGCGCCAGATCAGATCATGATGGCGAGCGTAAACACTGACACCGCAAATGCGTCGCCGATCGCCTTTCTGAATCTGGAATCTGAAAACGTCATAGATGTAGAGCTTGATCCAGCCGACCTTGAGGCAACCGACTTCGCAAACCTTGAGGAAGCCTTGGAAGTTTCAGCGCCACTGGTCACCTCAAATGTCGATCCGGACACTGTCAAAGGCACAGATTCTGACGTGACTATTCCGGTCCCGCATGCCGCGGAAATAATAGAGGCGTCGGCTTCGTCCGAGCCGCGCGCACCCGACGCCAAAACCATTGTTGATTCGGATCTTGCAGGCACCAAAACCACTATTGTGCCGGGTCTAGCAGACGCCGAGCCTGAACGCGCCGGTGCGTCCATTGAGGACTTGCCAGCAACGGTCGCCGTTGATGACCCGCTCCAGTTTCAGGCACCCCCAGCCGAGCCTCGAGAGGCCTCTGACATCGAACCGGATGCGCTGATCGAATCGGCTATTGTTCCGAAAGCCACTGAGATGGGTGCGCTAGCTGACGCGGCTAGCGAATCCGAGTTGGAGCCCTCCCCCGCCCCCCAGAAGACCACCTTCAACACCGCTGGAACTCCACAGCCCGCTCCATCTGGCGACACCGCTCAGGACGGCACGCCGCAAGACCGGAAATCACCTGACCCCCTGCCAGGATCGCTCAATACCTTAGGGTCTATGGAGCCGGTCCAAGGATTTGCAACCGGAATGGCGACAGAGTTTGCCAGCCCGGCATCTGACACCGGGCAACCATCTACATTGGGCCTGTCAGCCGTAACGAGCACGACGCCGACGATCTCCACCCCCTCGATGCAAGCCGTAGTCGCCCCCGCGCAACCTCAAGCGAATTATGTTGCTGTACCCGCCGATATTCCGAGCATCATTTCTCGGGAGTTGTCATCAGACACGCAGTCGAACCGCGTGCGAATACAGCTCGATCCGCCAGAACTCGGACGGGTCTCTCTTGAATTCAAGTTTGACTCGCAAGGCCTACAGCACGTGCTGGTCACAGCAGATTCAGCTGAAGCAATTCGCCGAATACGAGCCTTTCACCCGGACCTGGTCTCGGTCCTCGACGAGCACGGCTTGTCTAGCCAGGATATGACCTTTCGCGAGCAACCCTCTGATCAGAACCCGGCTCAAAGCTGGTCGAACACTGACGCCGACGCCCTGGACAGCGACCCAGATAGTTTGGCCGTCGCTGCATCCCCCCTTCAACAAGCCACCCCCTCCAGAACCGTCACCAACGGCCTGGATATACGGGTATAGGAGTTCGACTTCATGAGCACGATCGAATCGACCACCGCCGCGCAAACGCAGACGACTGCCTCTTCGGCAGCCACCCAACAATTTGGTGAGGAGTTCAATAACTTCATCAAACTGCTCACTGCGCAGGTTCAGAATCAAGACCCACTCTCCCCAATGGATTCGACACAGTTTGTTGACCAGCTCGCGACGTTTTCCTCGCTTGAACAGCAGGTTCAGACAAACTCTGCGTTGGGTGGAATTTCGTCACTTATCGGGGAACTCCACACAATGTTCGCCAGTGAATGGCTGGGCGAGACCGTAACGGTTGAGTCGTCATGGGTGCCATACACAGGCTCCGAAATCCGCTATCTGGCCAACACGCCTACCGAGGCTGACGACGCATACCTGACCGTGCGGGACTCGGAGGGAGAGCTTGTCTGGTCTGAAAAGCTGGATATGGAAGACGGTGTCCACACATGGAATGGACAGACCAATTCCGGTGACACCATTACGACAGACGAGATTTTCGAGTTCAACATCGACTATTACAGAGGTGAAGAATACATCGGATTGGGAGCGCCTCAGATCATTACCACCATCACCGATGTCTCAACCGAGAATGGCGGGCTCCGCTTCGGCACCTCATCTCACCTATCGGCCGACCTTACGAGCGTGAACAAATATTCCGAGGCTGTGAGCTAGCTAAAAAAGCCCGCAGGTCCTCGCCTATGTCAGGCAAATGGCAGATCACAGATCCTGACGGGCCATATCCAGTATCAGCACGTTATGAATGCCGTTCGGAATCTCGTTCTGGAGGTTCGTAAGGATCATGGCGCGCAACGTCTCGTAATTGTCGACATCGGTGATAGAGTTCAGCGTCCGCCCCCCACTACTCAGTTTCACCAAAGTGGTCATGATGTTGTCGCGCAGGACGGGCTCTTTCGAAAACAACTCTTGCGAAATACTTGTGTCGACTTCGAGGTTAAGGTTCAGGATCACCAGGCTTTGCACCCGATCATCCTCAATCATGGGGACGACGAACTCCCGCGTGAACTTGTAATATGTCACTTCGCCACTGTCAGCAGCGCCGTGCTTGTCACTTTTTCCGTGGGAGTCTTTTTCCTTCTTGGCCTTTTTTTCCTTCTTGGGCGCGGCGTGTTCATCACTATCCTGGCCATCATTCTCGTGCTCAGCCGCAGCCACCGGCGAAGAGGAGGAACCGGACTTCAGAAAATAGGCACCGCCACCGCCAGCAGAAATTGCGAGCAAGGCTACAATGGAAGGAACGATTTGCTTCATTTCAGGATCCTAGAACGGTACGACCTTGTCGATGATTTTCTGGCCAATCCGCTGTTGCGGAACCGATGTCGCATCACCGCTGTTGAGGTATGAAATCTGCGCATCTGCGATCTTCTCATAGGTTACCGTATTGGTCCGGGTGATATCTTGTGATCGAATTACGCCGCTTACCGTCAGCATGCGAACCTCGTTGCTTACGCGCGTTTGCTGGTAGCCCTGAATGACCAGGTTGCCATTCGGCTCCATCGCAACTACGCGTGCCGCAAGCGTAAAGGCGATCTTCTCGGCCCGATTCATCGCGCCACTTCCGTCCATTGACGACCCACGATTATAGTCGACGCCAGGTGACAATGACGCCCCGCCAGGCAGCACACCGTTTGCCCACTCCGGCAAACCGAACAGCGCATCGACATTCACGTCAGCGCTGCTATTGCGATTCCGAGACAGAGAGCTTTGCAGGCTTGCCTGATCGTCCATCTCAACAACGACAGTCAGCAGGTCGCCGATAGCCTTTGCTCGGCGCATGCTGAGCAGAGCATTTGGAGCGGTAGTCCAAAGCGACGCATCGCTTGTACCTTCGGGCTCAACATAGGCCTGCTGCATCACCGCCGGCATGGTGGTCGCAGGTGCAGTCATGTCGAATGTTGCATCTGCCGAAGGCACAGAGCCGCAGGCTGTGAGGCCAAGGAATGCTGCGGTGAATGTAAGATAATGTTTCATTGCACAAGCACCCATCCATCTTTCTGAACAATACCGTTTACGATCTTCTTCGAATTCAAATTCAGGATCGCGACTGCTTCATCTTCAGTCGCCTCCCCCATCGCCCGGCCAGTCGTCGTGATTTCCAATGCTCCGCTGACGAATTTTACCGTCACGAGTTGGTTGCGGCGCACAAGGCGTGCGGGGCGCGTATCATCCATCGACAATTCTTGTCCGACATACACCGTGCGGCGAACTTCTCGGCCGAGCAGAGGGTTATCGGTGTCGACCAAAGCACCCGTCTCCGTCGATATGTTGGCGGCCGTAACCGTGTCGCCGGCGCGAATAACTTCCTTGACCACGAGCGACGAGCCACCAAGCATTTGCGCCGCCAGCCCTAATCCCAAAGCAATAGCTGGTATCATCCTGTTACCTCACTCGTGTTGTGGCAGCCAACATCTCGTCAGCTGCGGTAATAACCTTTGAGTTAAGCTCATAGCCTCGCTGGGCTTCGATCAGTTCCGAAATCTCCTGAACCACGTCGACGCTGGATTCCTCGAGGAAGCCCTGGCGAAGAAGCCCCATCCCCTCAGTCCCCGGCACGAGTTGGTTAGCCGGACCGGAGGCTTCGGTTTCTCGGAACATGTTGTCGCCCATGGCCTCGAGGCCTTTTTCGTTGATGAAGCGGACAAGCGAGATGTTCCCAATGGCCTGACCGTCAGATCCATCGTCGAAATAGGCTACCACCTCGCCATCTCGGCTGATGGCAACGCTTCGCGCATTCTCCGGAATGACCAAGCCATCTGCCAGCGGGAATCCATCCATTGTGACGATCTCACCCTCGGCGCTTCGGTTCAGCTTGCCATCCCGCGTATAGGCAGACTCTCCAGACGGCAGCGTGATCTCAAGAAAGCCCGTTCCGTCAATCGCAAGGTCAAGCTCCGCGCCCGTTTGGCGGAGGCTTCCCTGAGTGATTTCCATGGACACCGATGAAGGCTTTACGCCGGTACCCAGCTGGATACCCGCCGGAACGACGGTACCAACCTGCGACGTGATCGTGCCTGGCGTAAGATGTTGCTGGTACATGAGGTCCGAGAACTCGGCGGTGCGCGGGCGATAGGCCGCCGTGCTCATATTGGCGATATTGTTCGAAATGACTTCGACGCGCATCTGTTGAGCGGCCATTCCTGTCGCGGCGATCTGCAATGACTTCATTTCATTCCCCTACGGTTCTAAGCCAGCTTCACAGCTGGCGTATCGTCTTGATCAATTGATTGATCCGATCGTCTTCTTTCTCGATCAGTGTCTGACCAGCCTCATAAGCGCGCTGCACCTCAATCAAGCGAGATACTTCGAGGATTGAGGATACATTGGATTGTTCCAGCGTGCCCTGGATCACTGAGGGCTCTTCGATTGGCTGATGACCATTCGGAGCTGCAAACATGGTGCCGCCCTCTTGATTGAGTTCGCCATCGGGCATGACGACCGCAACCTGCCCCAATATTTCTTCGCCAGACGAAAGGGTACCATCGGGAGCAATTGAAACTCTGGTAACTTCCTGCGGGATCGCGATCGCTCCGCCGCCGGCCCCTTGGACCTGGTGGCCAAAGGCGTCAACAAGGTTGCCCTCTGCTGACAGTTGGAAAGCCCCAGAGCGGGTGAGACGTTCGCCGGCCGGCGTATCAAGAACAAAGAATCCGTCTCCATGAATGGCGAGATCGAATTGACCGCCCGTATGCTTCATTCCGCCTTGGGAAAGGTCGAAATTATGCCCGGCAAGGCTGCCCATGGACAGGCTCTCAGACTGGTCGCCTACGGCAGCAATGTGCTCCGCAAAAATGGCATGGTTGGACTTGAACCCAGTTGTGCTGGAGTTCGCCATATTATTGGCAATTACCTGCATCTCTCGAAGCAGACCATCTTGTCGGGTCAGAGCCGCATAGATCGCATTAGACATCAGGGCATCTCCTGAAAATTCGAATTTAGCGCCGCGCTGATTTGACCGAGATGTTCCGGAATCTCACTCAACTTGATACGCTGGAGCCTCGGTTCGGCCTTGCCAAACTTCAAAGCGAGAACGGCATCAATACGCGGCCGATAGTCTTCCTGAGTAATCCGCTCTGCAGCTGAATAGACTGCCGCCGGTAGGATCCAATTGCCGGAAGCGGCATCTGTTTCAATGAGGTCGACCACGGTTGGCGTGTCCAACACAACTCTCGAGGCAACTTTGGCGAGCCAGGCCCGGTCGTTGGTCAGCACAGCAGCCATGGCAGCAAGACGCATAACATCGGGATTGTCAGATCGGGTTTGTGTGAGATCTCGCAAACTCGCGAAATCCTGCATGCGGAAGGCCAGGGCTGCCCGTTCCGATGTGAGGCCTTCGCTGTCAGGAATGTCTTCCGACAAGGCTGTCATGACGCTCAAAAGGCCAATATTTCCTGCGAATCGGGCGGCAGACTCGACGATCTGATCGTGACCAGAATTGCCAGAAAGTATGTCTTCATTCTCCCCCACGGCGCTCATCGCCGCCAGGCTGGCAAGACGATCGGCACCTTCAAAATCCTTCTGGAGACGGGCGGCCAGCTGATTCCCCAAGAGTTTGCGTGTTTCAGGGTCCTGCATGGCAGGAAGCTCAGCAAGTTCGGAGATCATTTCGTAATCAGAAATTTCTCCAGGACCTTTCAGCATCGTCTCCAGACTTGCGCGAACATCTGATCCTCGCGGCAGTTGCTGGACATTCTTCAGGAGATCACCAACAAGTTCGTCCTGCAAGCTCGCCTCAACCGGCAAGCCATGCCGCATGAGGACGGCTGCTGTCTCGGAACGCAATTCTGGAACATTGAGGAATTCTCGAAGCTGGCGCTCTCGCTCGATGCCGCCCTGGTTCATGTCAATCATCGCGCGGGTAAACGCCAGGCGCTGCGACCGTCTGATTTCTTCTGCCGAAAAATCCGCCATCAGTTTCTCTGAAAGGAGGGTTTTTCCCATGCGATCAAGAGAAGGGATTGCCAATGAGGCCGTGCGTACCTTGAGCCGGTACGGCAACCGCCGATAGCTCATGAGATTGAGGTCCAGAAGATCCACGCCTTTCTCGTCGAGCAGCGACAGGCGCGCAAGCGACAACCAGATGTCACCATACATGTTGCAGGCCGCGACCTGCTCGAACAGCTCGATGTCAGGCACCGAACCGTCCTCGAGCAGGCGAGACAGATTGCGGATGTAGCGACTATCAGTGTCTTCCATCCCCGACACCTGAAGGCGCCCCTCAGCATAAAGACCTATCGATACATACGCCATGGCCACGTCTGCTGGCGTCAGGCTAATGCCCGTGGCAACCTGCTCAGCACGCCAATTCAGGAAATGTTCGTAGGTCGAGAACTCCTCAAAAGCCTGAAGGTCGAGGACGGCGTCGCTGATGCAGGCTGAATCGACTTCTACCGGCGCAGCAGCGTCGGTCGGCGACAACCGGCCGCGAAACAATTGCGTAGGCTCCGAGGGCGCGGACGCGGAGACCGGCGCCTGATCTGCCGGCGTCAACAATCCCTCCCCTATCGCCTCATCAACGAACTCTCGAAAATTCACGGAAAGCTCATCTGCTTCGGTCGCACGCCCGGCATCTTCCGCTGTTTCGGGCGCTTCAGCAAACGCCGAAAAGCCCGCCATCAAGGCGAGCCCGGCTAGCAAGGAGAGGCGACTCGTCATCACGCGGCCTGCTTTAACCCCCGGATCGCTTCTTCCACTTCATTGAACGATGGGCGTACCCGCGTCGGTGCGTGGCGACGGGCCACTTCGACACAGATATTGACCGGGTTTTTGTGGAGGTTCGACACAAGGACCTCACCAATCATTGAATAGAAATTATGTTCTTCCAGCCGAATATGTTTCACACGTGTCGCGAATGGTCCGACGATGCCATAGGCGAGAAAAACGCCCAAGAAGGTACCAACAAGCGCGCCGCCAATCATGCCGCCCAGAACTTCCGGTGGCTTGTCGATGGATGCCATCGTCTTGATAACGCCGAGAACTGCCGCAACAATCCCCAGGGCAGGCAAGGCATCGGCCATGTTCTGCAGGGCGTGCGATCCGTGCAATTTCTCTTCGATCAGGCTGTCCAGCTGCTTCTCCAGAAGCTCTTCTACCTGATGCACATTGTCGAAGTTCATGATCATGGAACGGATGGTGTCGCAGATCATCTCGATCGCGCGCTTGTCCTTCAGAATCTTGGGGTATTTGGCAAAAATATCAGAGTCCTGCGGAGCTTCGATATGCGTCTCGATATCCACTGGATTCTTCTTCAAGACATTAAGAAGTTCGTGCATCAGACACAGCAGGTCCTGATAGTCCGACTTCTTCCATTTGGGTCCTGCAAATGCGGCGACCATGTCCCCACCAGCATGCTTGATCGTGGTCATGTCATTGCCGGCAAGAAAGGCACCTGTGGCTGCTCCACCGATCATCATCATCTCGAACGGAAGCGAATGCATGATGATATCCAGATGTCCGCCAGCAAGCATATACCCGCCGAAGACCATCACCACCGTGACAACCAGACCTGCTATTGCGTTCACCTACAAACTCCTTCGATTCCTCCGCTGACACGGGGACTGATTCAAATTTCCGCAATTTCTCTGATGACGTCTTCCGGAACCGGCGAACGCAACTTGAGCGCTCTGAAACCTTTCCAAGCACCTAATTCGCCCTGACTAATGGGCAAAGAGCCGCTGACCGTGTCCGCGCTCAGAACCAATTTGTCCATCTTGGCATTTGGTAGCGTGATCACCTGCCCCACTTCCAGTTGTGAACATTCGCCAATCGTCATCGGCATGGATTCCAGCACAGCATCGAGCACGACCGTCGTGCTCCGCATCCGCTCCCGCAGGACATCCCGACCAGTCTCATCAGGAGCGGTCTTTGGCTCCACACGCTCCTGAAGTGTGCGGACAAGCTTTTTTACGTCATCCATCTTCAAGACCAGCTGAATCTCTGGCGCATCGTCACCGCCTTCCATCAACCAGCTGTCTTCACCACCATCACCGCCAAGCGTATAGACGACGCTCAAGTACGTGATGTCTTGACTGAATGTGTCACCGGAGGCAGAGAAATCGGCGAGATGAGGTGGGCTGGCGGTCGCTTGCTGCGTCGCCGAAGCGACGACTCGGGACCATAATCCGCGCGCAGCATGTTCGGACATAAGCCGCAGAAACAGGTCCGGGGCGCTCTTCAGAGTACTTGCATCCTGACGCAACCGCGTTGCCGCATACTTGCGGGCACCCATAGAGTTGATTGCGACGGCCACAACCGGACCGACAGCCTCCGAAACAGAGACAAACGCATATGACCCCTCAAAAGATTGGGCAGGTTGGCTACCCGTTAGGACTTTCTGACTAGAAATGGATGGAATGATGGTTAAGCCGTAAACATCCTTGGCCCAGTGGCCGATCGCAGAAGATAACGTTGCCCAGAGCGCGTCGCACAGCCGGACAGCGGGAGGTAAGCCTCCCGCAGCTTCTATCTTTTTCTGCAGCACAGAAGACACAAGACACCCGCAAATATGAATACCAGTTCCGTTGGTAGGAATTCAGTAATTTGGTTGCTGAATAGTTACCAAGACCGCATCAAACGGCCGTCCGGGATTATCCGTAATTTGATTTCGCCCTGTTACTACGGACATTCTTGAACACAGGGCGGACACCAAATGGTCGATCCTAAATCGACAAATACGCAACCTATCATCATCAAGCGCAAGAAGGTGGTCAAAGGTGACGGTCACCATGGTGGCGCCTGGAAGGTTGCCTATGCTGACTTTGTCACCGCGATGATGGCGTTCTTTCTGCTAATGTGGCTGCTAAACGCAACCACGGAAGATCAGCGAAAAGGTATTGCCGACTATTTCAACCCGACTATCCCGATCAGCCGGATCTCAGGCGGTGGATCTGATGGACTGAACGGTTCTTCCATGTTCACCGAAGACACTTACGCCAAGATGGGCACGGGCGGCACGCGCCAACAAACTGTCGACTCACCTAGAAAAGAAGCCCAGTCCGGCGCCAGCAAGGAAGAAGTCGCACAGAATCTCCAAAACCTCAGACAAGAACTGGGCGAAAAGTCCAAACAGCTTTCCGAGCACTTGATGATCAAGATGTCTCCTGAAGGCATGGTGCTCGAAGTGATTGACTCGGATAGTTCCCCCCTGTTCGCCGTTGGCAACAGCAACCCCACTCCCCTGCTTAAGGAATTGCTGGCGTCGATTTCCGGTTCGCTTGACGCGTTTCGTAATGACATCAAGATTGTTGGCCATACCGACAGCTTGCAATACCGTCTGGATGCGAACTACGACAATTGGAACCTGTCCACCGACAGGGCCAACGTCATCCGCAAGCTTCTGCTCGAAAAAGGCATGATGCCATCACGGTTACGCGAGGTCTCCGGCCGGGCCGATACTGATCCACTCGCTCCGGAAAATCCTTCGGCGTCCCAAAACCGAAGGATATCGATCATCATCCTGACAGACGGCCAGTCCAAAGATGAATCAAGGTTATCTGCTTATTAACAAATCCGCTCCAGTGATAGAGTACATCTGTCGTAGGAGTCGACCATGAGCATTTCTTCATCCCTGAATGCGGGCGTGATGGGGCTGAACTCAAATTCAAGCCGTCTTTCCGCCATTTCTGACAATATCGCTAACTCATCAACTTACGGCTACAAGCGAAGTCAAGTTGATTTTTCAAGCATGGTTCTGCAACAGCAGTCCTCTGCTTACGCCGCAGGCGGCGTCCGGGTTACGGCCTTCAAGGACATTGCCGCAACCGGATCACTCATCTCTACGGGCAACGCAACCGACCTTGCGGTCTCGGGCCGCGGTTTAGTTCCGGTTACGGACAATACAGGCGTGAATTCGCTTTCGTCGGAGCGCAGCCTGATGATGCTTCCAACGGGCTCATTCTACGCAGATGAAAGCGGAAACCTCCGGACGCAGAGCGGGCTCTTCCTGCTTGGTTGGCCTGCGAACTCCGACGGTGAAATCGGCAATGTCAGCCGTAATAGCGGTACCGACCTTGAGCCTGTCAACATTGCGGCATCCCAGTATACTGCCTCCCCAACATCGCGCATCGAACTCGGCATCAACCTTCCGGCCGATGCTACTACAGCTGGTGGAACGGGTGAGAGCTACACTCTGCCGATAGAGTACTTCGACAATCTGGGCCGGGCCCAAACATTGTCTTTGGAATTCAGCCCGAACGTTCCCGCATCAGGCTCAAGCAATGCCTGGTCGGTGGAGATATTCGATAGCGCAGGCGACCCGGCCGTTTCGATTGGCGATCTGGCCGTCAACTTCTCCGACAGCGCTGTAAATGGCGGCCGTATCGACACCGGTGGTGTCACCGCGTCCAACGGTGCGACCTATGATGATACGACCGGCACCGTAACGCTGAATCTGCCCCACGGTGATGTCGAGGTATTCATCGGCCGACCGAATGACAGCGCGGGTATCACTCAGCTCTCCGCCAACTTCTCACCAACTTCGGTTAGCAAGGACGGGGCACCCATCGGTGACCTTCAGTCCGTTGAGATTGACGAGAACGGCTATCTGCAAGCCATCTACAATACCGGCTTCCGCCGGACCCTCTACCAGATCCCGGTTGGTGATGTTCCGAACATGAACGGACTGAAGGCATTGGACGGTCAGGCCTTTCGTGTTTCTGCTGAAAGCGGAAATTTGTACCTCTGGGACGCTGGGACCGGGCCGGTGGGCAGCATCGAGGGCTACGCCCTTATGGAATCCACAACCGATATCGCTGCGGAGCTTACTGACCTGATCGAAACACAGCGCGCCTACTCTTCCAGCGCGAAGATCGTGCAGACGGTCGACGAGATGCTACAAGAGACAACCAATCTGAAGCGCTGATCCGAAACTCTGACAGGCGAGCTCTGCTTTGAGTATTTCCCACGCCATCAACGCAGCACAATCCGGCCTGAAGGTATCTGGCCTTCGGGCCGACATTGTCGCCACGAACGTCGCAAACGCATCAACGCCGGGCTATGTCCGGCGGTCTGTGCTGGTGGGCGAAACTTTGCTTGGCGGCCGCACCAGCGGCGTGGCCGCTTCAGGCATTTCGCGCTCTGCCGATTCTGCGCTCTCTGCAGAGCGTCGAAGCATTTCCAGCGATGTTGCACAGTCCAGCCTAATGGCCAGCACATGGCAGGTGCTCTCATCCCGCATAGGGGATGACGCTGAAGGCACCGGGCTTTTCAGCAAGTTTTCCAAGTTTGAGGCGGCCCTGTCTGCCTCGGTCACTTCTCCGGAGTCCAGCACCCAACTGGCTGCTTTGCTGGACTCGGCCAATGCTGTTGTGACGGAGTTGAACAATCTCTCGCAACTGGTCAGCCAGCAACGCTCGGAAGCTGATCGCGAGATCGCAGACGGCGTGAACGTCGTAAATGCCGCGCTGAAACAGGTCGAAGAACTCAACGGTTTGCTGGCGGGCATGGACCGCTCGACATCCCAGGCCGCCGCACTGATGGATGACCGCGACAGAACACTTGATACAATCGCAGAATATCTGCCGATCGAAGCGATTCCGCGCGATGGTGGCGTTGTGGACGTCATAACTGTCGAAGGCGTCTACCTCGTTGCGGGAACTGCCAAGCAATTGGAATTCTCGCCCGCCAATTCATTTGGCGCGGATATGACACTGGACAATGGTGCACTTTCGGGCCTCTCGGTGAATGGGCAGGAACTGACGCCCGGTGCGTCCAGTTACGCCGCCATATCGAGTGGTATGTTCGGCGCGCTCTTCACCTTGCGCGACACAGACCTTCCAAATTTTGGGGCCCAACTCGATACGATCGCCAACGATCTTGTGACCCGCTTGTCCGATGACTCGATCGATCCGACAAAAGTACCCGGCGAGTTCGGCCTGTTTGTCGACACAGGCACGCCGGGCGATCCGGGTCTCGCTGGTCGCATCGACCTGAACGCCCAAGTTGACCCGGCCCAAGGCGGTAGCCTTTGGCGATTGAGGGATGGCATCGGCGCCGCAGTTGAGGGCCCGCCCGGAGACAACTCCATTCTTTCGGCTATGTCCAACGCCTTCACCAAAATACAATCGATGAATTCGAACGGTATCCAGGGCGGCTTCTCTGCAACCGAATTGGTTGCACATGTTGCGTCACTCACCGGACAAACCCGTATCTCTCACGAATCAGTGCTTTCTTCGGCATCCACTCAGCACGACCTACTGATTGAGGCCGAATTGTCTGAGACCGGTGTCGATATCGATAGTCAGATGCAGGACCTGCTAGCAATCGAACAGGCCTATGCAGCAAACGCCCGGGTCATCGAGATTGCGAACCAGATGATGCAGAAGCTGATGGAGATCTGATATGGACCGCTTCTCTATTTCCTCCGGCCTGATGACTGCCAGCCTCGGTCAGCACATTTCTGAATTGCGGACCCAGATCGGCAAAACATCGACAGAGGCCACGACGGGTCGATATGAGGACCTTACGCTTCATCTATCCGGCCGGATCGGTAAGGCCATGCTTGGTCAGAAGGCGCTGGCAGACATCTCAACTGATCGCGAAGTCCTCAACCTGCGCGCGAGCCGACTGTCGCTGATCCAAACAAGCCTGGGCACGGTTCAAGAGAGTTCAAGTGGCATCGCCGCAAACATGCTGAGCGCTATCGGCGGCGAGCATGAAACAGATGTGGGTATTGCAGCACGGGACGCAAAGGCCGCCCTGTCCGCGTCGCTCTCGTCTCTGAATGCGCGATATGGAGACCGCTTCCTCTTCGCAGGAGACGCTACATCCACACTTCCCTTTTCCGATCAGTCCGCACTTTTGGCTGACATCGAGCTGATTGCGGATAGCGCAACCGACAGTGCCGACTTCGCGACTCAGCTAGATGACTATTTTACCTCGCCAACAGGCGGTTGGTTACAGAATATCTACCAAGGCAGCACGACCGCGTCCGACCCGGAGAGCGTTACCGCAGATAATGACGCAATCAAGTCGCTCATCAGAGATTTGACCGTATTGGCAATCTCGGGTCCGGATGGCCCACTCGCCTCTTTGGACGGTTACAAAACGCTTGTTCAGGAGACATCTCTGAGCCTGTCGTCGAGCGAAACGCAAATCACCAATCTACGGGCAGATCTCGGCGTATATGAAGAGCGGAATGCGATCGAACAAAAAACGCTCGACACGGAAGAAACACTACTGACTGCGTCATTCAACGATCTGACTGCGCGAGACCAGTATGAAGCCGCAACGGAGCTGCAATCGCTGCAGACGACGTTGGAAGCGTCTTATCTGATTACTGCCCGCCTGTCCCAACTGTCACTCCTGAATTATCTGGGCTAAAAATGATGCTTCGGAAAACACTCCTCATCGCCGCGCTCTGCTTTGGTCTCTTCGGGGGTTCCGCCCCTGCCGATGCGCAAACCCGCCTTCGGGATATCGTCGATGTTGAAGGCGTGCGGCAAAACGATCTTATCGGATATGGTATCGTGGTCGGCCTCAATGGCACGGGCGATTCAGTTCGAAACTCACCGTTCACAGAAGACTCGCTGACATACATGCTTGAGCGCCTTGGCGTGAATGTCCAAGGTGAGGATATCAAGCCCAACAATGCCGCAGCTGTTCTTGTGACAGCCACGCTACCCTCCTTTGCACGTAATGGATCGACCATAGACATATCGGTCGCCTCGATCGGAGACGCCAAGAGCCTTGAGGGCGGCACCCTGATCCTCACGCCCCTGAAGGGCGCAGACAATGAAGTTTATGCAGTCGCTCAAGGTAGCATCATCGTCTCCGGTATTGATGTTCAAGCCGCCGCCGCACGCGAAACGCGTGGTACGCCGACAGCAGGCGCCATCCCGAATGGGGCCCGCATCGAGCGTGAAATCGGCTATGACTTCAATGACCGCGAGAGCCTGACACTCGCCCTGCGCGATCCGGATTTCACGACAGCCGCCCGCATCGAAGACGTCATCAACTCGGCCTATGGTGCCCAGATCGCCTATACTCGTGATCCTGGCACGATTGATCTGGACCTTCGCGGGATCAATGGGACGCCCTCCCGTATCCTCGCAGATATCGAAAACTTGCCCGTCAGCGTGTCTGTGCCGGCGCGAATAGTGATTGATGAGAAATCCGGTACGATCGTACTTGGCGAGGATGTCACCATTTCCAAAGTTGCGATTGCTCAGGGCAACATCTCTATCAAGGTGGTGGAAAGCCCCGTTGTGTCCCAGCCGAATCCGTTTGCGCGAGGCGAGTCCATCGCCCTGCCCCGCTCACGCATCACAATCGGCCAGACCGGCAGTAAGAATATTGCGATGCTGAACCCAAACGTGTCACTCTCAGAGTTGATATCTGGGCTGAATGCGCTAGGGGTTACGCCTCAGGAAACTGCCGATATCATTCGCACAATGAAAGCAGCGGGCGCCCTTCACGCAGACCTGATCATCCGTTGAACTGGTAAGACAAGTTGGACAGGAACTTATTCGTGTCAGGCCCTACTCGGCCTCGTCTTCTTCAGGCTTGCCGACCTTGATCGCCCCTTCCCGCTTGAGGGTCATTAGGGACATCAGGAACTGACGTTGGAGCTTCTCGCCCTTCTCAGCAGATATTTTTCCCACGTCTTCGAGCTGTAGGCGATACTGGTCCGCCAAGCGCGACGAGATGTTGCCGAGCAAATAATCCGAAACTTCCGATCCACCCTCGCGGAGACTTGCAAGGAGTTGGACCATTGTCTCTTCGCCAAGTTCCCGGAATACAATTGCAACAGCTTCTCGGGGCAATATTTCCGGCAGGCTGCTGATGGTAAACATGACGCGCTCGATGCTTTTCATCTTGCCTTCATGCTCGCTACTGAGGAAGGCCATGATCCGATCACGCTTGTCGCTCGGGACAAGGCTGAGCATTTCACCAATGGATTCCAAGTGAGCCGTATCTTCGGTTGCGCCCGGACCAGCTTCAGTATTGTTCAGCAATTCAATCTCGACCATGTGGGCAAGCACGGAATAGATTTCCGGGTCTGGCGCCTCATCCTCGACCAGATGACCGACCACCGGGTCCAGTTGCTCCTCACCCAGAAAGCCGACAATTTCCGATGCCGCAGCGACATCCAATCGGCGCAGGATTAGCGCGATGATATTGGGGGTCAGTGTCAGAAAATAGGTTGCGACCTGTTGCGCATCATAATTCTCAAGCCGCTCCCAGGTATCGCCAACCTCTTCCACCACGACTTCCTGTTGTGGCTCGCCAGTACCGTATATCTGATCATAGCGTTTCTGATCGAGGATGTTCGCGATGACTTCACGAGCCTTGTCCTGTCCTCCGGAGAACGAACCGCTCGCGGCGCGCAATTCTTTCAGGAAGTCGATTGCAATCTCAACAAGCTGCTCCCGAGGAAGTTTGGAAACCGTTTCCAACGCAGCAGCAACCTGGGCCATGGTCTGGTCATCAAGACGCTCAACGATGGGACGTGCCTCGGCTTCACCAAGCATGGCAATGACCACAGCAGCCTTCTGTGCACGCGTCAGACCCGCAATGCGCGAGGAACCAGTCTGTGGCCCTGTTCTGGCTACAGCCTGCCTTTGGGTCGGTTGTTTCAACTCTACGACCGAACTCATCCGGCATATCCTCGCAAAAGTGCTTCCGTTATCTTCAACCAGCCATCCGCCAGAACTATGAATCCAACCTTAAAAGGAAGCGAAACCACGGTCGGCGGCACCATCATCATGCCGACTGCCATCAGAACAGATGAGACGACCAGATCAATAACAAGGAATGGCAGGAAAATTACGAAGCCGATCTGAAATGCGTGCTTGATCTCGGACAACATGAATGCCGTCGAAAGCAGAGCGAATGTTGGCTCCTCCCCTTCCACCACAGGGCGGTTCACCGCATCGGCAAGAACAGGGATGGTTTCTGGATCGACACGGGCCGTCATGAATTCACGGAAAGGCGTTGTCGCGGCCGTCCAGGCCTGTCCCTCGTCAATTGTACCCTCCATGTATGGAGAGATGCCTGAAGACCATGCTTCCATGAAGGTTGGCTCCATGACGAAGAAGGTGAGGAACATGGCAAGCGCCATAATGAGCATGTTTGGAGGCGCTTGCTGTACGCCGATGGCCTGACGCAGAAATGAAAAGACAATGATCATGAATGGCAGACAGGTCGCCATCATGGCGATGCCTGGCGCCAGACTGAGCACTGTCACCAGAACAAGCAGTAGTACGACAGAGCCGCTGAGTCCGCCCTCGCCGCCATTCCCAAGGAATCCATCCGGAATGGTTATCTGAGCTGGATCAACGGATTGCGCGTAAGCTGCGCCGGAAAGCGCATACAGGAGAATTAGTATGAACAAGCCGCCAGCAAATCGCGGCAGGTGTTCAAGTCCCCTTAGCATCGGGATCCTCCGCGATCTCCGTGATTTTTACGCCTAAACCACCCTCCTCCGTCTCAATCAACTCGCCTCGCGCGATGAGCCGGTTGTCTACCGAAAGAGATACAGGGTCTTCTATGCGCGCTGCGAGCGCGATCACGGAATCCGGTTTCAAATCCAGTATTTCAGAAACGGTCAGACGCTTCTGGCCGATGGAGACGATCACATTGACCGGAACGTTATAGATGGATCGATAGACTTTGCCGCCCGGCAAGGCCTCATCCTGCTCAATCATGTTTTCGTCCGAAGGCGTCATTTCGGGAATAGCCATCACAATGTTTCCTTCTGATTCGTTTGCATAGACTGCAGTCGGCCAAGGCAGGCCTCCAGCAACCCGTCGAATTCCAACGACAATCCACCCGTCACCCAGGACACTTCCACACCCTGGCGCTCGGATGCAGGCGTCGGAGAAACGAGGCACCGGTTGGCAAGTTTATTTGAGCGCTGAACAACATCCTGAATATCATTTGCAAGAAGCTCGGGAGCCGTGATTTCCACTCGCTTTGCCGATTCCGGTAACAGGCTTGGCAACTGTCGACCAATCTCTTCTGCCAAGAACATTTTTGAAAGTTCCGGGAACAACTTTTCCGCTATCGCGGTAACCCAGTTCGTTGTTTGAACAAGCAGAAGATCATTCGTACGCTCAATCTCTTCCGACAATCGCGTCAAGAGAACTTCCACATTCGGATCGAGCGCCGGCACAATCTCGGCTGGCGCCTCGGGCTCATGAAAATCTACAGCGGTTACAGTATCCGCCATTGTACTGGCGGTGCCAGCCGTATCGTCAGTAGTCTGGTCAAATCTCGGCAGGTTGGCGAAAGGCGACTCACTCATTGACCAGCGCCTTCCGGTCTTCGTTCAGCCACTCCTGAAGCAGGCTTGCTGTTTCATCCTGGCGCTCCCGAGTATAGTCTTTCAGATAATCCAAGGGGTCGACTGGATCATTCGTAAGCGCCGGGGTCGTGCCTGCGATTGCACCTGCGTCAGTGCCCAGATCAGATTTTGCTCCCTGAGCCAGTAAGGGCCGGACAACGCCGAAGCCCAGAACAATCACAACCAAACCCAGCAGAATGGCTTGCAAGGCAGACCAGAAATAGCGCTCCGTAAGGGTCTCGACGAGACCGGGAGCGGGTGTGAGCTCTTCGACCTCCAGTTCCTGAAACGGCATCAAGTCTACGGTCAGAGAGTCCCCCCGATCAGCGTTAAGGCCGGCACCAGAAAGGATCAATTGTTCAAAATCGGCCACCAAGCTGCGCATCAAGGGAGCAGAATCTTCGGCGTTGGCATCAAAACCGAGGACTTGTTCGTTTAGCAGTACAGCGACAGAAATACGTTCGATTTCACCCGGTAATGTTTCGGTTTCACGGCGTGTCTCATTGATGTCGTAGACAACACTCTCGGTCGAGTTTTTCACCGTGCTGTTACCGCCGCCCTGGCTTCCGGCTCCTTGCGGCAGATTACTGGACACGGTGACACCTCCTCCCCCACCACCGCTGGCTTCGCTGGTGTCATTGCTGGTACGATTGCGAATTACGCGGGAATTCGGGTCAAACACCACTTCGGACACGCGCTGGCGTTGGCGATTGACATCAACCGTCACGGACACGCGCGCATTGCCCGGACCGACACGGGCCTCCAGCAAGCGCAGAATCTTTTGTTCCAGAGTGCTCGACTGGCCCTCGGCGACGATTCCCGGTTCTTCCATGCGGTCGATATTGGGCCCCGCCAGCATACCTCGCTTCGGATCGATCACGGCCACATCGGCCGGATCGAGTCCGGACACGGCGAGGGCGACGAGGTACTGGATAGCCTCAGCCTGGCTCGCACTGATCCGGTTGCTGGAAACCAAGGTCACGGATGCAGTTTGTGATGGGCCGGATCGGGAAAAACCCGATCGAAGGCTGGCGCCGATATGCACTCGGGCGGATGATACACCCGGAATGGCCAGCACGGTGCGGGTCAGTTCGCCTTCCTTCGCTCGCCAGTAAGTCGCATTGTACATTTCCGACGTGATCGAGAAACCATTCACATCATCAAGCAGCTCATAACCGCTGACAGACTGCTGCGGCAGCCCGTCCTTGGCCAGCGCAAAACGAACCGAGTCGCGATCGGAGTTCGGAACAAAGATCGCCTCGCCGCGGATCTCATATTCGACGCCGCGCTTTTCGAGCTCAGCGATCACTTCACCGGTGTGCGTCGGGTCCAGTCCGGCATACAGCAGGCCCATGGGCTGCTTGACCGCACCTTGAACGAGCAACGACATGGCGAAGACCACACCGGCAACTGCACCCACAAGTGCGAGTTTCTGCGCCGTTGATAGCGCCTTCAGTGTGTCTAAAAGTTTCATAGGCCAGAAAACCCCGATCCCAACGCCATCATTCCATTGGTTAATATTTTCCGCGAAATCATTAACGCTTCCTTTACCCAGAAATTAATAAGCCTTTGTCAGCAGCAATTTTTTATTGGGTAACGTTTTGGCCTCTGACGCGAACACAGAACTTACTGAAGAAAAGTCTTCCAGCGGTGGGTTGATCCCGCTTGTGGTATTGGCTGTCGTCAGCATGGCTGGCGCATTTGGGGTCGTCTACTTTTTGTCGCCCAGTGCCCCTGCGGCAGCACTTGCATGTGCGCCAGGCGAAGGTGGCAAGCCGGCTCATACGCCGCTCGCACTGGAAGATCACGTCTATGTAGAGTTGCAAGAAATCCTTGTTACGATAGGTAATGAGCCGGCCACTCGCTATGTTAAGATCAAGACTTCTGTCATCTCAGACAACAGTCATGTCAGCGCGGTAAAGAAAGCCGAACCCATGCTGGTCGATGCTTTCGTCGGCTACCTCCGTGCACTTCAGCTCTCTGATTTCGAGTCAGCTGACTTCTACCCGAAGATGAGGGAGCAACTCGCAATGCGATCCGAAATTGTGCTCGGTGCGGATGCTTCGCACGGCGTGCTCGTAACCGAATTCCTGCTACGGTAAGATGATGCCTCTAGATCCCTCCGACATAGCGCTCTTTCTCGTTTCGTTTGCGGCTTGCCTCTACTGTGCCCTGCTCAGCCGCAGGCTCAAGGCCCTGCAAAATACCAAGGATGGCTTGGGCGCATCCATTCGCGCCATGTCCGAATCAGTCGCCGCAGTTTCATCAGCGCGACACGAAGCGAAGGCTCAATCTGGAGAAATAGCAGTTCGACTTACCGCAATCCTCACTGAGGCGCATGACGCTGGCAAGAAGCTGACGGAGTTGAAAGATGCACTCGAAATGAAGGATCGGGAGATCTCCCGCAAGATTCAGGCAGCTGATGCCGAGATTCGCACAACAGTACGCGACGCACTTGCTCAGTCATCAGATAGGGTCGCGGAGATCACGCGGCTGACCAAGCGCCTTGAAGCCGTCGCTAACCAGGCAGCCTCCAGTCTGGACAGTTCCGACTATCTTTTCGAAGACGATGATACGATCAAGACCAAAAGGGTATATGAGAGCTATGGGCATAAAGAGTAGCGGACGCACTCATGTTCTTCTGACGATCGGTGCCTTGTTCACGATCGCAGGCGGGACCCGGTGGTTGCCCCAGGCGTTTGCAACGACAGGTGCGGAATCACTCAGCAGCCGTCCATCTGACGTGCTGCCCAAGAGCTATGTCGACGATTCCGATACTGTGCGGAAGGTTTGTCTTACAGGCGACCTCGTCGAAGCCATGGAGCAAGACCAGAAGACTATCGAGCAACGCATTTCGGACCTGCGAGCGGAAGAAATCCAGTTTCAGAACCGGAAGATGGAACTGGACCAGCAGGCCGAAGACCTCAAATCAATCCAGATCCAGCTGGACGATAGATGGCAACACATGGCAGAGGCGGCCAATGAGGACATCCAGCACCTTGCCCAGATGTACGGCGCAATGAAACCAGATCAGGCCGCAGGGATCTTCAACCAAATGGACGCCGGCTTCGCAGCGGGCTTCTTGCGGCTCATCCCGAGCGACCAAGCCGGCCTGATCCTTGCCAACATGGAAAACGAAAAGGCATATGTTGTCAGCGTCAAAATCGCGTCGACCAACAGTGACCTACGCGACGACGCGGTCCTGCCTTAGGCGAACCCCGTCGAACTCAGCCACATTAGGCAAAAATGGATGTGTTCAAGTGCACGGCGTTGTTCACAGCTTCCCGTACGCGCCAGATATCGAACGGCTTTGGTACCACCCCATCCCGATTCTCACACCCGTCTTCCTCCAACCGCTCGGGGTGCGCCGTAATGAAAATAGTCGGCACCCTATAGCCGAGAGTTTCGCGAATTTTGTGAACGACTGTCCAGCCACAGACGTCGTTGCCCAAATCTACATCCGAGAGGATTAATCCAATGTCCCGCTTTTCTGCAAAGGTCATGGCTTCGTCGCGCGTATAAGCAACTCCAGCGACCCAATGACCAGTTTGCTCCACCAGCACGGAAAGCAGCTCCGCCATATAGGGCTCATCTTCAATGATCAGCACGCCGGTACGTGAGGCAGCTGCAACAACTGGCTCAACACGAGCAATAATGTGGGTGACCTCATCAACATGTAAACCGGTGATCCGCGCCAAATCCTCCGTCCCAAATCCGCCGATTATGGACAATAACAGCACTCGCCGGTCCGCGACCTCCAATCCATGTAGAATGGGATGGACACGGTCATTCACCGAATGGGCTTGGGCGATCTGATGCAGCCTGTGGTCAACTTGACGAAACAGGCATGCCCGATCCACGCCCGTTGAGCCTGCGGCCTGGACTGATCCGATCAAGTCTCCCAATACATCGCAGACTACCTGGTCGCCGGCATCAATCGATCCCAGCAACAACTGCGCATAGGATCTCAAGGATTTTAGTTCTGAAGAAACGATATCCGAAAACATCTTTGCCCCTCGGTCCCTTGCCTCAATCAAGAGAGTAATTCAGCCGTTTACTCAAAGCATTGTACCACAGAATTTCTCCCACTGCGGGAAAACAGATGATCTAAACTCAATTGAAACAAGTTTCCATCCAAATCAGCAGCTCATCGATTTACCGAGTGAGGGGACACACGATGGTGATACAGGCACCAAATTGTCAGATCAGTTATGGTGATCGCCCACCCCGCGATCTTTCTGAAGCGATCAGTACTGCTGAAAACAAAGGCAATCTCCTGGCATTTGAGCAGGCACTGCTGTGAGTGCCATATTGCGTTAGTCACATTCTCACTGAGAATACCTCTAAATGAGGCAGCTTCCGCATGATTTCGCCTGCGGCAGAGCGCGGGCAATTAAGCAATCCGTCTGCATGCAGATTGCAAGACGGCAACACAAAAAGCGGATCTGATCCATGCCAAGCGCAACTCCTAACACCCCAACGGCCACTAGGAAACCTAGCCGCGCCACCAGCCGCATCGGCGTGCTGGCTGGAAGCCTAGGTGTAGGAATCGTCATTTTCGTCGTTGCGGTCGCGATGATCGAGTTAACGCGCGGCGCTGGGCGTGTGGCCGCTGTCTGGCCAGCGAATGCAATCCTGATCGTCTTGCTTCTGAAGAACCCGCGCAGGAACTGGATTCCCCTTCTCACCGCAATGATGGCCGCGCTGGTGTTCGCCAATATCTATTCAGGAGACCCGATTCTTCGGGCGTTCATTTTGGCTCTCGCGAATGTAGCAGAAGTTTGCTGCGTCGCCTTTGTCTTCATGTACCAGCGCAAAATACGATTCATTAGCCTGGCGGGAATTTCTACCCTGATCGTGGGCGGATTCGCCGGCAGCCTCTTGTCATCCCTCTTAGCTGCAATAGGATTGTTCACGACCGGTGAGGCCCTCGTGCTCTCTGAAACCCTCGTCTGGTTCTCAGCAGACTTTCTTGGCATAGTTCTGTTCACTCCGATAATCTGGTCTTTGGCGGACCGCTCAAGAAAATTCGTCAGCACGTCACCTGACCTTCAGTATATTCTCAAGCTGGGGCTTTTGTGTGCGACGACTTTCTTTGTTTTCGCCCAGAGTGACTATCCATTCCTCTTCCTCGTGCCCCCCGCGCTCGTATTCCTCGCCTTTGGGGGGGGCGTAAAAGCGGCCGCCATTGGACTACTCACGATCACAGCAATCGCCTTGCCGTTCACGTTGGCTGGTACTGGCCCAATGCATTTGATGTCAGCCGAGTTCACTTCCAAGATTTTGGCAATTCAACTATTCCTTGCGACAAACTCCATTCTCGGGCTCGCTGTCGGAGCAGCCTCTTCGGACCGCCGTCGACTGATCAATCATATCAGACGGTCTCGAGAGCGCTTGTCGAGCAAATCTCGCGAACAACAGGAGATGCTGACAAAGGCCCACTTGGCCGAGCGTATGGCGGGCGTAGGTCACTGGACTCTGAACCCATCCACTCAGGAAGTGGACTGGTCGCCGGAAGTCTATGCAATTCACGGGGTCACGAAAGAAGAGTTCAACCCGATGTATGGCGACGCGATCATGTTCTACGCTGAAGAAGACCGCGATCGTGTGCGGGCTCTGGTTCAGCGCGCTGTCAACAATGCCGAAGACTGGGAATTTCAAGCCACGATTGTTCGAAAGTCGGATGGCAAGAGGCGGCGCGTGCGCTCTATCGGAGATTTTCTTGTGGACAAGACCGGAAAGGTCGAGCGAGTTTTCGGCGTGTTCAAGGATGTCACAGACGAGCAGGTTGTACTTGAAGCACTTGCGAATAGCGAATCCAAGTACCGGACCCTCGCGGAGAACTCTACAGACATCATTGTAAAGTTCGGCCTGGATGGGATCATTACCTATGCGTCGCCCGCATGCGAGATTTTGGGTGTTTCGCCAGAAGATGCAATCGGCTTGTCAACATTGGACTTCGCGATCCCGGAAGACCGTGGGCGTGCGGCAGAAATCACTCAATCCCTATTCCAGAATAACGCCGTTGATCCATCCGTTCAAAGAGAATTTCGAGTGAAGGACAAGCACGGCAATGTGATTTGGCTGGAAGGCAATCCGAAGCTCATTCAGGGTGAGGATGGTCACCCCCGCGAGGTAATATCGACCTTCCGGGACATCACGGATCGCAAGGAAAGGGAGCAGGCATTGGCCGAGGCCCGCGCTGAGGCCGAAGCTGCTGGCAAGGCAAAAGCGGAGTTCCTGTCGAATATGAGCCACGAAATCCGTACGCCCCTGAATGGTATCCTTGGCTTCACGCAATTGTTGGAGCAGACGGATCTGAATGAAGAGCAAAGGCTGTTCACTACCCGAGCGATGAAGGCCGGGCGCCTATTGAAAGATATAGTCAACGATATTCTGGATTACTCCAAGATCGAGGCAGAAAGCATCCAGTTGGAAGTGCGGGCTGTCGACATTTCTCACCTTGTTCAGGACACGATCGACCTTGTTCACGCAGGAAGGGATTCTCGGTCGGTGCCGTTGACATCCGTCGTGGAGAGCAAAGGCGCCCTCATTGACGAAGTCCGGCTGAAGCAGATACTGACAAATCTGATCGGAAACGCCGCAAAATTCACAACCGAAGGATCAGTCCGAGTCAGCGCCTCCCAAGAGGGAGACTTGCTGAAGTTTGAAGTGGCAGATACGGGGCCTGGTATCCCCGATGACAAACTGGAAAGCGTCTTTGAGGGGTTCAAGCAGGCTGACAATAGCGTCACTCGAAAGTTTGGCGGCACAGGCTTAGGGCTCTCCATAAGTCGATCCCTTGCCCGGCTAATGGGGGGAGAACTGCACCTGGAAAGCAAACTTGGACAGGGTACGGTTGCGAAACTGGTATTGCCGTTCAAACCGGCGGAAGTGCCGATGTCCGACTTCCGCTCGACTGCCAAAACCCCACAATTCGGAAAGCTCAAGATCATGGCCGTTGACGATGTCGCCATGAACTTGGAACTGATTGAATTGGGGCTCGAAAAGTTCGGTCATTTGGTCCGGGGCTTTCTGTCGGCGCATGATGCCCTCTCGTCCCTTCGTAAGGGCGAGACGTATGATATCATCCTGATGGATGTCCAGATGCCGGAATTCGATGGCATTGCTGCGACACGCGCGATTCGGGCTCTGTCTGCGCCAGCCAGTCAAATTCCGATTGTGGCACTGACCGCAAATGTCCTGCCCGAACAGATCGCCGAATGCATGAAAGCTGGAATGACGGATCATGCCCCCAAGCCGATTGATATCGTTCAACTAAATGCGCTTGTTTCAGCCCTCACCACACAGCAGACTGGTCAGGCCGATTCTACCCATGAGCAACAACCTATCAGCGATCCGATGGAGCAACTGAAGCTCAAATATCGGGACTATCTCACCACTGTACCTGCAGAGTTTGCGGCCATCTTGGACAAAGAGGACAGCAAAGTGGTGCTGGAAGAGATCCGTCAATTGTCTCACTCTATTGCCGGCAGCGCCGGTAGCTTTGGTTACACAGAAGTCTCCACCGCCGCATTTTCTTTGGAATCAATCGCGCGGGACATGAGCGAGAGCGGCAAACTCACAGTAGAACTGGCTGAAAGCTTGAGCGAATTTATTCGGGTCACAGAGCAACTTGTCGCCTGACCTGGGCCCACGGCGCGTGGCGGTTCCCATCTGTGTATTGGATCCAATACCCGTGAAACAGAGAGCCGTCGGCACCCCGATGGACAAAATTACGCCAAGCAAGCTCAACCTCGGATCACGAATCGAAACGAGACAGACTTGAACAGTGGGGTGAAATAGGATAACCATTCCTGACACCGGTGTCATTCGGTGATAAAATATATCGGGAGGAAAATTAGAATGCGGGTATCCACCAGAGTCAGAATCCTTGCGGGCGCGTCCCTGGCCAGCCTAATGCTGTCAGGTTCCATAGCGTATGCGCAGGAAACCATAGATGAACCATCGGCAGATGAGACAGACCAAGTACTCGACAGTGTCGTGGTAACCGGTTTCCGTGACTCACTTGCGGAAGCGCTTGATCTCAAGAAACAATCGACCGGAGTGGTCGACGCGATCGTCGCTGAAGACATTGCCGCTTTTCCGGACCTGAACCTCGCTGAATCGCTTCAGCGCATTCCCGGCATCGCGATTGATCGTCAGGCTGGCGAAGGTCGACGCATCACGGTGCGAGGCCTCTCGGGCGACTTCACGCGTGTGCGCATCAACGGTATGGACGCCTTGTCCACCGGTGGTGGATCAGACGCCTCTGGTGGTACAAACCGCAGCCGCTCGTTCGACTTCAATACATTTGCGTCCGAGCTGTTCAGCCAACTGGTTGTTCGAAAATCACAGTCCTCTTCCATTGAGGAAGGATCGCTTGGTGCAGTTGTCGAGCTTCAGACGGCGCGTCCTTTGGACTATGATGATGGGTGGACCTTCTCGGCATCCGCGCAAGCCCTCTACAATGATCTCGTAGAAGAAACATCGCCTCGCCTTGCCGGCCTTGCTTCCTACAAGAACGACACTGGCACATTTGGCGCGCTGGTTTCTGCAGCATTTCAAGACCGCACAATCCGTGAAGAAGGCTTTTCTTCTGTCCGGTTTGATGATCAGGGCACATTCCGCTCTGTGAACGGCGCAGGCTGTATTGGCGCGGACCCGATGCCAGCTGCCTGTGAGGAAGTCCGCAACTCCTATTATGCGCGCATCCCGCGCTATGGTCGCCTCACTTATGATCAGGAACGCACCGGCCTAACCGGCGCACTACAATTCCGTCCAACTGACCGGACCACTATTACGGTGGAAGGACTCTACTCTGAGCTGGATGCACAGCGCGACGAAGAGTTCCTGCAGGTCTTTGTACGATCGAATACCGACAATATTGCGGTAACGGACTACAACGTGAATAGCGATGGCGTTCTGGACTATCTGCAAGGCGATGTCCTCGCCGATACGAGCAATGGCATCATCCCGATGCGTAGCGAACATCGCCGGGACTACTACACGACCGAGTTCACGCAGCTGACACTCGAAGTCGAACACGATTTCTCCGACACGCTGCGGGGTTCTTTCTTTGCAGGTCAGTCCTCATCCAGCTTCGATAACCCGGTTCAGGCGACAGTTTTCTTTGACGCCGCCAACCCGGTCGAAGGTTATAGCTATGATTTTCGGAACGATTTGAATCTCCCGGCCATCAGCTATGGCAACACGGATGTAACGGATCCGTCCCAATTCCTGTTCACGCAGTTCCGGAATCGCCCTCAGGGGTCTGACAATGATTTCGAGACCGTTCGGGCCGATCTGTATTATGACTTCTCCCCAACCATGACCTTGTCGGGTGGACTGAGCTTCAAGAAATATGACTTCTCGACACGCGAAATCCGTATCGACGGCAATGTCGCAGATCTCGACGGCTTCACCGAGTCGCCAGTCGTCAGCGGCGACTTGGTTGGACTGGTAAGCGGTTATGGAAACGGACTGGACTACGGCTCCAACGATACGTCGTGGGTTAGCGCAAATTGGGATGCTGCCATCGACTTGAGCGGCATCCTGGATATCACAGGGGACATCGGTTCACGACCTCAAGACAACCGTTCGGTCGAAGAGGAAGATTTGGGCGGCTACGTCCAGCTCGACTTCGAAACTGACCTGTCAGGCATGAATCTCCGTGGAGATATCGGTGCGCGGTATGTTGAAACGACCACCACTGCTTCGGGTTACGTGCCGGGCAGTGGCGGACTTGCGCTCCGCACGGTGGAAAATTCCTATACAGATTTCCTTCCGGCGCTGAACCTTGTTCTGGAAGCCTCCGACCAAATTCAGTTCCGCGCTGGCGTCGCCAAAGTCATGGCCCGACCATCGCTCGGAAATCTGACACCGGGCGGTAGCCTCGATACGTTTAGCGGTGAGCCATATACATTCAGCATCGGAAATCCTGAGCTCGATCCCTACCGGGCTACAGCTTTTGACCTGAGCGCCGAATGGTATTTTGCAGAGGAGAGCCTTCTGGCTGTGTCGTTCTTCTATAAGGACGTGGAATCCTTCTTCCTGACCCCTGCCAGCAACGAGGTGGCTTTCAGTTCACTCGGTCTGCCGGCCAGCGTAGCCTCTTCGACCAGCCCACTGGGAGAAGATCTGGCGAATGGGCTTGATCCGATCGTCGCGGTCAGCCAGGTGGCAAATGGTGGAGAAGCCTCGATCCAGGGTCTGGAACTTGTATACCAGCAACCCTTCTTCTTCCTGCCAGGACTTCTACAGAATGCGGGATTTGTAGGGAACCTAACCTATGTCGATTCCGACGAGATCAAAAACTTCTCGGAAATCTCGCACAACATGACTCTCTACTATGAGACAGACCGGTTCTCTGCTCGCATTTCCGGTGCGTACCGGGATGAATATCAGACCCAAGGCCCAAGCAGTTCGGGTCGCACCGAAGGTCGCGAGGAGCGGGGTGTCGCATCGACCTACAACGTGGATCTGTCGATGTCATACGCGCTGACAGATCAGCTCGACCTGACCTTTGAGGGCATCAATCTGACGGATGAGTTCGAGCATCAGACATTTGACCAGCTCAATCTCCCAACCCTCTACCATCATACCGGCCGGAACTTCCTGTTCGGCGCCCGGTATACATTCTAGGGAACTTTCGGGGTACGGACCGGCGACACAATCTGAAGCCGCCGGTCCAGATCATTCGATATAGTTTTGAAAATTGCGATCCTCCCAAGGCGCATTTTCTGAGTGGCCCCGGCGAGATCCTCGCAGGGGCCACTTTTTAAGGTGCAACATATGAAGATCTCTCTGACCCGACGCCAAAGCCTGCTTCTCCTGGGCACGACACTCGCCACGAAGGCTTGCACTACGCCCGCTTCAGAAGCAGCTGTCAGAAGCGAATCCCCCGCCCCGAATCGTCCGGACTGGGGAAGAGGATACGAGAAACAAAGAATCGCTGACCGCAAGGATGGGACATTCCTGAACCCGATTTTCTCAGGCGACAGGCCGGACCCCTCAATTATCAGAGACGTCGATACCTACTATCTCACATTCTCAAGCTCTGACGCTTACCCTGGTCTGTTCATCTGGCAGTCGACCGATTTGTTGAATTGGCAACCTGTGGGTCCGGCGCTAACCCATCCCATCGGCTCGGTATGGGCACCCGATCTCATAAAGCACGGGGATCGTTTTTACATTTACATTCCTGCACGGAGCAAGAACAGAAAATCCATCTATGTCATTTACGCCGATCAAATAGACGGGCCATGGAGCAAACCCGTCGATCTGAACCTCCCGGATCATATTGATCCCGCCCACGCGGTTGGCGAGGATGGCAAGAGATACCTTTTCCTGTCAAACGGCGATCTGGTTGAACTCTCAGACGACGGCCTTTCGACCGTTGGGGATGTGGAACACATCTACGACCCCTGGCGATATCCTGAAGAGTGGGATGTTGAATGTTTTTGTCCGGAGGGACCCAAAATCCTCCGAAAGGATAACTGGTTCTATATGCTGACAGCCGTGGGTGGGACTGCCGGTCCCCCCTACCGGGCACATGGTCATTGCGGCGCGCGCCCGATCCGTCAAAGGGCCGTGGCAACATGCACCGGACAATCCTCAAGTCCGCACCACCGACCGCTCCGAATCCTGGTGGTCGAGAGGACATGCCACCCTCATTGAAGGACCGGCGGGCGATTGGTGGATGATTTCACACGGTTGTGAGAACGGGTTCTGGACGCTTGGAAGGCAATGCCTCTTGGAGCCAATCCGTTGGAGAGAAGACGGCTGGTTTGAATCGTTGGGCGGAGACCTGTCAACCCCCTTCCCCAAACCCTTACCCAGCCAGCATCAGCCTCATGGTCTTCCGCTTTCTGATGATTTCTCGACCTCGTCACTGGGTCCGCAATGGGTGTTCTATGATCCTTCGCCTGTTGAAAATGATCGCATTGACCTTGATGATGATGGATTGCGCATGACCGCGAAGGGTGAGACCCCGGCCGACATATCGCCTCTTTGCGTGATCCCCGGAGATCGCGCCTATGAAGTGGCGGCGCGGATGGAACTGGACCCGGGGTCACGTGCAGGACTTCTCCTGTTTTACAATTCAGGATTGTACTGCGGTTTGAGCTAGGGACCGGAGGGCCTCGTCATGCATCGCTATGGTCAGGAGCGTTCACGTCCGAACGATTTGGATGCTGGCCTCACACACCTTGAAATCAAGGTTCGCAACGACAATCACGTCGTCACATTCTTTACCCGTCTGCCGGGCGAAAGATGGAAGAAATTCGATGTTCAGATGGAAGTGTCTGGCTATCACCACAATACGGCATATGACTTCCTCAGCCTCCGCCCAGGATTGATGGCGGCCGGGAAGGGTCATGTTCGTTTCAGTCAGTTCCGGTACAAAGCACTTTCCTAAGCGGCGGTACCGACAAATTTTCCGACGGAGGACAGCCGCAGATCGATATCCCGGGCCCCTCGGGTTCGAATCACGGCTTTCTGACCTACACTTGCGGCGTGAACACCTGTCACCGCTCCGGTCGAGATTGCCATCCCCTTCTTCAACGGCATTCCGCGACGCGCGGCGTTTTCTAGCATGAAGCGCAAGGATTCAATCGGACCTCCGGGAATCCCGCTCGCATCTCCTGTGCCGACAGTAAGTCCATCAATCGTGGTTTCAAACGGCCAACGGTTAAATTCCAGAGACCGCCATTCAGGCAATTCATCGCCAATGATCAGACCATGATTGTTGCCGAAATCAGATATTGTCACCAGCGGCCCGTGATCGTTGATTTCGGAAAAAGGGCTGCTGGCGATTTCTACACCCGCATGAATCGAGCCGACCAAGGCGATCGCGTCCTCTGTGGAATACTCGGTCTTCGAAGGTTCTGCATCGGACAAGACAATCAGTACACACTCCCCTTCAACCGCCGAAAATCCTTCTGCATAAACGGGGGTTTCCATGACTCCGACAGTCTGATTGTGGATTTGCGATTTGAAAATCGGGCCCGCCAAGCGATCCGTTCCATAACGATCAATGTCTGCCCCATTAATGCGGCCAACTTTCCAACCAGCTAGCTCGTCGGGCCACATATCGATGGCGGCATCCTGTATGGAATAGGCCTCGGAAATAGATTGGGGCACAGTGCCCGGATACTCAGCCAGACTGCCGGCGGCAAGTCGCGCCTGAACGAATTTTTTTGCTATATTTTCAACTACGCTCACGCTTTTTCCTCAGCCTGCCTATCTTGGGGTAGACACTATAGGAAACCGGTGTCATTTTCAAACCTCCATAGTGATAAAAAGTGATCCGGAACGAGCGAATACTTGAAATCGGTCGGCAAATCCGGGGACAAGAAGTGAGGAAACACCCATGGCGAGACCGAATTACGCTCCCTTCCCAAGAATGATTGCTGCGTCAGCGCTGTTGGTCCTGTCCGGCTGCGCCACCGCACAGCCGCTAGGTGTCGCTCCAGCGGAGACTGAAACAACAGCCTCTGTACCAGTTGCCCCGTGGATGGGTCCGCTCGGGCCAGCAGCAATGACGGCGGGAGGGCGCGGCGGAGAAATCGTCAGAGTGACAAGCTTGGAATCCGATGGACCTGGTACACTCAGAGCAGCGCTAGAGGTCGATGGTCCCAAAATCATCGTTTTTGAAGTGGGCGGCGTCATTGATCTTGATGGCAACAATTTGCGAGTTAGCTCGTCCAACACAACAATTGCGGGCCAGACCGCGCCGTCACCTGGCATTACCCTTATACGTGGTGGCATGGTTATCACCGGCGACCACATCATCGTTCAGCACATGCGTATTCGCCCGGGCGATCTGGGTGAAGGCTTACGAAGCGGCCGAGACATAGATGCGATCACGACGATCGCAGCTCACAATGTTATTGTCGACCACTGTTCGCTTAGCTGGGCGACGGATGAAAACCTGTCCGCTTCCGGCCCACGCTTCACCGGCGAAACTCCCAAAGACTGGCGCGAAGGCACATCACACACAATCGCCTATACCAACAACATCATCGCTGAAGGTCTGTCCCATTCGACACATGCGAAGGGAGAGCACTCAAAGGGATCGCTCATACATGACAATGTCAGCGATATCCTGATCTACGGAAATCTATACGCTCACAATTTCGAGCGCAGCCCACTTTTCAAGGGCGGCGTACAAGGCGCGATCGTGAACAATTTCATCTATAATCCCGGACAGCGCGGCGTTCACTATAATCTGCAAGGACTGGAATGGGGCGACGTGCCTGCGGAGACGGGCCGAATGGACCTGATCGGCAACGTGATGCGCGCGGGCCCCTCGACCAGCGAACGGTTACCGCTACTCATGATTGGGGGCGATGGCGACCTGGACCTCCACATGTCCGGCAACATCTCCATAGATCACTGGGGTCATGAATTGCCGGAGCTTGGGCGCTACACATCATCTTCCACTCAGATTGCAGAACAGTCTGAACCTTCTGACATTGTTGCAGGGTTGCCAATTTTGGCTGCGAATCAGGTTGAGCGCTACGTCCTGAAGAACGCTGGCGCGCGCCCTTGGGACAGGGACTCAGTGGACGTTCGCATTTTGGCCGACACGGCGGAGGGGCGCGGTGAAATCATCGACAGTCAAAATCAAGTCGGCGGATATCCGACCGCGAGTCCGACCCACCGCGCCTTTGATCCGGCCCTGTGGGATTTGGAGACGATGCAACCTGCCGCTCCAGAAGCGCTGGACTCCGGCTTGAAAGCCAAGGGGACTTGAAGCCACCCCAAATCACGTCAAAAAGAGACGACGCATAGCAAGGCTTTCCCATGAGCGACGATGAACACGAGGCCAAACCGGTCCGAGACCGGTCTCAGGTAACAATTATAGACATTGCCCGCATGGCGGAGGTGTCCAAGAAAACCGTGTCTCGTGTCATCAATGAGTCACCGCTTGTTCGTGAGGAAACGCGCAAGAAGGTCAAGCAGATCATCGCTGAGACGGGCTTCACACCAAATCCTCAGGCACGCGCACTGGCTTTCCGGAAGTCATTCTTGATCGGCCTCGTCTATGACAATCCAAGTCCGCAATATGTCGTCAATATGCAGCGCGGGATACTCGACACGCTGGGGGACACCGCCTTTCAGCTGGTCCTACGGCCCTGTGATCGTGGGGAAGAAGGCTATCGCGAACGCGTCCGGTCTTTCGTCCTACAACACAAACCACATGGCATAATCCTGACTCCATCCGTATCTGAAGATGAGGAACTTGCCGAGATTTTAAGAGAGGAGGAATGCGATTACGTTCGCATCGCCTCACTAGAACTGGACATTCCGTCGCGCAGCATTCGGACCCAGGATGCTCAGGGGGCAGAAATGGCCGCCGCGCATTTGGCACAACTCGGCCACAAGCGTATCGGGCACATTCACGGACCAAAAACATTCCGCTCGGCCCACGAACGCCTGTCAGGGTTCAAACGCGGCCTTGAGGGTTATGGCCTTGAACTTGCTCCGGAATTGACGGTTGAAGGCGCCTACACATTTGATTCCGGTGTGACCAGTGCCACGCGGCTTCTCAACCGCCATGACCGACCCACAGCTATCTTTGCCGGTAATGATGAAATGGCCGTTGGCGTCTATGTCGCCGCTCGGAAGGCTGGCTTGAGAATTCCCGAAGACCTCTCGATTGTCGGTTTTGACGATACACCAATATCCGCAAGGATCTGGCCGCCGCTTACCACGGTTCGGTCTCCTATCCGCGAAGTTGGGCGCGCCGCCGCTGATCTCTTGGTGAAGCGTGGAGCAGGCTCAAGCGGCAACCAGGAACTACAATCTTTTCAGTTGGAGCTTGTGGTGCGAGAATCGACCCGCACAATCTAATTCTCGCCCGATCAACCGGTTGTCAGTCTGAAACACAGATGTTATGACACCGGTTACCAAACACGCCACACCGAAGATCACCGGGGTGATGACAGTCCTGGTCCAGATTCGGAACCTGATCACGGACGCGCCCTATCCCAGCTACGCTTTTCGAGGCGAAGTACTCAAGCAACAAAAGGAATACCCCCATGAAGATTGCGCTCATTATTGAAAATAGCCAGGCTGCGAAGAGCAGCATTGTCCATGACGCGCTTACTTCAGTTGCAGAGCCACTCGGCCATTCCGTTGCCCATTGCGGAATGTCCGGCCCGGACGACGAGGCACATCTGACTTATCCAATGATCGGCATCATGGCTGGCATTCTGATCAACTCAAACGCAGCAGATTTCATTGTTACAGGTTGCGGCACAGGCATGGGTTCCAACCTCGCATGCAATGCAATGCCCGGCGTATTCTGTGGCCTTGTCATCGATCCAACAGACGCCTTCCTGTTCGCCCAGATCAATGACGGCAACGCGATTTCCATGCCGTACGCGAAGGGCTTCGGCTGGGCAGCTGAACTCAACCTCCAGGACTGTTATCGTAAGCTTTTCGAGGGTGAGCCGGGCCTAGGCTATCCGAGAGAACGCGCCGCTGTCATGGCTGAGAATCGCGGGATTCTCACTAAGCTCAAGGAAGCCTCCTGCAAGGACATGCTTGCCGTCCTCAAGTCAGTCGATCAGGATCTCTTGAAGGCTGCAGTCTCTGGTGAGAAATTCCAGGAGTTCTTCTTCGCAAACAGCCAGGATGCGGCCCTCACCGACTATGTAAAGCAGGTACTCGCCTCCTAGGCCCCGAGCGGACAACAATCGCAACAAGACGACATTCGGAGCGACCCATGAAGACCAATCCCTTCAGGCTTGAAGGCAAGAGCGCCATTGTCACCGGAGCCAACACAGGCCTCGGCCAGGGCATGGCTGTTGCGCTGGCGGAAGCGGGAGCAGACATTTGCCTTGTCGGCCGAAGCGCACCGTCAGAGACCTTGGACATGCTGGCTGGGACCGGCTGCAAAACGCACTCGATCCTCGCAGACCTCGGCTCGGCAGACAGTGTAGAGACTATCGTCACAGAAGCCAAGTCAGCTCTCGGCGCCGTGGACATACTCATCAACAATGCCGGTATCATCAAACGCAACGATTCGATCGACTTCACCTTTGACGAGTGGGATTCGGTCATGAATGTGAATCTTCGTACGTTGTTCTTCCTGAGTCAGGCGGTCGCACGTGAAATGATTGCCGCCAGCAAGGGTGGCAAAATCGTCAACATCGCATCGATGCTCTCGTTCCAAGGTGGCATTCGCGTGCCGTCCTATACTGCCTCCAAGAGCGGCGTAGCCGGACTTACCAAGATCCTCGCCAATGAATGGGCCAAGCACGGCATTAATGTGAATGCGATTGCCCCCGGCTACTTCGCGACAAACAATACAGCGGCCTTGCAAGCCGATGAAACGCGCAACACCGAAATTCTCGGCCGTATTCCAGCAGGTCGCTGGGGTAAGCCGTCCGATCTCGGTGGCGCGGCGGTCTTCTTGTCATCGAGCGCATCCGACTACGTGCAGGGCATTACGCTTCCTGTCGATGGCGGCTGGCTGGCCCGCTGAGCTGGGAGGAAGGTTAACCAGACATGGCGGCCACAATCGTCTGCTTCGGAGAACTCCTGCTCCGCATGAGTGCGTCCGACAATCAACGTCTGATGCAATTGCCATCATTGAACGTGCATGTCGGCGGCGCCGAGGCGAATGTCGCCATCTCACTCGCCCAGTTCGGGCACACGTCCCGCATGGTCAGTACTTTGCCTCAAAACCCGCTTGCTGACGCGGTGATCAGGGATTTGAGGTCGCATGACGTTCAGACCAATTCAATCCAGAGGCGCGAAGGTCGGGTCGGGCTCTACTTTCTCGAAACCGGGGCAGTCCAAAGACCATCTCGTATTACGTATGACCGGGCTGGAAGCAGCTTCGTTGAGACTCCCGCCGCGACGTATGACTGGCTGACATTGCTTGAAGATGCGGACTGGTTACACATTTCCGGCATCACGCCAGCCACGGGCCCCAATGCGGCTGATGCGGCATTGGCTGCAGCGCGCACTGCTGTCGCGCAGGGTGTGAACGTCTCATTCGACGGTAACTATCGCGAACAGCTCTGGAAAAGCTGGTCCGGAAATGGTCCGGAGATTCTGGCCCAATTGCTAGAACACGCCACCCTCGCCTTTATCAATGAATTGGACATACAGCTCGTTTTTGGAGAAAAATATCCTGGGCGTGAGGATGCGGAGAAGACTGCTTTCGCGCGGTTCCCCCGATTGAAATATGTCGCATCGACATTACGCGAGCAGGTCGGCGCAAGTCACCACCGCCTCACAGGCCGTCTGGCAACACGCGATGGCACCTGGCATTCGCCGGAAATGGACTTGCCCGGCATAGTAGATCGAATCGGTGGGGGCGATGCGTATGCAGCCGGCATCCTGCACGGCCTGATCTCTCGTGACACGCCGCAGAAAACTGTAAACTTCGCAACGGCAGCAGCTACGATCAAGCATTCCGTGGCCGGAGATTACAACAGAACGAGTGTTGGGGAGGTGGAAATTCTTTTGACGCAAACGGATCTGGACGTGCGCCGCTAGACCAGTGAAGCAGGGAGGGCTTGAAACATGACGATGAACCGACGGGCCTTTACTCGCGGCACCGCCGCGCTTGCACTCAGTTCTCCGCTCATGGGGCTCGCGGGCAAGCCATCCGAACACCCTGTCGCCGCCACCACACACGGAAAGGTTCGCGGCTATCGCCACAAGGCAGTCAATATCTTCAAGAGCGTCCGCTATGGCGCGGACACGGCGCCAACGCGTTTTGCCAAGCCACGCCCCCCCGCCCCTTGGGCGGATACGCGGGACGCGACCGAGTATGGGGCGACTGCTCCGCAATTGGGAAATGTGGAGAATGTCAGCGAAGATTGCCTGTTCCTGAATATCTGGACGCCAGGTCTGGCCGATGGTGGCAATCGTCCGATCATGGTCTATTTCCATGGTGGAGCCTATGCCAGCGGTTCCGGATCTTCACCGCTCTATGACGGGACGAACCTGGCGACCAAGGGTGACGTGGTCGTGATCACGGTGAACCATCGGCTGAATGCGTTTGGGTACCTGTCGCTTAGTCGACTCAATAAGGATTTTCCTCACTCCGGCAATGCCGGCATGTGGGATCTTGTGCTTGCACTTGAATGGGTACGCGACAATGCGGCCGCCGTCGGAGGGGATCCGTCGCGAGTCTTCGTCTTTGGTCAGTCCGGTGGGGGGGCAAAGATTGCCACCCTGATGGCCGCGCCGTCCGCCCGAGGCCTGTTTCATTCCGCAGCCACAATGAGCGGTCAACAAGTCACCGCCTGTGGTCCCTTGAACGGCCAGCTTCGCGCACAAGCCTATCTCGACACCCTCGGCATCGCACCAGAAGACACAACTGCGTTGCGAGCAGCTCCGATGGAAACCCTCATTGACGCACTCGCAACGCGTGATCCGGTCAATCCGGAGCACGGTCTGTATTTTGGTCCTGTCCTGGATGGACGTTTTCTCAACCGCCATCCCTTTTGGCCTGGCGCTCCGGGACAGTCCTCATCGATCCCCATGATCCTCGGGAACACGAAGGACGAGACTCGAAACCTGATTGGCGCAAAGCATCCTGACACATTCCACCTCGATTGGTCGGACGTTCGAACACTTCTAGCAGATCATATGCGGTGCGACATCGACCCAGACGATGTCGTAATGGAGTATCGTGCCCTCTACCCATCCTATTCGCCGAGTGATGTATTTTTTGCAGCCACTACGGCCGGGCGGTCGTGGCGCGGACAGGTGGAAGAGGCAGATATGCGCGCGGCTGAGAACGGCCCGACCTGGGTTTACCAGTTCAACCTCGGCTCGCCAGTAGAGGGCGGAAAATGGGGCGCACCGCACACGATGGACATCGCCTTTGCCTTCGACAATTTGGACCAATCCGGCACGTATGGCGGCACAAAGGTTCCCTCAACAGGCGAGTATGCACGCGTCGCAGACGAACTGTCTCGCGCCTTCATCTCCATGGCCAGGGAAGGCCAGCCCAATCATCCCGGGTTGCCGGACTGGTCTCGACATACGCTGCCAAACCGGGAGACACTGGTATTCGGCACCACGACCCGGCTCGAGAATGACCCGCGCAAAGGCGAAAGGGAACTCTTCGCCAAAGTACCTTTCACTCAATGGGGGACCTGATCCATGAAATCTGCCACTCACATCATCGTCGCTGCCGGCATTCTGTCGGCCTGCTCACCAACTCAAGTGCCCGAACCTCAAAGCCAAGGCGACATTGTTACCGAAGTGGCGCCCACAGACCTGCCCGGACCGGTGCAATCTGCCGTCTCCGAGGCCATGCCCGACATGACGGTACTGGAAGTGCTTCGAAAGGAACGCGGCCAGCGCGTCTATTTCGATGTCGAAGGTGAACGCGCCGACGGATCCGAAATCGAACTTGATATCCTGTACGCCGACGGCGTTGCAGAAGTTGTTGAAATTCAGCGGGACCTACCCTGGACCGCCGTACCTGCAGACGTTCAAGCCGCCGCCACGGCAGCAGGCGCGGCTGAGCCGGTCCGAATCATCGAGAGTACGCAAATCGATGGCAGCATCATCTATGAATTGTTCGCCGACGGCATGCCAAAAAACCCGGCCATGGAAGTACAGTCGAAAGACGGGCAAGTGGAAGTGCTGGCTGAACGTTGGCCGCATTAAAGTTGGCCAGGCACCTTGCAGAATAAATGACACCGGTTACCATGGGTGGTGACCGCACGAGCCGCCTCTCTAAAAGAGGCCTTTGAAATGGCCGTACCGGGGAGGAGAGATATGAGGCGGGATCAGTTCCTTTACACGACTGTACGTGCGGCGCGTCCATGATGCGTGGCATACCAGTTATCTCACGTCGGCAAGCCCTGATCAGCATGGCAGCCGCCACAAGTTTGGCTGCGTGCAATCAGAGTTCGGGCCGGGATTTGCTGAGTGCAGACTCTCATCCGGAAGAATATCCGACCGTTCAGGCCGTTAAGGAAATGGGGCGCCTGTTGGACGAGCGCAGCGGGGGCAGGCTTCGTATCAAGATGTACGCGGGCGGACAGCTCGGCTCGGAGCGCGACACGCTAGAAATCACCTCGTTCGGGGGTCTTGACCTGAACCGGGTAAACCTCGCACCGCTTAACTCGATCGAACCCCTGACGACCATCCCTGCGCTTCCGTTCCTGTTTTCCTCAACTTCCCATATGCGGACGGCACTCGACGGACCTGCAGGCGACCGAATTCTCGACTCGCTCGCGCCGCACGATCTCATCGGCCTATGCTTCTACGATTCTGGCGAACGCAGCTTCTACAACACGCGCAAGCCAATACTGTCACCAGACGATATGGCTGGCATGAAAATACGCGTGCCGAATTCCGACCTCTACGTCGCCATGATCAAGGCACTCGGCGCCGACGCAACGCCTATGTCGCTCGGTGAAGTCTATCAGGCACTGGTCCAGGGCGTGATTGATGGTGCAGAGAACAACTGGCCATCCTTCGAAAGTGGCCGCCATTTCGAAGCTGCGCCCTTCTATAGTCTTACTCGGCACATCATCGCGCCTGAAGTCCTGGTCATGTCGGCCAGCCGTTGGCGAAAGCTTTCTGATAGCGACAAGACGCTGGTCCAACAGTCGGCTCGTGATTCCGTACCCTTCATGCGCAAACTCTGGGATGAGCGCGTCGCCGAGTCCCGTGAAAAGATCATCGCTGCGGGTGTGTCGGTGAATGAAGTGGCAGATTTAGGTGCCTTTCAGCAGAAAATGCGTCCGGTCTGGGATCGTTTCGTCAGAACCGACACCCAGAAAGAGATTGTTGCAGAAATCGAAGCGCTAAGGCCTGACGCATGATACGCCTCCTGACTAATATCACGCATTTCACTGCAGACTGGCTGGTGCGAGTTGCAGCAGTCGGACTGGTCCTAATGACGCTGATCATTGGGTGGCAAGTCTTCGGCCGATATGTCTTGAATTCCAGCCCTTCCTGGTCTGAACAAGCCTCCCTCGCCCTGATGATCTGGTATGTATCGCTCGCGGCCGCCGCAGGCGTCCGGGAAGGCTTCCACATCCGAATCGTGGCGCTTGAAAATGCAGTTGGTCCAAAGACGCGACTCTGGATGCGGATCATTTCAAACATCATCGTCGGCGGGTGTGGGCTGGCAATGCTGGTCTGGGGCGGCCAATTGGTTGCCAAGACCTGGAGTCATGTCATTCCCTCGCTCGGACTGCCTCGGGGATTGGCCTATCTCGGCTTACCTATTGCGGGCGCCTTGATGGCGGTGTTCTCGCTCGAACGCATATTCGAAGAACTTTCCGGCGAAAAAATTACAGATGAGGAGGACCCAAGATGGAGTTGATCATTCTGGTCAGTGTTCTGGTCGTTCTGCTCGCGCTTGGCGTGCCGGTCGCATATTCTCTACTCGGGTCGGCCATGGCGACGTTCCTTGCCCTCGACATCCCGATGGTCGTGGTTTTCCAACGCATGGCGGCCGGCGTCAGTGTCTTTACGCTGATGGCGATTCCCTTCTTCATCTTCGCTGGGGACCTCATGTACAGGTCAGGCATCGCAAAGCGATTGGTCGAAGTTGCCGAAGGCGCTTTCGGGCGCACACGAGGCGGACTCGGCCTCGTAAATGTTGGGGCGTCCACCATGTTTGGCGCTGTCTCCGGCTCCGCGATTGCCAGCGCTTCGGCTATGGGATCCACGCTGATGCCCTTGATGCGTGAGCGTGGATATGATGGCGATTATACCGTCAATGTCACCGTTACCGCCGCCATTGTCGGCCTACTCATTCCGCCCTCACACAACATGATTATATATTCCGCCGCCAGCGGGATCGGCGTGTCGATCGGAGATTTGTTCCTGGCTGGTATCGTGCCCGGCGTGATGACCGCAGCCTTGCTTATGTTCGTCGCCTGGCGCGTCGCTGTCCTGCGTGGCTATGCCAGCGGTGCCTTTCCTGGCTGGCGTAGCTTTACGCGCGCGCTCCTGTTCGCCATCCCCGGCCTGATGACAGCGATCATCATCATGGGCGGCATTCTGTCAGGTATCTTCACCGCCACGGAATCTTCTGCCATTGCGGTCATCTACACGATCGCTATCGGAGCTCTGGTCTATCGAACGCTGGGATGGAAGCGCTTTTTTGAAGCCGCCATGCAATCGGTAAAGATCACGGCGATGGTGCTGCTTATCATCGGTGCAGCGACTGCATTCGGCTACGCGCTCGCCATCCTTGAAGCACCAGCGAAGCTGGCTGACATGATTACGTCCGCCACCAGCAATCCGATACTTGTCCTTCTCATCGTGAATGTCATCCTGCTTGTGCTCGGCACATTCATGGACATGTCGCCTCTCATCATCATCACAACTCCGATCTTGTTGCCGGTAGTCATGGAAGTGGGCGTCGATCCAGTTCACTTTGGCATTGTCATGATGCTGAATTTAGGGATCGGGCTTGTGACGCCGCCAGTGGGATCGGTGCTATTTGTTGGGTCTGCGGTCGGAAAAGTTCCGGTGGAACAGGCTGTGAAGACGATCTGGCCCTTCTATGGCGCGCTTCTGCTCGCGCTCATGATCATTACATTCGTGCCCGCGCTGTCTCTCACACTACCGAGCCTGTTTTGATTGGCACCAACCTGCGCCTCCATCTCCTCATTCTTGGCTTGGGCCTTTCGCTGACGACATGCGCGATGGGCCGATCATCTTCTGTTCCTAAATAGGTATCTGGACTGACCTCGTTCCCCACTGGGACCGCGCGCACGACATTTTCAATCCACCCGGTTAGCCAACCTCTCGAACACTCGCTCTGGCCACCAATTCGGTTGCAAGCATTTCGTGTATCCCCGTCACAGCGTGGCCTCTGAGAATGTCACACATAAGGGTCATGGCTACTTCTCCTATTTTTTCCGCAGGCTGCATCACAGTGGTCAGGGGCGGCGTACAGTATTTTCCGAATTCAATGTTGTCGAAGCCGGAGATCGACAGGTCGTTCGGCAGGTTGAAACCAAGATCATGCGCCGCGCGGATTGCGCCAATCGCGATCTCATCACTCAGACAGAATAGCGCCGACACATTCGGCTTGCGTGATAATAGGCGCATGGCCGAACTCTCCCCACCCGCCATCGAGTAGGGCCCATATGCCACCATGGTCTCGTCGAGCAGTAGTTCCCGTGCAGCCAACGCATCGCGAATACCCGTCAGCCGCTCTCGCGTTACCAGTCGGTCTTTCAGGCCTGCCAACACTCCGATCCGACGATGGCCTGACGCCATAAGGTGTTCCGCCATCATTGCCGCGGCGCTGCGATCATCGATACCGACGGTCGGATACCGACCGCGCGGATCGGCGCTGATCGCCTGCACGAAGGGAATCGCGCAGTGTTCACCCTCATGATGCAACTGGTCCAGCGGCCGCTCGCCCAGCTGGATCACGCCATCGGCGCGATAGGTTTCCACCATCTCCACACCAACGGACTCGATGGCCGCATCGTCTCCGGTGTCAGACACGATCAAATTGAACTTGTTCTCTACCGCGACACGCTCAATGCCCGAGACAACTCTCGCGAACAGGACGTTTGCAATGTCTGGGACCATGACAAGCACTGTATTGGTCCGCTTCTCACGGAACAGTTGAGCCAATGAGCTCGGCTTGTATTTGAGTTCTTCAGCGGCGGCCAGGACGCGTTCGAGCGTCGTCGTAGACAGTTTGCTCGGATCTGAAAATGCCCGCGACACTGTGGCGGGGGAGACAGCAGCCAGTTTCGCGACATCCCTGATCTGAGCCATTGAAATTCTCCTACGAGCCATTTCGACTTTTTGAGGCTCCGCGTCGGGGCAACTCACCCGAATGATGGAACGATCTGGTCATCAAACACCATGATCGCTTGCAATGAAACCGGTTGTATTGAATGTTCTCATGGTCAGGCACGCACAGAATGTTGGCGACCAAAGCCCATTTGCCTGCAAGGAGGAATTCGGTGCACCGTCGCCCGCCCGGGCGAACCGCGCGCACGAACTAGGAGTCGGGGACCGTGAGTCTACATCCGATTGATATGGCCGTGATCGCGGCATACATCGGCTTGACGCTATTTATCGGCTTCTGGATTTCTACCCGGGCCAATAAGGGTATGCGGAGCTACTTTCTTGGTGGCAATCGGTTGCCTTGGTATGCGCTGGGCCTGTCGAACGCCTCTGGTATGTTCGATGTGGCTGGCACGATGTGGCTCGTATCCATCCTATTCGTTTATGGTTTGAAAAGCGTCTGGATCCCATGGCTCTGGCCCGTCTTCAACCAGGTATTTCTGATGGTCTTCCTCTCCATCTGGTTGCGCCGGTCGGGCGCGATGACCGGGGCAGAGTGGATCACCTTCCGGTTCGGCGATGGCCCAGCCGCGCGGTTAAGCCATTTGATTGTTGTGTTGTTCGCATTGATCTTGGTGCTTGCCTACATGGCCTACGGCTTCCTCGGTATCGGCAAGCTCGCGGTCCAGTTCATCCCGCTAGACTTGGCGGGCCTTCTTCAGCTCGACGTTTTCCTGCCTACCGCCCTGAAGGCGCCCAATCTCGCCGGTGACCTTCTGGCCCAGAGAGAAGCCGCCATGATCTCACTCAATGAGAAGGTTTTCGGCGTTGTCCTGATCTTTCTTACGTCGCTCTATGTCATCAAGGGCGGCATGTATTCGGTAGTATTTACCGAAGTCATACAATTCCTCGTCGTCACGGTTGCCAGTGTCGGTATTGCCGTGATCGCCATGATGCATGTGGCGCCGGATACGCTGGCTGCGGCAGTCCCCGAAGGGTGGGGCAATCCCTTTTTTGGATGGAGGCTTGGTCTCGATTGGTCCAATCTGCTGCCCTCCGCAGATACCAAGATAGCGAGTGAGGGCTACTCGCTGTTTTCAATATTCTTCATGCTTGTCTTGCTGAAGGGCATCTTCACATCACTTGCCGGGCCGGCCCCAAACTATGATATGCAGCGCATCCTTTCAGCCCGCACTCCGGTCGAAGCCGCCAAGATGAGCGCGCTGGTCAGCATTGTGCTGAATGTCCCGCGTTATTTGCTGATCACCGGTCTGACGATTCTCGCTCTGGTCTATTTCAGTCCATATTTGAGGGACATGGGCACAGATGCGGACTTTGAGGCCGTACTGCCATTTGCACTACGTGAATTCATTCCAGTCGGGCTGCTCGGCCTTACCCTCGCCGGATTGCTGGCTGCCTTCATGTCCAGCTTCGCCGCCCCCCTTAACGCCGCCCCCGCATATGTCGTAAATGACATCTATCGCAAATACATTAAACCGAATGCGTCTGAGAAGACGTATCTCAGGATCAGCTACCTCGTGTCCACGGTCTTCGTGATCATTGGCACGCTCATCGGAGTGTTCCTGACCAGCATCGATAATGTCATCAACTGGATCACGGCAGGGCTTTATGGCGGATACACAGCCGCCAATGTCGTGAAATGGTACTGGTGGCGCATGAATGGTTACGGTTACTTCTGGGGCATGCTGACGGGTATCGTGTTTGCGCTGGGGTTAGGCATGCCACAGGTGGACATCAATCCGTTGCAGGCTTTCCCATTCTTCTTCGTAGCGTGCCTTATCGCCGTGGTGGTCGGATCTCTGGTGACCAAGCCGACCAATATGGAAACATTGCAGCGATTCTACTTGAAGACGCGCCCATGGGGCCTTTGGGGGCCTGTCGCCGACTCACTCGCGGCCGCCGGCCGAACTGTCTCCCCCAATACGAACTTGAAGCGTGACTTGATTAATGTAGCCGTGGGAATTGTCTGGCAGACTGCCCTGGTCTGCGTCCCTATTTTCCTTGTGATTCAAGACTGGCCCAAAATGCTTGCAGCTCTTTCAGTTGTGCTCATCACCAGCGTATTCCTGAAGCTTAACTGGTATGACCAGATGAGAGATTACCCGGAAGACTACTCTCCCGACGAGGAACGAACACATAAATCCGATGTCGGACTTAATTTGTGACTGACTGGTCTACTTCCACGCTTGCTCTGTCCGATTGGCCGAAGGCGCAAACGCCACGCCTGCAGTCCGAGAAAACAGAGGCCCTGATTGAACGAATTCTGGAGTGGCTGACACCCGCGCAAAAGGTAGGGCAAATTATTCAGGCCGATATTGCTTCAGTGACGCCTGAGGATGTCGCCGCCTATCATCTCGGTTCAGTGCTGAATGGCGGCAATTCTGCACCAAACGGAAATCAACGTGCCAGCCTCGCCGATTGGCTGGAACTCGCCGATGCATTTTGGGCGGCATCCATGTGTGCAGATGGCCCCCGCATTCCGATACTGTGGGGCACCGATGCTGTTCACGGCCACAACAATCTGATCGGGGCAACAGTCTTCCCACATAATGTCGGACTGGGTGCCACGCGGGATGCAGAACTGGTGGAACGCATAGGCGCCGCCACCGCACGTGAAGTACGTGCATCAGGTATGGATTGGGCATTCTCTCCGACCGTCGCCGTCGCACGCGACAGCCGGTGGGGCCGGGCCTATGAGTCCTATTCGGAATCCCCCCAATTAGTCGCCGAGCTAAGCGCCGCCCTGGTCCGAGGCCTACAAGGCATTTCGGGCAACGAGAAATTCCTCGGTGACACCAAGATACTCGCTTGCGCGAAACACTTCATTGGTGATGGTGGCACTCAGGGGGGGCGGGACCAGGGCGAAACGATCGCCACAGAAGCCGAGTTACGCGAGGTCCACGCCGCCGGCTACTACGCCACTCTCGAAGCTGGAGTGCAGACTGTGATGGCCTCTTTTTCGAGTTGGGGCGGTCGTAAAATGCACGGACACAAAGCCTTTCTCACCGACCTTCTAAAAGCCCATTGGGGCTTCGATGGTGTGGTTGTGGGAGATTGGGACGGGCACGGGCAAATAGAGGGCGCCACCCCAACTGATTGCCCGGACGCGTTGATGGCGGGCCTCGATATGTATATGGCCCCCGACAGCTGGAAGGGCCTGCATGAGTCCCTATTGCGCCACCTTGAGTCCGGACGAATTACCCAGGAGCGTCTGGACGATGCGGTCCGCCGGGTTCTCAGGCTAAAAATGCGTGCAGGCCTGTGTACTCAACCCACTCCCAGCGAACGAGCCCTAGCTGTGAGGGGAAATATTGTTGGGTGCACGGCCCATACGGAACTTGCCGCTGTCGCCGTCCAGAAGTCTGCCGTTTTGCTGAAGAATGCGAACAATGTTTTGCCTTTGCAGTCGAATCAAAGAATCCTGGTGACGGGTCCCGCTGCGGATGATCTCGGCATGATGTGCGGAGGGTGGTCGCTCTCCTGGCAGGGCGGTAATCTCAATCCGACCGACTATCCGCATGCCGAAACCTTTCTGGCGGGAATTCGACGGGTGGGCCAAGAGCATGGCGGGACAATTATCTATTCACCCGACGGGCGCATCAAAGACTCTCCGGACATTGCCATTCACGTGTTTGGAGAGCCCCCCTATGCCGAGTTTCGCGGAGACCTGTCGACGCTGGATTTTCAGCCCCGAGACAAGAAAGATGCCGACACGCTCAAACGGTTGCGCAAGGCCGGCATCCCCACCATCTGCATCTTCCTCTCTGGGCGACCGCTTTGGGTCAATCCATCATTGAATGCGTCCGACGCCTTCATCGCAGCATTTCTTCCCGGCACTCAGGCAGGCGCACTCGCTGATGTGCTGTTTGCAACGAATGGTCTCGACTTCTCCGGCAAACTATCTTTTTCCTGGCCTCAATATGCGGATCAATACGCGCTCAATATGGATTCGCAGCCCTATGATCCCCTGTTTCCGTTCGGGTTCGGACTATCCATGAAGGACTGTGGGAACCTGCGGATACTACATGAAGACGGTGTCGTCACCCAGCCCGACCATGGCACAATTTTTGAGTTAGGCCGAACCGCAGGAAGTTGGACGGTGCACCTTGAGAATAGTGAAATTGGGAAACCTTGGCATGGCGGCGAAGCCATCTCTGCTGCGGGAGCGATAATGCTCAAGTCTGCTGATTTGGGACAACAGGAAAATGCCATCGAGATCGTTTGGAAGGGTAACTCCTTTGCGCCTGTCCTTTTCTCACACGAGAGACTGGACCTGACTCGGGAGGTCAACGCTGGTTTCTGTTTCACCTTGACTTTGGACGTTTCTCAGCAGGATGCAGGTAACATTGTTCTAGCTGTACTTTCCGAGTCCGGCCGGCATGAGATAGGCAGCTTGTCCGAGCTTGTCCGGGACGTCGGAGAGAAGGGAACATCGACTTTCCAAATTCCACTCCGAGAAGTATCTGAATCAGGTGTGGTTATGTCCTTGATTGAGGGTATCGAGTTCTCGGCCCGAAGGCCGGCACGTATTGTCTTGTCGCACGTGGCCATGGTGATGCCCGACGGCTGAGGGGGACTCACCCTTCTTCTGAAAGTGGAGTATCTTTTTGGCGGAACACGAACTTCATCAATCGTGAATCCGAACCGGACAGGTCGTCCCGATCACCCAGGAATTTTCCGAAGCTCTCCAATCCATTCACATTGTCGGACACGACTTTTGCCATTAGCAGGATCGGCGTCGACAACAACATTCCCATAAATGACCAAACCCAGGCCCACAACGCAAATGAAATGAATACGACGACCGCGTTCAGCTTGAGGCGGCGCCCCACCAGCACGGGCGTTAAAAACTGACCTTCTATGGTGTTTATCAGCCAATAAAGCAGCGCGGGCAGTAGCGCCTGGAGAGTGTTGTCAAAGGTCACCAAACCAGTCACGAGCGAAACCGTGATTCCTCCGATGGAACCAATGTACGGAATATAATTGAGCAAGAATGCGCCCAACCCGAACAGCAGCGGATTGGGCATCCCGATCGCCCACATAACCGAACCGATGATCATGCCGAGCACTGCATTGATCGCTGTAATGGTGAAGAGATAAGTTGAAAGTTGGTTTTCTATAGTGCGTGCAGCTGCCAACGCTCGTCGCTTGTCCTTGAGCTTGGGCATGACCTGCACAAGCTTCTCATAGAACATGTCACCCGATGCGATCAGGAAGAAGCTCAACGTCAACGTCACGATCAATTGGCTGACCACAGCCGGCGTGGCTTGGGTCATTACACTGACGAAACCTGGCTCTCGTATCGCGACTGTTTGCTGTTTACCCTGACTTGTAAGCGCATCAATCTGATCGCCAGCCTTCAATACCGGCTCAATTGTACCAAAAAGACCACTTAATTCGCGGCGAACTTCAGCAGCGAAAGTCGGCGCGTCACTCATATACTGCTGTAGAGCTTCAGATATGAAGTAGAACAGGACTCCGAACACAACGAGAAGACTGACCATGATTATGCCAGCTGCGGCACCCGCAGGAATTCCTATCCGGCCAAGTGCGCGCCTCACAGGACTGAAAGTCAGCGCAAGAACAAATGCGGAGATAATTGGAACAAATACACCTTGGGCAAGACTCAGTGTCCCAAGCGCGAGGATCCAGAATATTCCGGTGATGGCCCAATTGCGCACCACATCCCGCTTGTTGTCTGGAGCATCCGGGGAAGCCATGTATTCTTTCACAGCCTATACCTCCTCCCGGTGACCCCTTAATTTACCTACGCCGCTGCAGGAAAATAGTTCCATTGCGGTCTTTATATAAAGAAAGCACAAAAAAGGGCGCTGCAGTCGCAACGCCCTTTTCAAAAAGATGCAAACCTCACTAGGTCACATTTCGCCCACGGACGGCCCGCGCAACAAAGGATAGGACCAAAAGAACGAGGAATACGAAGAACAGGATTTTGGCTATACCTGCCGAAGCACCAGCGATGCCGCCAAAGCCGAGAACTGCGGCGATCAACGCCAATACGAAAAATGCGATTGCCCAACCGAGCATGACAATAACTCCTTCTATCAAACAAATCGACGCGTCGTGGTCGATACGATGACAGTACAACCCGGTCGCAGGCATCCGAGTTCCCGATTATTTTTTGATCGACCATTGGAACTAAGGGACACGGGTAACGTTTGTTTACTGCTTAAAGCGGAAAGGAATTATCATGAAAAATACCGTGAAGATCGCAACACTCGGTGCCTTGGGCGCCCTGGCCACCCTGCTGGCTGCCTGCAACACTGTCGACGGCGTTGGCAAGGATGTCGAAGCCGGTGGCGAAGTCATCCAGGATACCGCACGAGACGTTGAAGAAGACATCAACGACTAAGCGGGCCGCAAACCAAGCCTGAAAAGACACGCTCAGATCGAGCGTGTCTTTTTTTGCTCGTATGTTGGAAGTGAGCGGTACTCACAGGGCAGCAAGAACTACCTATTGTGTGGAATGAACCACTTGGCCGGAATAGGAGATCAGCAAAACTCGTGTTCGCTTGCTGGTGCGCATCAGCTCTGTGTGTTTGCGCAAACAGGTCCAGATCTGCCCAAGTCCAATAATCAGCACAGACAACATCGCGCCAACGCGACGCGGGCCATTCAAACGACGAAAAATTTCAAGGTGAGAGCTCAAACTACGGGATTGGCGTTGAATGTCTATCCGGGGGTGTACTGCGTTGACCATAAACAACCTACGCATCCAAGCGATGCGAGTTCCGCGCGGTTCTGCATGCTAACACGCGGGGCGGACTGGATGCTGCTCTTCTACCTAAATATCCATGACAAGCTTATGCGAGCAGCCCAGTCCTGGTCGCGCTTCGGTCGTGAATTCCGCAGACAATTGTCGTGCAAAAGCGACCATGAGCTTGGAACCCAGTCCGGAGTCCTCATCCGCTGAGTCATAGCCGAGACCCGTGTCTCTGATTTCGAGAATGACCTTTTCGTCTACCAATGAAAGGCGCACAGCAACTTCGCCGCCGTCTTCTTCAAAAGCATACTTCATCGCGTTGGTGACTGCCTCGACAATGAACAACGCCATCGGAATGGCATCGTCGGCATCCCGCTGGATTTCGGCATATGATTGGACGAGGTTTATGCCCGCCTCTGACATGCCCAACGCATCTGAAAGATGATTGAGAAGTCCGGTAAGGAAGGGTCGCATATCGACGGTTTCCAGGCGCTCATTCTGGTACAATGTCTGGTGTACAATCGCCAACGCATCGATACGGTGGCGCGTCGCCGCAATTGCATCCCGGGCCTGTGGGTCTTTTAACTGTCGACCCTGCAAGTTCAAGAAGCTTGTAACAATCTGGAGATTGTTCTTCACACGATGGTGAATCTCTTTCACGGCCGCATCGCGCGTGGAGATAGCCTCTTTGAGATCTTGGTCTCGGTGGTCGATATCTTTCGCCATGACCTCCATCGCGGTCGCCAGATTGCGAATCTCCGAAGGGGCATCGACAAAAGAATTACCCGCTTTGAATTGATACCGCCCCGCACCATAGATACGAACTGTGCGGGTCAGGCGGGAGATCCACCTCAGCACCAATCCATCAATCGCCATCCAAGCCGCCAGCAGTGTTACTGCGAACGCAAGTAAGGGTAGCCCGAACGAAGTCGCGGGCCGCAAAAAGAAATCATTCCACAAACCGTAGGAGGGACGCGCGATTACTGCGAATATGTTGGAATCGCCGACAGGTCGCAGCACAACATCAGTGGAACCGCCACCGCTCTGCTCTGCCCGGAACAATTGGGCGGCACGAGTTTCCTTCACCTGCTCAATCCATTCGGACGGGATCGGCCCAATAATGGGATCTCCAAACACCCTGCCCGTCTCATCCGCGATGGAAAGGGAAACGTAATCGGGCAGATAGCCGGCCTGAACAAGATTGGCGAGCTCAATTGCACTCAATGCAAATGTGTGGATGCCCACAAAATTTCCGGCTTCGTCTTCGACGCGTTTATTGAGCGCAAAGAGCCACTCGTCACTTGCGGATCCGAAGAATGCATCACTCCGAGCAAAGGAGTCTCCTCCGGCTCGCAATCTGTCATGCAGAACCTGATTGTCACGACTGAGTGTGGGTGTACCTACACTGGCGCAGACAACTTCACTGTCCTTGTCAAACGCCACGACATTGGTGAGCGACGGCAGATATTCAAACAATTCGTTGTAGACACCGCTACACTCGCCCGCCGTCAATCGCGGTTCATATAGCGAGAGCAATAGCTCTGCTTGCTGTAGCGACTGGTTCACACCATCAATGGCTGCGCCTGCAACGACGACAAGGTTTTGAGCTTGGCTTTCCCGAATATCCCGGGCGTCGATATAGGCCTTGAACGCAGACAGCAGGAGTACTGGTGTCAGCGCAGCTGCCAGCGTCAAAACGAGCTTATTGCGCAAAGGTGCCGCGTTTGCGCCCTTGCTCTCCCCCTGGTCTAGCCCACCTTGGTTACCCGACACCGGCAATATCATCTGCCTGCCGCATGATGTCATTGAAGGCGTCTTCCGCCCTCATTTCGGAGTCGTCGCTGAATCCCGCCCCATTTGATTCCAGAATCTCGACGACGGCTTTCCTGGCCCGAGACACCCGGCTTTTGATCGTTCCGACAGCCACGCCGCAAATCTCCGCAGCTTCCTCATAGGGCAAACCGCCAGCACCGACGAGAATGAGAGCTTCACGCTGATCAATTGGCAGCCTGCCGAGGGCATTGCGCATGGCGAGCAGATCGAGCGTGTCGGATGGGTTACTGTTCGACACCAGCGTTGCTTCTGCAACTTCAGGATCAAGTGGGGTGCGGCGCCAAGACCGGCGTTTTTCTGAATAGAAAACATTTCGGAGAATCGTGAAGGCCCACGCCTTCATATTCGTGCCGGCTTGAAAGGATTGTCGCGCATTCCACGCTTTCAGCATTGCATCCTGTGCAAGGTCATCCGCAAGCGTTGCATCTCCGCACAAGCTGCGCGCGAAAGCCCGCAAATGTGGGATTAGCGCAGCAAGTTCGCGTTTGAATTCAGGATCGCTGAGTTTTTCCGTATTGTCTGTCATGGAAGCCGCCTCAGGATTTGTCTGAGGTGGAAGATGGCCGAGCCCTATCGGCTTCTTCGAGAAGCCGCAGGAACTCATCGGGCACATCTTCTTGCGCTACTTCGTCATACACGCGGCGCAATTGTTCACCAATGCGCTGCGTCCGCCTCTTACTGCCGAGGTCGGATTTGACGGAGTTTTTGCGTCCGTTCTTTTCCATTCCGTCCAAACTATCCTGATTCACGATCTGATACCTAACTATATGAGTCTGATAGTTAAACAATCCGGCACCATATAAGTTCCACACTAATGCAGTATTTTGCACTAGTGTGGAACCGAAGCAGCTTTCACGAATTGTTAATGCGGTCCCAGAAGAGAGGTTCCCAATGAGTTTGGTACAATCGTTTGCCCCCCATCTGCCATTCTTGCGCCGGTACGCCCGGGCGCTAACAGGCAGTCAAGACAGCGGAGACGCGTATATTCGCGCGTCACTTCAAGCGCTCGTCGAAAATCCTGAAGTTGTCGACAACGTGGAGGATTCTCGTCTTTCGCTGTACCGCTTTTTCCACGTCATCTGGGGCACGACAGGCGCCCAGCTTGAAGGAAAAGATAGCAACAAAGGCGATCCTGCAGACAAGCGACTGCAGTCACTTGCACCCATCCAGCGGCAAGCTTTCCTGCTGACAGCCCTTGAGGGATTTTCTGCTTCGGACGCAGCTTACATCCTCGGAATTTCTGAAAAAGAGCAGCGTGTTCTCGAACAAGATGCTCAAAGAGAAATTGAAGGCGAGCTCGCTACGAAAGTTCTCATAATTGAGGATGAACCCATTATTGCTGCAGATCTTGAAAGTCTGGTCGAAGACCTCGGCCATACGGTCACCGGTATCGCAACCACGCATCGCGAAGCGCTCTCTCTCTTCGGCGCGAATCCGCCAGGACTGGTTCTCTGTGACATCCAACTTGCAGATGGATCGTCCGGTATTGATGCCGCCCACGACATTTTGGCCGATCATGACGTGCCGATCATTTTCATCACGGCCTTCCCCGAACGCCTGCTGACGGGTGAGCGCCCGGAGCCGACCTACCTGATTCCAAAGCCCTTCCAGGAAAATACTGTGAAGGCCGCGATCGGCCAGGCGTTGTTCTTCCATCCCGCCAACGTAAAGCGGGTGGACGCCTAAACTTCTGATGTCGCGGATTCAAAAGGCCGCCCGTACATTATAATGTACGGGCGGCCTTTGTTCTTGAATTCGAGATATGTCAGACGCTGGCAGGCGCGAACATGCCGGTAAATGCCAGCACCAACAACATGCCGACAAGAGCGACGACGATACCTATCCCCAAAACGCTCAACAAGCCCGTCCGGCGACGACCCTGACGTGCCTCAGTTGTAGAAAACTCTTCTTGATGGGTTGTGTCTGGCATAAATTATTCCAATCCTGTTTGAGTGTTATCCCCTGAATCAATTGTCATTGCGGGGAATGCGATGTTGATTTGTTTGAGACGAGATAGCGCCGTTTGACAAAGGCGAATGCGAACTACCGTTCAGGTTGGCTCGCGCTACGAAATCGAGTTTACGAACATGGAGATAGTCAGTGTCGAATTGGGACAAACTCTCCATACGCCTTCTATCGAGAATGGTGACCTGGCCGCGGGACTCATCGATAAGGCCCGATCGGCGTAAAGCTGACATCGTCCTCGACACATGAACCGGGGTCAGGCCGAGCGCATCTGCCAGATCCGTGCGTGTCAAAGGCATGGGTAGGTGATCTTCTATTCCACCGACCGCAGCTCTCAATCTTCTTTGAAGCTCAAGCAATAGGTGTGCGATACGCTCCTTGGCAGACCTGCGACCGACGCGGACAATCTGTTCACGCAGGATAGATTCTTCCTGCACCGCTGCCCACCAGAATGCGGCGGCGACATCGGCATCGCTGCGCAACACATTCATGAATTTATCCGCTGCAACCGTCGCCACAACAGTGCGCGTTATGGCGGTCACTGAGTGGTCTGCCTTCACACCCGCAATGACTTGCATATCGAACACATCACCAGGCAACATGAAGTTGACGATCTGGCGACGGCCATCATCAAGAGAACGGTGTCGAATTGCCCAGCCTTCTCTCACGATGAATATCTTTGCGGGGGTTTCCCCCACACGGATGATGTCATCGCCGGATTGAAATGCGCGGGTTTGAAAATCGATTTGATCGAATTTGGACCAAGCATCATCTCTCAGTGAGGCATATTGGGAAATTCTGTTTCTGAATACGTCCATGCGGTTCAAACGAATGTACCTGTGCAAGGTTCCATCACAGAAAACTGCTGGCACCCGATGGAACGAAAGTTTCGATCGATCGTTGTATTGGCGCACACGAAATCAGGAGATTTAACGTGAACACCAAGACAGCCACCACACTCAAAGCTGAAACCGAGGGCGATTACGCTGCGCTCAAGGATGACATTGCCATGCTTCGCGGCGACCTGAAAAGCGTAATGGAAGACGTCCGGGGCCTTGCGAAGGTAAAGGCCCAAGCCGGAGTCGAAAAAGGCAAGGAAATGGCCGAGAAAGCTTCCGGCCAGTTCAAGGAAACCCGCGACGATGTTGAAACGGAAATTCGCAAGAATCCGCTAGCCGCTGTCGGAATCGCGTTCGGGGCCGGACTCATTCTCGCAATGATGAGGGGCAAATAATTCATGGACGCGACAAAGCTTAGGCTGTTCGCGGCTGTCGCCGGAATCGTATGTGGTTTCGGCGGCATGTTTGCTTTGTCTGTAGCCGGAATATTGGCGCTGGCATCTGTCATCGGATTGACGGCGGCCTGCTTCACAGTGGCCGCCATCCTTGTGGCAATTGCTGCCCTTATGCTGTATATATTCTTGCTACCCTATCGGAAATCATCAGAAGAGATCGATGATTTGGAAGAGTCCACAGCCAATGCATTGGCAGACCTTCCGTTCGACACCCTGAAATCCCTGGTCCAGAAATATCCGGTCTCTGTATCCGCGGGCGCAATGTTGCTCGGATACGCGCTTGTACGTGATCCCAAGACGGCGACACGTCACGCCCAGAGGCTTCTACTCGGTTTGCTTTAGCGGCGCCAATTACAGACAAATCATGCCAGAACACCTATATTGTTAGCATGAGATCGTTTCTGCTTGTTGCCTCAGCGGTTGGTGCCGGATTGGCTTTTGGCCGCAGATACCTCGAACGCGGGGTTTCTGCCCAGAAGAACAAGGTGATCGAGACAGCAGCCGTGGAAACCCGTCGTCAGATCAAGCGCGATGCAGATGATTTTCTCAAAAAGAGCTTTCGGTCATTCGCAATCGCGACGGCTATCAAACTGCTTATCCTTGCGACGCTTTGGGGACTTTTCCGTGGCGGTGTTATTGAGCGGCCTTATTTTATCTGGGGTGTGACAGGGATTCTCGCCGCGTTTCTTGTTCGTGATATCTGGGTAACGTGGCCCTTTGTTCGGCTTGGGATAGTAGAACTTTCTCGCTATGGCTGGCACCCCAAGCGCGCGCTCGGTGAGGTCGTCGCCGGGCATGTATTTCAGCAAGTCCTGACGGAAGCCCAATCTGCTCCGTCCACTCGCTCTTCGAAAGTCATGCTGGTGCTTGCGGGTCAATCCCGCGAAGGGATCGAGCATGATATTGCAACCTCTGTCGCCGCCATCGCTCGAGATACGTCCTGGTCTGATCTGCGACCATTTCTTGTGTCCGCTGCCATCAAGACGGCCGCATTGATGATCATTTATTCTGTGAGCGTTTTCCTGCTCATGGCCTGATACCAATCAGGCAGCCTCGGCCATAAGCTCTTCGGCATGTATCACCAACTGGTGTAATGTGGACTGCTCAGCAAACCCGGGCGTGTCATTGGAAATTGCCGGAACAATTCCATTCAGCTCATCCATCAGAACTGCGCGCGCCCGACTTACCCGGCTTTTGATTGTTCCGGGCGAGCAGTCCATGATCGCACCCGCTTCCTCATAAGTGAGGCCGGCCGCCAGAACCAGAATGACTGCATCCCTTTGTTTGATCGGCAGGGAGTAGATTGCCTGGACAGCCTGCGACGCTTCGCTCAGCATTTCAGCTGATGTGTTATCAATAAGAGCCTCTTCGAGAAATCCGCTTTCAACATCAACATTGCGCCAAGCGCGACGGCTGTGCTGGAGATATTCATTTCGAACAATACGCAGGATCCACGGTCTCATCTTTGCGGTTCGATCGAAAGATTCCGCCGCCGCCCAAGCTTTCAGGCATGCAGACTGAACGATGTCGTCGGCCAGCGTCGCATCATGGCAAAGGCTACGCGCGAATGCGCGCATTTGAGGTAACAATGCCTCCAGCTCATCGACAAAGGACCAGTCTGGGCTGGGATTTTCTCCGGTATGGTCATGCCGTCACGTATCCTATCGCTTTAGCGAGGTCTCCACCTCTCTCATGGCGCCAAGAAGTTCTCGAAATCGGTAGGGAAGAGGCTCTGTCACCACGGCCGCGTACTCGGCCCGTAGGTGTGCTTCGAACCGCCGACTCCCTCCCGTCGCCTTGGCCGTGAAAGCGAATATTCTTCTGCGTTCGGGACGAAGGGCGCTCATGCGCACCATTTATCCGTTCGCCAAAATAACAAATCATGAATTCGTTCCCACCATACGATCTGTCTTGACTTCATACAGAAGTAAATCAGTGTTGGGTTAACGAACCTAAAATTACTATTGGTTGAAATGCGGTCAACTACCCGCCACCTCTGCGGAACAGCACGCTTCAGACGACAGCCCCTTTCTATAGAAAGAGATGCGGGGGAATGATTCTATCTCGTTGGAACAGGCTCGGGCCCGGAATAGTCGTAGAATCCCTTGCCGGCTTTCTTCCCAACCCAGCCTGCTTCAACATATTTCACGAGCAATGGACACGGTCTGTATTTGGTGTCGGCAAGACCATCATGCAAAACTTGCATGATCGACAGACATGTATCGAGCCCGATGAAGTCGGCAAGCGTCAACGGCCCCATCGGATGATTTGCGCCCAGGCGCATCGCCGTATCAATGCTTTCAACCGTGCCAACACCCTCGTAAAGAGCGTAGACGGCCTCATTGATCATGGGCACAAGGATCCGGTTGACGATAAAGGCCGGGTAGTCCTCGGCATTCGTGGTCGTCTTCTCTAGGCGCCCTGCAAACTCGATGGCGGTTTCATAGGTTTCCTGATCCGTTGCGAGCCCACGGATCACTTCAACAAGCTTCATCAGCGGAACGGGATTCATGAAGTGCAGCCCGATAAACCGTTCGGGACGGTCGGTGACGGACGCAAGCCGTGTGATCGAAATGGACGACGTATTCGTCGCCAGAAATGTGCTCGTAGGCACGATTTCGCAGAGTGAACGAAAGATCTGTTCCTTGATTTCGCGGCGCTCTGTGGCGGCCTCAATAACAAGGTTGGCGGCCTCATGGTCCTTCAAGACAGTTGTTGGCTTAATGCGCCCGAGCGCAGTATCCATATCGCCCTGATTGTATTGTCCCCGCCCAACCTGGCGGGCCATATTACGTTCAATCGCTTTCATGCCTTTGGCGAGAGACTCTTCGGAAATATCGCTGAGAACGACGTCGTATCCGGCTAGCGCGCTGACATGGGCGATACCATTCCCCATCTGGCCCGCGCCAATCACGCCAATTGTCTTCAGGTCTGCCATAAGTCTCGTCCAGATCGTCGTAAAAGAGAGATGTCATATCCTGTTTGTGCAGTGCGTCAAACACAAGTCTGGGATGCAGTCGCCGCGGGTATATCCGCAATCCTTCAAGATGGTCCCGCCCGCAGACGGTCCGACAACACCGAAGCGGGAAACTCAGGATCGATCCCGCGCTACGCGGTGTAAATCATCCTGCGCGTCATGCCGCCGTCCACTGTCAGCACCTGCCCCGTCACAAAGCCGGCACCAGACAGGTAGGCCACCGCATGCACGATATCTTCGACTTCCCCCACTCGACCGACTGGATGCTGCGCGTGTGCCTCACCAGACAGCACGTCACCAGTTGAATTGATCCAGCCGGGCGCAATTGCGTTGGCCCTGACATCCGGCCCAAGACCGATGGCCAGCGCATGCGTCAGGCCAATGATTCCGCCCTTAGCCGCCGCATACCCGTAGGTGTCCGGCTCCGACTGATACGCCCGGGTCGATGTCATATTGACGATACTGCCCTTGGCAGCGCGCAAATAAGGCATGCATTCTCGCGCCATCAGGAAACTGCCGTTCAGGTGCGGTGCGATCCAGCTATTCCAGTCATTGAGACTCATCTCCTCAAGACGACCGGCGACCGGGTCGGCTGGCCCGCCATTGTTCACGAGCAGGTCAAGCTGTTCGAACCCTGCTTCTGCGACCGCGGCGCAAATACTCTCTTCGGATGACAGGTCACACCAAATCGGCTGAATCCCGACTTTCGGGAGCGAGGCAAGACCATCATGATCGATATCCAGCGCAGCGACGCGCCAATCTTCATTGGCAAAATGCACGGCAATTGCACGGCCGATACCCGACGCTGCACCTGTTACGATGGCTGTTCGCATGAAATCTCCTGATCATGGCTTAGCTCGCTCTATACAAAACAACCCGCAACTCCCCTAAGGAGTTGCGGGTTGAATTCAGTCAGGGCTGAAAAGCTTACAGCGCCTCGGTCAGTTCCGGGACGGCATTGAAGAGGTCTGCAACCAGGCCATAATCGGCGACCTGGAAAATCGGAGCCTCTTCGTCCTTGTTGATCGCGACAATGATCTTGGAGTCCTTCATACCAGCAAGGTGCTGGATGGCCCCGGAGATGCCGACAGCAACATACAGTTCAGGCGCAACGATTTTGCCGGTCTGGCCCACCTGATAATCATTCGGGGCGTAGCCCGCATCGACAGCGGCGCGCGAAGCGCCGACAGCTGCTTCCAGCTTGTCAGCCAGCGGCACGATCAGGCGATCGAATTCTTCTTTCGAACCCAGCGCGCGGCCACCGGACACGACGCGTTTCGCGCCAGCCAGTTCCGGACGGTCGGATTTGACCATCTGCTCCGACACGAATTCGGATTTGAATGGTCCTGCAGGTGCATCAGCTGCTTCGACCGAAGCCGAACCATCTTCACCAGCAGCTTCGAACGCTGTGCCACGAACCGTGATGACTTTCTTCGCATCGGAAGACTTCACCGTCAGGATGGCGTTACCGGCATAGATCGGACGCTCGAACGTGTCGGTGTCGATGACATCCGTGATATCCGACAGCTGCATGACGTCCAGCTTGGCCGCGATACGCGGAGCCATGTTCTTGCCCGTCGTCGTGGCCGGGATGAAGACGGCATCATAGCCGGACATCATTGGCACCACGAGGGCTTCCATGGCTTCCGCCAATTGCTTGGCAACCGAGGCGCCATCCACGTGAACGACCTTGCGGACACCGGAAACCTTGGCAGCAGCAGCTGCCACGTCGCCTGCGCCTTCGCCAGCCACCAGGATGTCTACGTCGCCGCCAAACTTTGCAGCTGCGGTAACGACTTTGTGGGTCGCGTCGTTCAAGGACGCATTGTCGTGTTCAGCAATAACCAGAACAGCCATTAGATCGCTCCTGCTGATTTGAGTTTCGAAACAAGCGTCGCAACGTCTTCGACCTTTTCACCCGCCTCGCGCACAGGCGGCTCAGTCACTTTCACAACTGACAGGCGCGGCGAGATGTCGACGCCATAATCGCCGGGAGCTTTCTCATCGATTGGCTTCTTCTTCGCCTTCATGATGTTTGGCAGAGACGCGTAGCGCGGCTCGTTCAGGCGCAAATCGACGGTGACAATTGCCGGTGTGGCCAGTTTCACGGTCTGCAGGCCACCATCGACTTCGCGGGTCACGGTCAGGGCGTCGCCGTCCTTCTCGATCTTGTAAGCGAATGTGCCTTGTGGCCAGTCCAGCAACGCTGCCAGCATCTGGCCGGTCTGGTTGGAATCATCGTCAATTGCCTGCTTGCCGAGGAGCACCAGGTCCGGGCTCTCTTCTGCAACAACTTTTGCAAGGATTTTCGCAACAGCCAGCGGTTCGACGGTTTCGTCCGTATTGATCAAGATGCCGCGGTCGCCGCCCATGGCCAGCGCCGTGCGAATGGTTTCCTGAGCCTGTTTCGGACCGATGGACACGATCACAACTTCGGTCGCCGTGCCGGCTTCCTTCATGCGAACTGCTTCTTCGACAGAAATCTCGTCAAATGGGTTCATCGACATTTTGACGTTTGCGAGATCGACACCCGTCTGATCGGGCTTCACCCGAACTTTGACGTTATAGTCGATGACGCGTTTGACCGGTACCAGGACCTTCATACAACCGCTCCAGACATAGTTGGAATTAAACTCGTGTGGGGTGTGCCTAACGCCCGCGCAGAAAAGACGCAAGGTTGACGTTGACGTAAGTGTCAATTTGGCGCGGAAAATTTTGCAACGCTCGCGCCGGTGTGCTGCAGAAATGCAATTCCCTGCCCCAGATAGCCCGTAGCACACGGGGAGCTTGGCCGTTTTGCAAACCTGCGCTAAACGCCTCCCTTCTCCTGATCAGACCAAATTCGAAGAGGGCGCCATGGCAGGCCATAGTAAATGGGCAAATATCCAGCACCGCAAAGGCGCACAGGACAAGAAGCGCGCCGTACTCTTCGCGCGCCTGTCCAAAGAAATCACGATTGCATCCAAGATGGGCGGGCCAGATCCGGATGGAAATCCGCGCCTACGACTCGCTATCCAGAACGCGAAGGGCCAGTCCGTCCCCAAGGACAATATCCAGCGCGCCATCGACAAGGGCCAGGGCGGCGGCGGCGAAGACTATGTGGACATCCGCTATGAAGGCTTCGGGCCCGGCGGTGTTGGCGTAATCGTCGAGGCGTCAACGGACAACAAGAACCGCACGGCGACCGATGTGCGCACAGCCTTTTCGAAGAATGGCGGCAATCTCGGCGAAACGGGCTCTGTCTCGTTCAGTTTCGATCAGGTTGGCGAGATCGAGTATCCTGCGAGCGTGGGCACCGAAGACGAAGTCATGGAAGCGGCGATCCTTGCGGGCGCTCAGGACGTGGAATCAGATGCCGAAAGCCACTGGATCTACACGGCTCGCGAAGACCTCCAGACCGTAGCCGACGCGCTGACTGAACATTTCGGCGCAGATGTCGAGGCCAAATCGACGAAATTGATCTGGAAGCCGCAGAACAATATCCCGGTGGACGGCGACGCGGCCGACACGTTGATGAAGCTGCTGGACGTGCTCGACGAATTGGATGACGTGCAGAATGTCTACGACAATTCCGAACTGTCCGACGCCGAAATGGCACGCCTCGCCGAGGGCTGAGTCAACCTTCTGACCAAATTCAAAGTTCCGTTTGGCAGCCATTTGGATTGCTTGACATTTTCCGATACGAATATACTTTGTTTTTCAAAGTTATTTGTGGAGACGAAAATGAGCCCTCGATCCCTCACCGATGATCTTGCCTATGTGCGCGATCTGGCAGAAGCCGGACAGAAGGCGCCGCTCCTCGGCGGACGCTTCCTGATCTTGTGGGGCGCGCTGACCACACTGGCCTATCTCGGTCACTACGCCATTGCGACGGGCATGTGGGGTCTTTCGCCCATGGCGTTCGCCTTCCTCTGGATCGGCTATGTCGTCCTCGGCATGGGCGGCATGTTCATCATGCAGGCAGGCTTCTCTGCCCACAAGCCGGGGGCCGCCTCAGTGGGAAATCAGGTTTCTCTCATCGTTTGGCAGGCGGCAGGCTATTTTCTTGGCGCCTACTTCATGGGAGCCTTCATTTCGGCCCTGTTGGGTCAAGGTACCGCCGCCTTCATGTGGTCAGTCCCAATGGTGATCGGGCTCTATGGCCTGGCCCAATACGTATCCGGCGTGATGGCACAAAACCGCATCCTCTCTCTTAGCGGCAGTGCCGCCATGGCCAGCACATTGCCAGCGGTGCTCCTCATGCAGACGCCTTACATCGTGCTTCTCGGATCAGCCGTAGCGGCGCTCTGTGTCCTGTTACCCGGCCTTCTATTGATGCGGAACGAACCCTCGGACACAGTGTAACGCCCATGCCCGAGAAAAACCCCTTCGATCACAACGACATCGACGATGTCATCCATGGGCGTCTCCGCCTCGGCATCATGGCTTACCTTTCCAGTGTCAGTCCCGCCATTTTCGGAGAGTTGCGCGACAAGGTCGGGGCGACAGATGGAAACCTGTCCACGCATTTGCGGAAACTGGAAGAGGCCGGATATGTCGAACTGGAAAAGCGCTTCGTTGGCCGCCGGCCCCAGACACGTATCCACTTGACTGAGCCGGGCCGAAAAGCCTGGATGGGATGGCTGGACCGGATGCAGGCGCTGATGCGGGCAGCAGAATAAGGGTCAGGGTCCGATCAGGCGAATCTGTTCATTGCCGGCTTCGCCGGTCCGGGCAAAATCCTTCCAGCCCAGCGCCTCATAGGCCTTCCGCGCCGGCGAATTTTGCGCATCGACATCAAGCAGTAGCGGCTCTCCCATCACGTCTCGCCCGACATGCAACAGGCCGCGACCAACGCCGCACAGGCGCCAATCAGGTGCCACAAAGAGATGATCGACATAGCCGGAATCGGGACGCAGCGTCAGGAAGCCGACCACGCCCGCCTGCGGCTCCTCTGCGACCCAGGCCCGCGCCGTCGGCAGGGAGTTGAACAATTGCCTCAGATAGGGTGCCGCCGGACCGCGCCACGGAAACTCTCTCAGGCAATCACGAAACAATTGATAGCACGGGCGATAGTCCCGGCGTTCAAAGTCACGGATATGCCAGCCTGCTCCAGTATGTGTGTACATGTGAAAAGAGTGGGCCCGATGCATGATCAGGTCCACTCTTTATCTCAGACGCATTTCGGCAAATTGCCGAATGCCTACATTTGCATCGTCCAGCCTTCGATACCCATCGCCGCCTGACGGACCGCTTCCGACAGGGTGGGGTGAGCATGACAGGTACGGGCAATATCTTCCGAGGCCGCACCGAATTCCATGGCGACGCAGATCTCGGCAATAAGTTCGCCAACGCCCACACCAACCATATGAACCCCGAGGATTCTGTCGGTCTTCTTGTCGGCCAGCATTTTCACGAACCCGTCTGTTTCGTGGTTTGTGCGGGCGCGCGAATTGGCCATGAAGGGGAATTTGCTTTTCACATATTCCACGCCGGCTTCTTTCAGTTGTTCTTCCGTATGACCGACCCATGCCATTTCCGGCTTGGTGTAGACTACGCTTGGCACGAGGTCGTAATTCACATGACCTGCCTTGCCAGCGATCAATTCAGCAACAGCCGTGCCGTCGTCCTCAGCCTTGTGCGCCAGCATCGGCCCGTGAATGCAATCGCCCACAGCCCAGACGCCGTCAGCTACCTTGAAGTGACCATCGGTCACTTGCACGACGCCGCGCTTGTCTGTCGTGCCGCCAACCACTTCGAGGCCAAGGCCTTCCGTGTACGGCTTGCGACCAATCGCAACGATTACGACATCGGCGTCAAGCACTTCAGTTTCACCGCCCGCAGCCGGCTCCATGCTCAGCTTCAGTTTGGATTTGAGTTTCTCGACGCCGGTCACTTTCATGCCGAGACGGAAATTCAGGCCCTGCTTCTTGAAGATCTTCTGGGCTTCCTTGGCGACATCCGCATCGGCGCCCGGCATGACGCGATCAAGATACTCCACCACAGTCACTTCCGAGCCGAGACGTGCCCAGACCGATCCCATTTCGAGACCGATCACACCGGCCCCGATCAGGACGAGACGTTTTGGAATCGAGGTCAGCGACAGCGCACCGACATTTGTCACGACGCGTTCTTCATCGATCTCAATGCCTGGAAGGTTGGCTGGCTCAGAGCCCGTCGCGATCACGATGTTCTTCGTGTCCAGGGTCTGGGTCTTGCCATCGAGTCCTTTGACTTCGACTTTCCCTTTGCCAAGGATCTTGCCGCGGCCCTTGATGTAATCGACCTTGTTCTTCTTGAAGAGAAATTCGATGCCCTTGGTCAGACCGTCAACCGCTGCGGTTTTCTGAGCCATCATCTGGTCGAGATCAATTTCCAGCTTGCCGGTCTTGATGCCCATGCCTTCAAATTCGTTCTGCGCTGTTGCGTAGAGTTCCGAAGCATGCAGAAGCGCCTTGGAGGGGATACACCCGACGTTCAGGCAGGTGCCGCCCAGCACACCGCGATCCTCGATACACACGGTCTTCAGGCCGAGCTGTCCGGCACGAATTGCGCAATTGTAGCCGCCGGGGCCGCCACCGATAATGACGACGTCGTATGTCTCAGCCATGGGGAAATCTGCCTTGCTTAGAGGGCC
>MRWG01000204.1_pt1 | contig 98041 bp, 105 predicted proteins | sample 1013341 | NCBI WGS metagenome assembly MRWG01 (sample SAMN06117577, study PRJNA244670) | biofilm metagenome | biome: Water; feature: Cathode Biofilm; material: Biofilm; isolation source: microbial consortium enriched at the cathode of a solar microbial fuel cell | place: USA: District of Columbia ...
CTTCGACGAGTCTCTGCAAAGAGCTGAATTTATTGAAAATTCATCCCCAAGCAGAGCCCACACGTTTGCTTGCCTGATTGTTAAAGAGCCAGGGGCTTGCCCCTGTCGAGGTGGCGTATTCTAGGGATGCGCGGCCGGGAGTCAACAGGTTTTTCTGCCTTTTTCGCCTGACCGCTCAGGAATTGTCCAAACCGCGCAATAACTGGCCGTTCAGGCAGCGGAAACAGGCCCGCCGCGCTGGCGTGAATGATGCCATCGCCAACCCAGCAGGAGCACGATCATGGCCGCGAAAACCAGGGGCTCTCCGTAACCGGACTTCTGCAGCCAGAAATCATGCAGCAAACCGAGCAGTACCGCCGGGTAAATCAAGCGGTGCAGCACCTGCCAGCGCCGTCCCAGCCGCCGCCGGGCCGTGCGGGTGCTGGTCAGGGCCAGGGGCAACAGCAGCAGCCAGGCGGAGAACCCCACCAGGATGTAGGGCCGCTTGCCGATCTCGGAGACAATACTGCCTGCATCCCAGCCCAGCAGCAGCCAGGCCCAGCCCAGGAAATGCAGGCTCAGCCAGGTGAAGGCCAACAGCCCGAACCAGCGCCGCAGGGGGAAAAGGCGCGGCCAGCCTGCCATCTGCACCAGCGGCCGGACAGTGAGGCAGGCAATCAGCCAGACCATGCCCCACCAGCCCAGATGACTGACCAGGGCCTTGGCCGGATCCGGCCCCAGATCCCCGGACAGGCCGCGCCAGACCACCCAGGCCAGTGGCAGCAGCCCGGCCACCCATACCAGCCAGCCGTGCCGGGCCGGGAAACGTGCCTGCCGTGCCATCAGTAGAACCGCCGCAGGTCCATGCCCTTGTAGAGCCCGGCCACCTGCTCCTGGTAGCCATTGAACATCAGCGTGTCACGCCAGTTGGGATTGAACAGGCTGGTGGGCAAACGCCGCTCCCGTGCCTGGCTCCAGCGCGGGTGGTCCACCTCGGGGTTAACGTTGGCATAGAAGCCATATTCTCCCGGGGCCAGGTCGTTCCAGGTGGTCGACGGCTGCTCGCTCATGAGGCTGATGCGGACGATGGACTTGATCGACTTGAAGCCATATTTCCAGGGCACCATCAGGCGCAGGGGCGCGCCGTTCTGGTTCGGCAGCGTGCGCCCGTACATGCCCACCACCATCAATGTCAGCGGGTGCATGGCCTCATCCAGGCGCAGGCCCTCGGTATAGGGCCAGTCAATGCCGGTGAAGGGATTCTTCAGCCCCGGCATCTGCTCCGGGTCCGCCAGCGTCTCGAAGCGCACGTAACGTGCCTTTGACGTGGGCTCGAAGCGGCGCAGCAGGTCACCCAGGGGAAACCCCACCCAGGGCACCACCATGGACCAGGCCTCGACACAGCGAAAACGGTATATGCGCTCTTCCAGCGGGTGCGGCTTGAGAATGTCCTCGAGGGCATAGTCGCCCGGGCGCCCCACTTCGCCATCCACCGTGACGGTCCAGGGATGCGGGCGCAGGCTGTCGGCATTGGCGGCCGGGTCGTCCTTGGCCGTGCCGAACTCGTAGAAATTGTTGTAGCGAATGGCATCCGTATACGGCGTGGTGGCGTCAGTGGCATCAGGCGCGCCGTCACCACGCGCCGCAACGGCCTTGCGCATCCATGCCGGGCGACTGCTGTCTTCGGCAGCAGCGTCACTGAGGGCTGCCAGGGACGGTGCCGAGGCCATCAGGGCGGCCCCGCCCGCCGCCGCCATGAATTCACGCCGGCGCAGATAGACACCCTCGGGGGTGATCTCGGACGCGGGAATATCGGATTTGTGCTTGTGCCTGATCAACATGTGGCGCTCCCTCTTAGCCGCAGCATCCCATTTGCGGATTGGATGCGCCGTGAAGGCAATTTGTTTCAGGTGCGCCGGTCAGGTCGACGAGCGGCGGCGCCGCAGCACATCCAGCACCGGCCCGGAGCCGATGTAGATCAGCGCCACTGACAGCAGCACCAGGGGCGGATCCAGCAACACAATGGCAAAGGCAATGATCACGCCCAGCAGGACACGCATGGGCACCCGGCCGATGTGGTATTCCTTGAAACTGTGGTACTGGACATTGGACACCATCAGCATGCCAGCCCCGGCGGTGAGAATCGCCGCAATCCAGGCCACGTCGTTGCCGTCAGTGATGCCGCGACTGGCCCCGAACCAGACCATGGTCGCCACCAGCCCGGCGCCGGAGGGACTGGGCAAGCCGATGAAGAAGCGCTTGTCGGTGCTGCCGGACTGGACGTTGAAGCGAGCCAGTCGCAACGCCGCGCAGGCCACATAGACGAACGCCGCCGCCCAGCCCACCTTGCCCAGGTCGGTCAGGGCCCAGGAGTAGGCCACCAGGCCCGGAGCCACACCGAACGCCACACAGTCGGACAGCGAGTCGTACTCGGCGCCAAACTTGCTCTGGGTGTTGGTCAGGCGCGCCACGCCGCCATCCATGCCGTCCAGTATGCCGGCCACCACAATGGCAATCGCGGCGTTTTCGAAGTCGCCGTTCATCGCCGCCACGATGGCGTAGAAGCCGGCAAACAGGGCGCCCGTAGTGATCAGGTTGGGCAGCAGGTAAATACCCTTGTGGCGCTGGCCATGCTTTTCCGACTCGACCACCTCGAAGCTGTCGGTGGCCTGGTTTTCGTCCTGTTCAGTCATCAGTCTCTCCCGTAGGGGGACAGTCTACCGCAGCCACCCCCCTCTACAGAACTGCCCCGTGGAACATGTTTCACCAGTCCGCATCCCCCCGGAAACGAAAAAGCGCGACCGAAGTCGCGCTTTCCGTACTCATGCGGATGCATGCCGGAGCAATCAGTTCTTGCTCTTGTCGATGATCTTATTGGCCTGGATCCAGGGCATCATCGCACGCAGCTTCTCACCCACCTGCTCAATGGGATGAGCCGCGTTGTTGCGGCGGTTGGCCGTCATGCTCGGGTAGTTGTGCGCGCCTTCAGCGATGAACATCTTGGCGTACTCGCCGTTCTGGATACGCTTGAGGGCATTGCGCATGGCCGCCCGGGACTCATCGTTGATCACTTCCGGACCGGTCACATACTCCCCGTACTCCGCATTATTGGAGATGGAGTAGTTCATGTTGGCGATACCGCCCTCGTACATCAGGTCGACGATCAGCTTGAGCTCGTGCAGGCACTCGAAGTACGCCATTTCCGGGGCGTAACCCGCCTCGGTCAGGGTCTCGAAGCCCGCCTTCACCAGCTCCACGGCACCACCACAGAGCACCGCCTGCTCACCGAACAGGTCGGTCTCGGTCTCGTCCTTGAAGGTGGTCTCGATGATGCCGGTGCGGCCGCCGCCCACGCCACAGGCGTAGGACAGGGCCAGTTCCTTGGCCTTGCCGGAGGCGTCCTGGAAGATGGCGATCAGGTCCGGAATGCCGCCACCCTTGGTGAACTCGGTGCGCACAGTGTGGCCCGGCGCCTTCGGCGCCACCATGATCACGTCCAGGTCGGCGCGCGGCACGATCTGGTTGTAGTGGATGGCAAAACCGTGGGCGAACGCCAGCGTAGCGCCCTTCTTCAGGTTCGGCTCGATCTCGTCACGGTACAGCTGCGCCTGGAACTCGTCCGGGGTCAGGATCATGATCACGTCGGCCGCAGCAACGGCTTCCGGCACAGCCTTCACGGTGAGGCCCGAGGCCTCGGCCTTGGCGGCCGATGAAGAGCCCGGACGCAGGGCGACGGTCACGTCGACACCGGAATCCTTGAGGTTGTTGGCATGGGCGTGGCCCTGTGAGCCATAACCGATGATCGCCACCTTCTTGCCCTGGATGATGGAAAGGTCGCAATCCTTGTCGTAGTAAATCTGCATGGTATTCCCCGTTCTCTGCTTCGCTTCGCCACTGGCGTGGCGGCGGATAATACAACTGATGGGCCGGGGCCACCAGCCATGCTGGTGGCCGGCGGGCCTAGATACTCAACACTTTCTCGCCGCGGGAGATGCCGCTGACACCGCTGCGCACCACTTCCAGCACCTGGGCCTCGCCCACGGCACCGATAAAGGCTTCCAGCTTGTCCGTGGTTCCCGCCAGCTGGACTGTATAGACGCTGCTGGTGACATCGACGATCTGGCCACGGAAGATATCCACCGTGCGCTTGACCTCGGCACGCTGGGCTCCGGTGGCCTTGACCTTCATGAGCATGATTTCACGCTCGATGTGGGCCCCTTCGGTGAGATCCACCAGCTTCACCACCTCAATCAGCTTGTTCAGGTGCTTGGTGATCTGCTCGATCTTCAGGTCGTCACCGAAGGTGGTCAGCGTCAGGCGCGACAGCGTGCGGTCTTCTGTCGGTGCCACCGTCAGGGTCTCGATGTTGTAGCCACGCTGGGAGAACAGACCCACCACACGGGACAGCGCCCCGGGCTCGTTTTCCATCAAAATCGATATGATTCTGCGCATGATCAGGTCCTCTCCGTCTTGCTGAGCCACATGTCACGGATGGCGCCATCCGCAATGTGCATCGGGTACACATGCTCCGACGGGTCCACATAGATATCCATGAACACCAGGCGGTCCTTCAGCGCGAACGCCTCTTCCATGGCCTTGTCCAGGTCCTCATGCTTGTCCACACGGATACCCACGTGGCCATAGGACTCGGCCAGCTTGACGAAGTCCGGCAGCGAATCCATGTAGGACTGGCTGTGGCGGCCGCCGTACTGCATGTCCTGCCACTGGCGCACCATGCCCAGGGCCTGGTTGTTGATATTGATGATCTTGATCGGCAGGCCGTACTGCAGGCAGGTGGACAGCTCCTGGATGTTCATCTGGATCGAGCCCTCACCAGTGACACAGGCCACCATGGCATCCGGGAAGGCGAACTGGACGCCCATGGCCGCCGGCAGCCCGAAGCCCATGGTCCCCAGGCCACCAGAGTTGATCCAGTAACGCGGCTTGTCGAACTTGTAGAACTGGGCGGCAAACATCTGGTGCTGGCCCACATCCGAGGTCACGTAGGCATCGCCATTGGTAGCCTTGTACAGCGCCTGCACCACCTGCTGGGGCTTCATCGGCCCGTTCGGGTCGAGCTCATAGCGCAGGCCGTGATACTCACGCCAGCCGCCGATCTCCTCCCACCAGCGCGCCAGCGCCTTCTCATCCGGCGTCACACCAATCTCGTCCAGCGTCGCGACCATTTCCTCGAGCACCTGTGACACCGGGCCGACAATCGGCACGTCAGCGCGTACGTTCTTGGAGATAGTGGCCGGATCCACGTCAACGTGAATGATGGTGGCGCCGGGGCAGAACTTCTTGGTGTCATTGGTGACACGGTCGTCGAACCGGGCACCCAGCGCCAGGATCAGGTCGGCATTGTGCATGGCCATGTTGGCTTCATAGGTGCCGTGCATGCCCAGCATGCCCAGGAACTGCTTGTCCGTGGCCGGAAACGCACCCAGGCCCATGAGCGTGTTGGTCACCGGGAAGTCGAGCTTGTGGGCCAGGTCGGTGAGGTGCTTGCTGGCCTCGCCCTGGATCACGCCGCCACCGGCATAGATCACCGGCCGCTTGGCCTTGAGCAGCTCTTCCACCGCCTTGCGGATCTGGCCGGAATGGCCGCGGGTCACCGGGTTGTAGGAGCGCAGCTTGACCTTCTTCGGATACTCGTAAGGCACCTTCACCAGCGGGCTGGTCTTGTCCTTGGGAATATCCACCAGCACCGGGCCGGGGCGGCCGGTGGTGGCAATATAGAAGGCCTTCTTCATCATCTCCGGAATGTCAGCCGGATCGCGCACCGCAAAGCTGTGCTTGACGATGGGACGGCAGATGCCGGGCATGTCGGTTTCCTGGAAGGCGTCATCGCCAATCCAGTCGGAGCGCACCTGGCCGGACACGATCACCATGGGGATCGAATCCATATAGGCGGTGGCAATACCGGTCACCGCGTTGGTGGCGCCGGGGCCGGAGGTCACCAGGACCACCCCCGGCTTGCCGGTGGCACGCGCGTATCCATCGGCCGCATGGGTAGCGGCCTGTTCGTGGCGCACCAGAATATGCTGCACCTTGTCCTGCTGGAACAGGGCATCGTAAATGTGAAGAACCGCACCCCCGGGATAGCCGAAAATGATCTCGACTCCCTCATCCTGCAGGGCACGGACTACCATTTCCGCACCAGACAACTTTTCCACGGTCATACCTCGTGTCGATTTAACGGCCATACGTGAAGATCCACCCGGCTCGGGCACAGTGCCCGGGGCAGATATCAGGTAACTGATTGTTCCTGCGGACCGGGAAGCCTTGCTTGGGCTTCCGCTATCCCTCGCGGAGGTGACCGGCGAAGACGCAGGACGGATAAGAGGGACGTAGGGGGTAGCATTGCTGCACAGGACACCGCGGTAACGATGCCCCGGAACCCGGCCTCACATACGCTGGGGTGTTGCGCATGCGGGTCCCGATCTCCGGAGACGCAAATTCTGTCAGATTTGTGCATAATGTCAAACACTTATGACGACCGGCCCTTGCCGCTCATGCGCCTCGCAGGCATTCTTGTAACGAGTCGGCCCGACCCCGGAGCCCCCGGGCGCATGTGCCCGGATCGTGACGGAGCAGATACAACATGAAAAAAACATTGCTGCCACTGATAGCGGCACTTGCCGTTCTTGCCGCCGCACCGGCGGCCCACGCTGACAAGTTCTACAAGTGGGTAGATGAGGACGGTGTTACCCATTACGGTGCCACGCCGCCGGAAAATGACGACACCGAGGAAGTACGCACCTACAACTCTGCCTCCTCTGACCAGGGCCAGTCGATCAAACGGCTGCAACAGTCCCGAGAGGCGGCCGCCGCCGAACGGGCAGCGCGCGAGCGCGAGCAGGAAGAGGCCCGGCGCGAAAAGCAGGAACCGGACGCCGTGCTCAAGGAGCGCTGCGAGACGTACCGCAACAACCTGAAGCTGCTGCAGGAGCGCCCTGTAGTTCGCACCCGGGACCCGGACACCGGCGAGGAAACGGTACTTACTGCCGAAGAGCGCCAGGCGCGAATCGACAACATCAAGACCCAACTGGAGAAGTGCAAGAAACTCCAGTAACACAGAAATGAAAAAAGCCGGTCGATGACCGGCTTTTTTTTGCGCACGTCCGCCCCCTCGCGGCGACTGGGTCAGGCCTTGCTGAACACCATGTTGCCATCCTCGACATCCACCCTGACGGTATCACCGACGGCGAAGTCACCACGCAAGATCGCCTGGGCCAGGCCATTCTCGATCTGTTGCTGGACCGCGCGCTTGAGCGGCCGGGCACCATAGACCGGGTCGTAGCCCGCTTCCACCAGTTTGTCGAGCGCCGCATCACTCACCTCAAGCGCCATGTCGCGCTCGGTCAGCCGCTTGCGCAGATGCGCCAGCTGGATGTCGGCAATACCACGTATCTGGCTCTTCTCCAGCGGATGGAACACCACCACTTCATCGATCCGGTTGATAAACTCCGGACGGAAGTGATTGCCGACGACTTCCAGCACACTGCTCTTCATCGCCTCATAGTTTTCCTCGCCGGCCATGCGCTGGATCAGGTCCGAACCAAGGTTCGAGGTCATGACAATGACCGTATTGCGGAAATCCACCGTCCTGCCCTGGCCGTCGGTAAGGCGGCCGTCATCCAGCACCTGCAACAGGATGTTGAAGACATCCGGATGCGCCTTCTCGACTTCGTCCAGCAGCAGCACGGCATAGGGGCGACGGCGCACCGCCTCGGTCAGGTAACCACCCTCCTCATAGCCGACATAGCCCGGCGGTGCACCAATAAGCCGGGCCACGGAATGCTTCTCCATGAACTCGGACATATCAATGCGCACCATGGCGTCCTCGGTGTCGAACAGGAACTCGGCCAGTGACTTGCACAACTCCGTCTTGCCCACACCGGTGGGGCCGAGAAACAGGAACGAGCCATTGGGACGGTTCGGGTCGGACAGCCCGGCACGGGAACGGCGCACGGCATCCGCCACCGACTTGACCGCCTCATCCTGCCCAACCACCCGTTTGTGCAGGGCCTCTTCCATGCGCAGCAACTTGTCACGCTCACCTTCCAGCATCTTGTTCACCGGAATACCGGTCCACTTGGAAACCACTTCAGCGATTTCCTCGTCCGACACCTTGTTGCGCAGCAACTGGGTTTCGGTTTCCTGGTCGCCGGCACTGGCCAGCTTTTTCTCCAGCTCGGGAATGGTGCCGTACTGCAGCTCGGACATGCGATTGAGATCGCCAGCGCGGCGTGCCTGGTCCATCTCAACACGGGCTTTTTCCAGTTCTGCTTTTACTTCCTGGGCGCCATGCAAGCTTGCCTTTTCGGCATCCCATATTTCGCGCAGGTCGGCATATTCTTTCTCCAGACCAGCAATGTCGGTCTCTATCTTTTCCAGACGTTTCCTGCTGGCGTCGTCTGATTCCTTGCGAACCGCCTCTCGCTCCATCTTCAGCTGAATGAGACGGCGATCAAGCCGGTCCATTTCCTCCGGCATGGAATCGATTTCCATGCGGATGCGACTGGCTGCTTCATCGATCAGGTCGATGGCCTTGTCAGGCAACTGGCGATCAGTGATGTAACGCTGCGACAGTTTGGCCGCAGCCACGATGGCACCATCGGTAATCTCGACACCGTGGTGCACCTCGTAACGCTCCTTCAGCCCGCGCAGGATGGCGATGGTGTCCTCAGTGGACGGTTCATCCACCAGCACTTTCTGGAATCGGCGCTCCAGCGCGGCGTCCTTCTCGATGAACTGGCGGTACTCGTCCAGGGTCGTGGCGCCGACGCAGTGAAGCTCACCGCGTGCCAGTGCCGGCTTGAGCATGTTGCCCGCGTCCATGGCACCGTCTGCCTTGCCCGCACCCACCATGGTGTGCAGCTCGTCAATAAACAGGATCACCCGGCCTTCCTGCTTGGCCAGCTCGTTGAGCACCGCCTTGAGACGCTCCTCGAATTCGCCCCGGTATTTGGCACCGGCGATCAGCGCCGCCATGTCCAGTGACAGGACGCGCTTGTCTTTCAGTCCCTCCGGCACCTCACCGTTGATGATGCGCTGCGCCAGGCCTTCGACGATGGCGGTCTTGCCGACGCCGGGCTCACCGATCAGGACCGGATTGTTCTTGGTGCGACGTTGCAGCACCTGGATGGTACGGCGAATCTCGTCGTCACGGCCGATCACCGGGTCGAGCTTGCCGCTTTCGGCACGCTCGGTCAGGTCCACCGTGTACTTGTCCAGCGCTTCGCGCTTCTCTTCTGCATTGGGGTCCGTCACCGCATCGCCTCCGCGCACTTCGTTGATCTGTTCCGCCAGCACCTGCTTGACCACACCGGCCTTCTTCAGCAGCTTGCCGGCATCGGTAGAATCATCACAGAACGCCAGCAACACTGTTTCACTGCTGATGTACTGGTCCTGCCGCTGCTGCGCTTCACGGTCTGCCAGGTTCAGCAGTCGCGCCATATTCTGTGACAGTTGCACGTCGCCGTTGAAATTCTGCACCACCGGCAGGTGGTCCATGGCCATGACCAGGGACGTTTCCAGGTCGTTCACATTGGCACCGGCCTTCTGCAACAGCGGGCGCGCACTGCCCCCCTGTTGCTGCAGCAAGGCCAGCAGCAGGTGCACAGGTTCAATGGTTGAATGGCTCTTGCCCACGGCCAGTGACTGCGCATCGGCCACAGCCTGCTGTAACCGCGCGGTAAATTTGTCCAATCGCATGCCTGATTCTCCGGCTGTCTTATCCTGCCCAATAAGTGTGGGTATTTGGCGGAAATTCAAGGCCCGGCCGCACGCAGCAGCAGGATCACCGAACAACCGCCGACAGGAACAACCAGACTGGCGTAAGCCAGCTCAGCGTGTATTGAGCCAGATCAGGGTTGCGAAGCGGCCCGTGGGCTGGGCCTGGCGATGGGAATAGAAACGGTGGTTGTGGCAGACCGTGCACCAGTCGCCACCCGACACCTGCTCGACACCGGCCTGGACCAGGCGCTGACGGGACAGGCCGGGCAGATCGAAACGCCAGTGGCCGGGGCCATCCTCGTGGAAGAACGCGGCATCGGACGGCTGCGCACCCACAAAGGCATCCCGCACCGGGGCATCCACCTGGTAGCAGTGGGCGCAAATGGCCGGGCCGACCCAGGCGGCCAGCGACTCTCCATCGGCGGCCATGAGGGCGCAGGCGCGCTCAAGTATGCCCGCCTGCAGGCCCCGCCAGCCGGCGTGGAAAGCGCCCACCGCCGTACCATCCTGGCGCGCCAGCACCACCGGCACACAATCTGCGGTGAGCACCACTGCAGCGTCACCGGGCCGTCGACTGATGCAGCCGTCCGCCTGCTCGCTGCCATCACCGCGTGCGGCGGCCGCATCCAGAATGTCCGTGCCATGCACCTGCGCCAGCCACACCGGCCTTATGCCCAAAACCTCGGCAACGTGCTCACGGGCCCGGGTCACCCGGCCCGGCTCATCACCGCAATTGAGACCGAGATTGAAACCGTCCCAGGGGGCTGGCGAAAAGGCGCCGGCCCGGGTGGTTACGCACACGGACACGCCCGGGGCCAATGGCCGTGACGGCGCCAGCCAGTCATCCAGCCCGGGCAGGCTCATGCGTCCGCCGCATCCGTGCGCAGGGTGTTCAGCAACGACTGCATATCCGCCGGCAATGGCGCCTCGAACACCATTTCCTCACCGCTGACCGGGTGAACAAGCCCGAGCCGGCGGGCGTGCAGTGCCTGGCGTGGAAACGCCTGCAACGCGTCGCGCAGCGACTGGGAGGCGCCGGCGGGAAATTTCATGCGCCCACCGTAGGCGGGGTCCCCCACCAGCGGGTAGCGGACATGGGCCATATGCACGCGAATCTGGTGGGTACGGCCGGTTTCCAGCCGCACATGAATGTGGGTATGGCCACGGAAACGTTCGGCAAGCCGGTAGTGCGTCACCGCCGGCTTGCCGCTATCAGTAACCGCCATGCGCTTGCGGTCACGGGCATGCCGGCCAATCGGTGCATCCACGGTGCCGCCACCGGTCATGACCCCCACGACCACCGCATCGTACTCCCGGAACACGCTCTTTTCCTGCAGCTGCGCCACCAGGTCGTTGTGGGCCTCCAGGGTCTTTGCCACCACCATCAGGCCGGTGGTATCCCGGTCCAGCCGGTGGACAATACCCGCTCTCGGCAGGTGTTCCAGACTCGGTGCATGGTGCAGCAGGCCATTCAGCAAGGTGCCGTCGTGATGGCCCGCGGCCGGGTGTACCACCAGCCCGGCCGGCTTGTTGATCACCAGCAGGCTGTCATCCTCGTAGACCACGGGCAGGTCCATGGCCTGCGGCGCGTCGTCCACTTCCACCGCCAGCTCGGCGTCCAGCGCCAGCACCTCATTGCCCAGCACCTTGTCACGCGGCTTGCCCGGCACGCCGTTGACGGTCAGCTGCCCGGCCTTGATCCAGCCCTGCAGCCGGGACCGGGAAAACTGGTCGAACACCACCGCCGCCGCCTGGTCCAGGCGCTGGCCGGCCTGCTCCGGGGCCAGTTGGCCACTGAGCTGAATTTTTTCGCTGTCTGACTGTCTCATGGATACCCGCCGGTGCCCTGTGATTAAATACCGGCCCATTGTAGCGTTCTGGACCCTTCTGGACATGATCTGCCGAAACCTGACCCTGGCCGCTGTTGTTCTTGCCCTTCTGGCTGGCTGCGCTGGCCGCAAGACCGATGACGAGCTCACTGAGGGCGCATACTACCGCAAGGCCACCGAGTCGCTGGAAAAGAAAGCCTACCTTACGGCCATCGACGAACTGGAAGAGCTGGAAGCCCGCTTCCCCTACGGCGATTACGCGGAACAGGCCCTTCTCGACCTGGTCTATGCCCGTTACAAGTCCCTCGACTACCCTGGTGCCGCGGCACAGGCCGACCGTTTCCTGCGCGCCTTCCCGGCCAGCGACGCCACCGATTACGTGCTCTACATCAAGGGCCTGGCCTACAACGACATGAACCTCGGGCTGCTGGCCCGGTTCTCGGAATCACGCGCTGACAAACGCGATCTGGACAACTACATCCAGTCATTCCGCACCTTCGAACAACTGGTGCGTCGCTACCCGGACAGTGACTACGCCGCCGATGCGCGGGCGCGCATGCTCTGGATCCGCAACCAGCTGGCCGCCCAGGAAATTGCGGCGGCCACCTACTATGCCCGCCGTGGCGCGCTGATCGCCGCGATCAACCGCGCCAAACACGTCATCGTGCATTACCAGCGCACGCCTTCGGTGCCCGAGGCCCTGGCCATCATGAGCCGCGCCTACCACACACTGGAGCAGCCGGTACTGGCAGAAAAGGCCCGCAAGGTACTGGCAAACAGCTGGCCGGAGTCTGACTACCTGGATTCGGACGAGGACAGCGGCATCAGTCTTGCCTGGTGGCCACGGGAGCAGGACAGCCTGCTGAGCCTGCTCACCTTTGACCTGCTCTAGTCGCCAGCGCGCCAGCCATTGGTGATCGGGTAGCGCCTGTCCTTGCCAAACGCCCGCCGTGTGACGCGCGGGCCCACGGCAGCCTGGCGTCGCTTGTATTCATTACGATCCACCATCTTGACCACGCGATAGACCTCTTCCCGTTCGAAGCCGGCGCGAATGACGGCCTCTGCACTGCAGTCCTGCTCCACATACAGTTCCAGTATCTGGTCGAGGACGTCGTAATCGGGCAATGAATCCTGGTCCACCTGGTCCGGCGCCAGTTCGGCGGAGGGCGGCCGGTCAATGACCCGTTGGGGAATGACGTCATGGCCGGCGATCTGGTTGCGGTAGCGCGAAAGCCGGTAGACCCAGGTCTTGGACACGTCCTTGAGTACGGAGAATCCGCCCGCCATGTCACCGTAAAGGGTGGCATAGCCCACCGCCATTTCGCTCTTGTTGCCCGTGGTCAACACGACGCTGCCCTTCTTGTTCGACATCGCCATCAGCAAGGTGCCACGGGTACGCGCCTGCAGGTTTTCTTCGGTGGTGTCCGCCGCGAGGCCGGCGAACGGCTCCGCAAGAATCTGCATGAACCCTTCCACCGCATGGGCGATGGGCCAGATCCGGTAATCCACGCCCAGGGTCCGCGCCTCGGCCTCGGCGTCCTCGAGACTCATACTGGAGGTATAGGTGAACGGCATCATGATCGCCTGGACACGATCCGCCCCCAGCGCGTCGACAGCAATGGCCAGTGTCAACGCGGAATCAATCCCGCCGGACAGGCCCAGCAGGGCCCCGCGAAAACCGTTCTTGCCGACATAATCCCTCACCGCCAGTACCAGTGCCTGGTAAATGGCCGCCTCCGACAACGGTTCCGAGGCCATGGCGCCAGACAGGGAAACCACTTCCCCGGTGGTATCCACGTCCACCGCCAGCAGCGCCTCCTCGAAAAAAGGCGCCTGGGCCACCAGCTGGCCACGACCGTCCAGCGCAAACGAGCCACCGTCGAACACCAGCTCATCCTGCCCGCCCACCAGGTTGCAATAGAGCACCGGCGTCGCTGTCGTGCGGGCCCGTTGACGCACCACATCAACGCGTTCGGCATGCTTGTCCCGGCGAAAAGGTGAGGCATTGAGATTGATGATCAGGCGCGCACCGGCTTCCACCGCGCGCTCAGCGGGCTGTTCATGCCAGATGTCCTCGCAGACACTGATGGCCACAGGGCAACCGGAAATTTCCGTCACCAGGGTCTGCTCTCCGGGCACAAAATAACGCTTCTCATCAAACACCCGATAGTTGGGCAGGCACTGCTTGAAATACTCCGTGCGCTCCAGCTCCCCGGGCCGGACCAGGCCTGCCACATTGTAACGCTGGCCATTGCGCACTGCGGGGTAACCAACGATGGCCGCAACCGGCAGATTGTCACGCAGCTGCTCCAGCGCTGCCTCGATGCGGGTATTCAGCGATGGCCGCAACAACAGGTCTTCCGGCGGATAACCGGTCAGGCACAGCTCCGGGAACACCACCAGGTCGGCGCCCTGTTCAGCGGCACTGCCTGCGGCTGCCAATACCTGCTCGACGTTGGCATCGATATCGCCGACGTGAAAATTGCGCTGCGCCAATACAACACGCATGCTGTGCTCCTGTGGCTTTCCATAATGAGATGGGCAATTGTACTCTGTACTCCAGCGCTAACCCAACGAGGAGACGACCATGGGGTTGTTCCGACTTCTTCTGATCATAGCCCTTGTCTGGCTGGCCTGGCGTCTGCTGAAGAAAACCCTGCTCAGTGGCCAGGGCAATGAACGCCGCGACAACCTGGACGCGCCTCACCGCATGGTGCGCTGCGCCCGCTGTGGCCTGCACGTTCCTGAGTCGGATTCGGTGGAAGACCAGGGCAATCACTTCTGCTCCCAGGCGCACCTGAAGGCATGGCATGAAGAGAACGACACAGACAGAAACTAGTTTCTGGACGCCGGCACGGGTCTACGCCAGCTACCGGATACTGCTCGCCGCCAGCCTCACCGGGGCATTCTTCTTTTCCCAGGCCGGCTCGCCCCTCGGCCGGTCCGACCCGCGCCTGTTCATGTGGACATCGGTGACCTACCTGGTCCTGACAGTGGTGTCTGCCCTGATCATGAACCGGCTGGCCAGACGCTTCCCGAACTGGTCTTCGCTGCTGCCCGTGGCCATGGACGTACTGCTGCTGACTTTGATGATCCACGCCAGCGGCGGCATCCAGAGCAGCCTCAGCGTGCTGCTGATGGTCACGGTGGCATCCGCCAATATTCTACTGCCCGGCCGCGGCGGCCTGCTGGTGGCGGCACTGGCGACGCTGGCCGTGCTGTTCGAGCAGTTCTGGTTCTCCATCAAGGTCAGTGGCCAGGGGCCTTTACACCTCACCGAGGCCGGCGTCCTGGGTATCGCCTTCTTCGTCACCGCGATCATTGTGCGCCAGATCGCCCAGCGCCTGGCACAGAGCGAGGCCCTGACCGCCACCCAGCGCGTCGCCATCGGCCAGCTTGAAGCACTCAACCGACAGATCGTGCAGCGCATGCGCACCGGCATCCTGGTGTTTGACCCGGAAATGACGGTTGTTCTCGCCAATCAGTCGGCACAGAACCTGGTCGACCCGGAGCGGCCACTGGTGAACCGCCCGCTGCCGGAAAAACTGGTGCAGCTGTATAACGAATCCCTCGACCACCCGCGCCAGGCGCGGCAGACGATCAAGTTCAGCTCCTCCGGTGCCACCCTGCTGGTGCGATTCGCCGAGCTACAGCATGACCGGCCGGGACTGACACTGGCTTTCCTGGAAGACCAGCGCCAGTTGGCCCAGGAAGCGCAACAGCTGAAACTCGCTTCCCTGGGACGGCTTTCTGCCACCATCGCCCACGAAATCCGCAACCCGCTCAGCGCCATCAACCACGCTGCCGGCTTGCTCAGTGAAAGCGACAGGAACGCGGAAGACGGTCGCCTGCTGGAAATCATCTTCTCCCATGTCAGCCGCGTGAACGGCATCATTGATGATGTCCTCAACCTGTCCAAGCGCCCGTCCGGAACGGCCGCCCGCCTGAATCTGGGCGAAGTGGTAGACACCGTGGTTAGCCAGTGGCGTGACCAGGGCGCCGACATCACCGTGGAGACGGCCGGGGACGCCATTGAAGTGCGTTTTGATCGCCAGCAACTTGAGCAGGTGCTGAACAACCTGGTCAGCAATGCCATTCGTCATGGCGGCGATAACGTGCAGGTACAGGTCACGATGACGCCCGCCGCAGGCCAGGCGTTGCCCTGCCTGCGAGTGGAGGACAATGGCCCGGGCATCTCAGAAGAAGCCCAGGCGCACCTGTTCGAACCGTTCTTCACCACATCCCACGAAGGCACAGGCCTGGGCCTGTACCTGTGCCGCGAACTCTGTGAGGCCAACCAGGCCTGGCTGGAGCATGAACCTGACCGGGACGGCGCCAGCTTTGTGATAACCTTTGCTCATCCGGAGAGAGTGTTTCACTGATGGAAAACAACAAACAGAAAGTGCTCATCATTGATGATGAAGCCGATCTTCGCGAGCTGCTGGTTATCACACTGGGCCGCATGAACCTGGACGCAAAAGCTGTCGGCACCGTTGCGGAAGCGCGGGATGCGCTTGCTGCGGGCGGCTATGACCTGTGCCTGACCGACATGAACTTGCCCGACGGCAGTGGTCTTGACCTGGTCAAGCACGTCAACGACAAGTTCAATGACATGCCGGTGGCGGTTATCACTGCCTACGGCAGCATGGAAACAGCCACCGAAGCAATGAAGGAAGGCGCATTCGATTTCATCGCCAAGCCGGTCTCGCTGGAACGCCTCAAGGTACTCATTGATGATGGACTGGGCATCCGCCGGATAGCCCCGGAAAAGCGCTACCAGGACATCCTCGTGGGCCAGTCCCCGGCCATGGATACGCTGCGCGAGCAGGTCGGCAAGCTGGCCCGAAGCCAGGCACCCATCTATATCCGCGGTGAGTCCGGCAGCGGCAAGGAGCTGGTGGCCCGACTGATCCACAACAGTGGTTCACGCCGTGAAAAACCCTTCGTGCCGGTCAACTGCGGCGCCATCCCCTCCGAATTGATGGAGAGCGAGTTCTTCGGTCACCGCAAAGGCAGTTTTACCGGCGCCTTCGAAGACCGCAAGGGCCTGTTCCGTGAAGCGGATGGTGGCACGCTGTTCCTCGATGAAGTGGCGGACCTGCCCCTGCACATGCAGGTCAAGCTGCTGCGCGCAATCCAGGAGAAATCGGTACGCCCGGTGGGCGAGTCGCGGGAGTGCCCGGTCAATGTGCGCATCCTGTGCGCGACCCACAAGGACCTCACCCATGAAGTGGCGGAGGGGCGCTTCCGCCAGGATCTGTACTACCGCATCAACGTGATTGAGGCAGCTGTTCCCTCCCTTCGAGAACGTCCCGAGGACATTCCCGAACTGGTGGATCATGTGCTGGAGCGCCTGTGCCAGCAATGGGAGATTGCACTGCCTTCCCTCACCGACGGCGCCATGGCCGCCCTGAAGCGCTACTCCTTCCCGGGCAACGTCCGGGAACTGGAGAATATCCTCGAGCGGGCCCTGACCCTGGCGGAAGGCAACCGTATCGACAGCGCGCACCTGCAGCTGCCGGATACCTGCGACGAGCTATTGCCTGAACGCGAGCCCGGCACCCGCATTGGCGGCCGTCCGGACAACATGCCGCTGGAAGAATACCTGCAGGACATCGAACGCCAGGAGATACTCCAGGCCCTGGACGACACTCACTGGAACCGCACCGCGGCGGCCAAGAAACTGGGCATGACGTTCCGCTCGCTGCGCTACCGGCTGCAGAAACTGTCGCTGGACGAATCGGAAGACAACGGTGAATAAGGCGCCGGGTCACAAAACACGGTTTCCCCGAACAGATTCTGGGCAAGCAGTGCGGCAGTGGCAGGCGCGCTGACCAGGCCATTACGGTAATGGCCGCTGGCCATCCACAGGCGTCGGTTCTCCGTGACCGGGCCGATCAGTGGTAATGCCCGTGTGTTGCCCGGACGGACACCGGACCAGTGCGCTACCGGTTCAGCTTCCCCCAGCGGTGCGTACCACTCCGCCGCCATTTGCTTGAGCGTCTGCTGCGCATGTTCTGACGGGCGCTGGTCTGTGACGTCGGGATCCAGTGTAGAACCGGCCAGCACCAGGCCGTCCCGGCGTGGGATCAGGTAGCCCGCATCAGACAACAGAATGGCCGGCACCTCCCCGGGCGCAAGGCGGTACAACAGCATCTCACCTTTCACCGGCTTCAACGCACCAGCGACGCCAAGATGAGCCAGCAGGTAACGGGACCAGTAGCCCGCCGTCACCACGACATTGGACGCAAACCGTCGCGAACCATCCTGCAGTGTCACGGACCCATCTGCATCCATCGAAGACACTGTCGCCTGCTGCCAGCTGATGCCCTGATGGTCTGCCAGCTGGCGCAGCCCCACCAGCCAGTGCGGGTTGCGCACAGCCGCCACCTGCGGCATCCACCAGTTTCCCCGGCTGCTGAATCTGTCCGTCAGCCCGCTCTGGTTCGCCGGACAGACCGCGATACCACTGCGCGCTCGCCAGCTTTCCACACCGGCATCATCCGGCGCGCGCACCAGCATGCCGCAAGGGTTGATCTCCGGCGCGTCCATGCCCGCATGGACGATCAGATCCTGCCAGTGCCGGTAGCGCGGCAAGGCATCGCCGGTGAGCGGCAACCAGGCATCGTCGTAGCGCCATGGAAAAAGGGGGGAGAGGATGCCACCGCCTGCCCATGAGGCACTGGGCCTCGGGCTGGCAGCGTCCAGTACGGAAACACGGGCACCACGGGCGCGACACTCCAGTGCGACCAGGGTGCCGATAATTCCACCGCCAACTACGAGGACATCATCCACGTGAGGAGCTCCTGATTTCCTACGACAACAGCCGGCGCCCGGCCACTGCCATCCTCTGACCGATCAAGCAAAGTGCCTGGCGGGAGGTTGCCATGCAAACACACAACGGCGTGACACTGCCAGAACTGCTGATCACCACCGCCATACTCATGATTCTGGCCGGACTGACCATGCCGGCCATGACCCGCTTCCTGGATGAGCAGGCCTCCGTGGCCAGGGCCAACACCGTGGTTGGCCTGCTGCGGGAAGCCCGTGCCAGCGCCGCCGCACGCGGGCCGGTGATGGTATGCGCAGCCAACTCGGACTGCCGCCACTTTGACGGCCCCCACAAGGGCCTCAAGCTGGTTCACGATCGCAATAATAACCGCCGCCATGACAGCGATGAAAGCGTGCTCAAGCGTGTTCAATTGGCAGAGAACGAATCCATCCAGTGGCGCAGTTTTCGCATGAAACCCTGGTTGCGCTTCAGCCACCGGGGCGTGGCATGGTACCAGAACGGTCATTTCCTGGTCTGTCATGCCGGTGCGGCAAGGAAAGTGATTATCTCAACCCAGGGGCGGGCACGGGTGGCGCCAGCGGGCAAGACTGCCCGCCAGCGTTGTCCGTGAAAAGCAAAATACGTAACTGTCTACTTTGACCAGCGCTGGGTGATATCCGTCAGATCACAGCTGGTGTCACTGGTCTTGTCCACGCAGGTGCGGCCCTGGCTGTCACGCATCATGTGCCCGGCGCCCTGCTGCTGGTTGATCGGCGTGGCGGTCAACTCGTAAGCAGTTCCCGCATTGAGGATATTCAACTGCACGTTGTAGTGGTTACTGTTGGCTGCGTTGGTGTTCAGGTCCGCCACCGTCGCCCCGTCGTAGGAAAAATTCTGGGTCCTGTAGGCCTCCAGGGAAGCGGACAGGTCGGTCAGGTAGCCCTGCATTTCTGTCTGGCGCGTCTGCTTGACCTGCGCGGTGTAGGCCGGGTAAGCCACCGCCGCAATAATGGCGATGATGCCCGCCACAATCATCAGCTCAATCAGCGTAAAACCGGACTCATGACGTTTTCTCATTACTGTCTCCCTGATGGAAAAGACGACAGGGCCACCAGGCCCTGCCGTCCATTCTAACACCGGTCAGTTAAGACCTTTATTGTCTTCGAGGTACTGGGTAGCGGCGTTTTCATCCGGCATCTCGAACCAGCGGGTCTTCTGCAACTTGTCATTCTCACTGCACTCGAACTTGAAGGCCTGTGTACCGACGAGCACCACTTTACCTGCCCCTTCACAGCTACCTTCGCCGCCGCCATCACCGCCGCCGTCGTCGTCACCGCCACCGATGCCGGTACCGGAAGATACCAGTAGCTGCGGTGCGGGCGGCAGGCCCGCCAGCTGCAGATCCTTGGAACGACCGTCAATGGTGCCGTCGTTATTGAAGTCACCTTTGGGCTGGCCGCCCAACACACCCATGACATACAGGCGGGCACTACCGATCACATTGGTGCACTTGTCCACCGCCTTGCTCACCGGCAGGTAAGTGGTCATGAACAGCGTGCCGTCCAGTACTTCAGACGCTGCCAGCACTTTCTCGCCCTGCTCAAGGTCGATGTACCAGCCACGCGTGCCACCCAGGGAGGCTTCGCTCGGGCTCAGGTCATTGGTGACGTCAAGCAGGTCACCAGGCACTGCCGCCGGGGACGGTGAGAACCCTGCCGACAGGGACTTGGCCCGCCCCTGGGCATTGACCGCATCCTCGTCGTTGACCACGTAAATGCGGTCCTGGGTCTTCTCATCCAGCGGGTGGGGCCGGTAGCCCGAGCCAATGCTGACCTGGAAGAAGATCCTGTCATAGGCGTTAGCCAGGGATACCACCGGCTCGGCAAAGAAGCGTCGATGGTTGGAAATACCACCGCTCTCCGAGGTGCCGAGTCGCGCCACAGTGGCCACACGGTGGGCCAGGTTCGAACCGCTGCTGGCCTCCGCATTCATGTCGACGCGGAAGACCTGGCCGCCAAGATCGGAGAAGTAGATGTAATCCACGGCGCCATCCAGGTCGTAGTCGATGGTTGCCGGCTTGGCCGCCACTGACCAGTCCATGTCCGGGTTGGTGCTGTCCGCACCGGAATCGGACGCCGACCAGATCAGGGCGCCATTGAAGGCATTGACGATGTAAAGGGCATTGCCCGACGCGTCACTGCCACTGACAGTGCCGGCGTTATCATGATCAGCAGCGCTGTAGCCGCCACCGAAGATCAGCACCGGTACCTTGTCGCCGTCAATCAGCACCTGGGTGAGCGCGGGCTGTGACCAGGTCTGGGCCAGCTTGCTGAAGTTGCCGCTGCCCCCAGTAATGCTCCAGATCGGCTGTGGATTGGAGCGGTCGGTTACATCCACCGCAAATATCTTGTTACCGCCACGGCGCTGGGCGATATAGGCATAGACGTGTTCAACACCGCTACCACCGTCGCCGCGGCGCCAGACAGTAACACCACCATCCAGGCCATAGGTGCCACGCTTGAAGTTCGGCGGTACAACCTCCTGGTTGGTGAAGCGGTTTGCCGTCTTGCCAATTTCCTCACGCGGCATGTAGGCAAACCATTCCTTGCCGGTCTTCGGATCCAGGCCAATCAGCATGCCATCATTGTTGGCCACGTAGACGGTGTTGTCCTGGCGACTCGGATCCAGCAGTGCTTCCTCGATGGAGCCACTGTAGCCATAGTTGACCAGCACCGGCTGTGAGTGCAGCGGATCCCCCCAGCCATTGAGCAGGGATTTCCACAGCGATGTGCGGGTTGCATCGGACGCCGTGGCCGGCAAGCCAAGCTCCGTTGCCGCCAGGTCGCTGAACTCGTCGAACAGCACGGTGGCGCCGCCGCCGGGCGCCGAGGAAGCGGTTTCACTGGCACCGGTGCCAAGGTCTGATACAGCTACATACAGCTTGCGGGCATCGGGGGCGAGCTCCTCGCGCGCACCACCGGCAGTGGCATCACCACCATCCACGGACACACCCCACCAGCTGTCAGAGGTCTCCAGGAAGAAACCATTGTTGGGATCTACCGCCGCCAGGTTGTTTTCATCCACAACCTGTGGCGAATTGGACTCCAGTGAAACGCGGTAGCGTTTCAGGTTACCTTCCCAGCGGTTATTGGTGGACGGCTTGAACAGCGCGTAATACAGCTGGTCAAGGTGACGGAAACGGTTGAGCTGGTTCACCGCCACGCCGGGCGCCGCCATGGTGGCATTTTCTACCGTCACGGAGTTGATGATCTCCTCGAACGCCGCGGTCAGCTCCGTGGCATTCCGGGCTTTCTTGTGCACGCCATTACCGCCGGCAGCGGAGACGCCGCGCATGAGCACATCGATGTCCGGATCATTGGAGAACGCAATGGTATGCGTCGTGATCGGTACGCCAATGCCATTGCGGGTACCGTCGTACAACCAGCTGGCCAGTGATTCCTGGCAGTTGTAGGACCCGTACGTGCCGTTATAGCCAGCGTTACAGTTGGCCCTGCCGGTCTGCGACTCCACAGCATCGTAATAGTCTGCGTCGTTGGTCGGGAAACCATCGGTCAGCAGCACGATATTGTTGGAGCTGCAGCTGTCCGCCGCGAGCGGTGAGTCATAAATATCGGTACCGTCAATCATGCCAATCCGGTCCGGCACATCCTCGAACGCGTAACGCTGTTTTTCACCCAGGTAGTAACGGGCCATTTCGGAATACGCCTCCATGCTTGGCGTGTTACCGAAGGCTGAAATGGCACCGACACGCTCCTTGATCTTGTCACGGACGCGATTGAGGATGTTCCCCAGTGAGCCGGTAGAGGAGGAAATGTTCAGGTACGCTGCAGAACTCGCGCCCTCTTCGAACATGTCCACCGGAACACCATCAAGGCTGGCCGTGATCACCAGGCCGAGCGCGCCTCGCCGCTCCCAGCCAGCGGGATCGCTCGCCACGCTTGGCTCGTAGGCGAGGGCATCCCTGACAATGCTGGTGACATCAATCTTCTGCCACTGGTCCCAGTCACCCTTGGCCACGCTATAGGTCATTGCCGGGCCGGTGACCAGGTCGGTAATGGTCTTCGGGTCGGTGTTCTTGAACGGTGGTGTGGACCCGTACACCGGCGCGATACGGAGGTCGAAATCCTTGTTGTTCTGGTCACCCTTGATGCTCAGCACCGCGGAGTGAATCACGTCGTTGACCTTGACCGTCTTGTCGTCCAGGTCAAACGGGATCTTGGTGAAACGCAGGCCCACCTTGCTGGTGGGGCCGGCGAAGGCATCAGAATCTTCAAGATCAATGCTCAGGCCTTCTGCGTAACCGTCATCCAGGGCACTGCCCAGGCCATAACGGATGCCGGACTGGCAGGCCAGGTCCTGCTCTGTGGACGTGCCATTGAGGGCCGGATCGCTGGAAGGATCCCACTCGATGATCAACTGCGGGGCTGACTCGGTGGTCTCACCCTCCTTGGCATTCAGGGCTTCACGCAAGTAGATGTAGCGGTAGCTATTGGTGCTGTTGTTGGTGAAGAACAGTGTCATGTCCTTGCCACCACACCAGGTCGGCTCCTGCAGGGCGGCCTGTACCCCCTGGGTTACGTCAAGATCGTATTTCTGCACCGCAGACCAGGGCTCACTGTGAGACCCCTGGTAGGCCGCAGAGATAGTGCGTCCTGCCGCACCGACTTGAGTAACGAAGTCATCCGGGTTGTCGGTGAGCGTGGGTGCAACTTCATAGTAATAGTTGTAATCCAGCGAACTGGTGCCGTAGTTTCCGGCTGCCATGACCCGCAACTTGGCACTCTTGATACGCGCATTACGCGGCACACGGATATCTGAAAAGATGAGACCCACATAGCCCGAGGTCGTGATATTACCCCGGTAATCGATGCCGGCCGGCAGGGACGTGTAAGACCAGTCCGACTCAAACACGGTGGAGCCATTGCTCTGGCGAACCGTCGAGCCATCATCCGCTTCTTCGGTGATGAAGGCCTCTGCCACACCGGACACATCTGCCGCATCCAGGTTTGACACCGGATAGACCAGACGACCACCGTCATTCTGGTTGTACACCCCGATCCCGATGCGCGCATTGTTGGACACGGTATCGATAACCCGGTAGAGCGCGGTCTTGAGCTCATCAAGGCGCTTGCCCTTGCGTACACAGTCCGTATTACTGGTGCTGTCCGGCGGGTTGTACTCGACACACTCGTTGGTATCCATACTACCCGAGGTATCCAGCATCATGACGATATTCGCCACGCCGCCCCCTTCCGGGTTGGAGTAGTAAATCTCGATGTCATCCGCATGGGCAGACATGGGCGCGAGGAAAACGCCAAAGAATGCCAGAAGCGGGGTAGCAAGCTTGTGTAGGCCTTTCATGGTCAGACCCTCCGTGGGGTTACACATTTCATGACGTCGTTGCGCCATTTTCAGAAATCCGCCACGTCCAGGCCGCGCAGGGCGAACTCCTGGATCGTGTGCTGTTCAATGTTAAGGACGGGCATTTCACCCTTTGCCGCTGTGGCAAACTGGAAATACACGTAGCGATTGGCACCGGAAATCCGGTTGCCACCCTCGCCAGCCGCGCCGGCGTTGAGCTCACGTCCCACCACCGCAGTGCGCGAGCCGGACTTGACCAGGTCACGCTGGTCCAGGAAATCCACTGACGTACATGCACCGGGCTTGTACAGACTGGACCCAGTCACGCACCGATCAATGATCACGCCAGGGGCTGAAATGGCCGCCGCGAATATCTGTCCTGGCTCGAGCAGGTCAATCACGCGACCTTCCCTGAATACAGCGGAAATCGCAGTCTCCGCGCCCTCGAACACCATTGTGGACGCCTTGGCACTGGTGGAAATCTTGGCGTTAAACAGACTGGTACGCATGGCGGCAATGCCAATCAGCGAGATGATCACCAGGATCATCAGTGACACCAGCAAGGCAGCGCCCTTCTGCTTGCGCATCGAGTAGCTCATGTCAGATCGACTCCCAGTTGAAATTGCGCACTTTCACAGTGGTGGAAAACAGCCGCACCACCCTGCTTTCAGCAAAGTCCAGCGGTGCTGTGCCAGTGGTCAGCAGCTTGTCCAGCACCTGGAAATTCACTTCGGCATCGTTCGGATTCGGGGTAGGAACGCTGGCCGCAAAGGCCACCTTGATGGCCACAATCTGGTCGGTCGCGGCCACCGACGATGCCGGCACATAACGTCCGGCTGCAGCCAGGCCATCATCGGCAGCGTCGATGCCGTACAGCACCTGGAAACTGTTGACGTCAGACAGCAAGGTAATACCAGTAGTGGCCGGGTTCACAGAACCGATGCAACGCAGATCGCCATCTGCGTCCACCCAGTAGCTGTTCACAATGAAGCCCGGCACGGTGCCGGCAATGGTGTCGCCCTCACAGTCGAGGAAACCATGGAAGGCATAGGTCAGCCGGTCGTTTGCGTCAGCTGCCAGGCCCCCTTCAGCCGCAACCGGGATGGTAATGCCGGTAACAGGCGTTCTTACCAGCCCCACCTCGGCACCCACCGGCGTGAGGGCGTCTTCATCCTCGAGCTTGAATTCGCGCAAATCACGGGCGATGTAGTCGAGGGCGAAACGGCCCTGCTCCTGCACCTCACTGAGGTCACGCTGCAACGTGAATGTACGCTGGTTGGTGCTGAACATGCTGATTGCTGCCATGGTCACCAGGGTGCCCAGGGTCAGGGAGATCATCAGCTCTACCAGGCTGAAGCCTTTTTGCATCGGGCGCGGGCTCATGGCAGCACCTCCATCACCAGACAGGTGTCGTCACTGGGATCGCAATCCGCGGGCGTACTCTCACCCCATGCCACGGTCACGCACAGCACGCCAGACACTGAGCACTCTTCGGCACTGATACGGCCGCCCGGCAACAGGTTCCAGGCCAGCCAGCGCAGCTGCGCCACGTCCCAGGCGGCGAGCTGGGGCTGGGTGCAGATGTTCTGGTAGCACTGCCCCCAGTTCGCCAGCGGCGCGTTGCTCATTTCGCCCTGGGGCCAGTTGGCCGGATTGGCGTAATAGGTATCCAGCATGTCCTCATTGGCCATCATCCGCTCAACAGCGTCCTGGGCCAGTGACGAGGCCTGGGTCTGGAAGTGCGACTCACTGGTGCTGTTCAGCGCCCGCAGCTGCAGCCCGGCATAGCCGAGCACACCGATGCTGAGCACCAGCACCGCTACCAGGACCTCGATCATGCCAACGCCGCGTTGGCTGGCACCAAACAATGGGTAGTTCATGGACACGCCACCTCCGTCCGCTCGACACGCGCCAGCTTGCTCACCTGCAATTGGCGGCCGGTTTCACCGGCGCGGTAATCACAGATGGTGAAATCCATCGGGTCCGACACCAGCCCGCTGGTCAGGAAACGAATATTGGTAAGGCCGTTGGCCTCGGTGATCTGCACCCGGGAATCAGGCACGAATTGCTGATCTTCCTCGGTTGAGCCTGCCGGGTACTCCAGCACCCAGCCATTGACCCAGTCGGCGTTATCAATTGGCCGGAGGGTGATCTCCTGGCGCAACGTCACGGCCTGCGCGCGGGCCGTGTTGATCGTGGTGACCATGTCCATGGTGGCCGAGCGCAGGTTCGAGTTGGCCGTGGCATCGTTGAACGCAGGCAGCCCGATCGAGACGATGATGGCGAAGATGGCCACCGTCAGCATCAGCTCGATGAAGGAGAAACCCCGTTGTCGGTTCGTATGAATCACGCGTTACGTCCCAGTGATGAAAAGTTACGTCTGGATACAAGACTAACAACCGGCGGGGCAGCATCAATGGAAAGGGGACAGGCGGGAGCAACCCTCCTATGAGCGGCATAAGTCGCTGTTTTACCGAGGGAAAAAGCAATTAAGTACTGGGAACTGGGTCACACTTTGTTCGTACTTTCAGGTGTCTCGCGTGAAACACCCGTTGCCGAAAATGGCACGCTAGTATCAGCGGTACGAGACCGCAGATGAACGGACTAACGTAACCCCCGGGGCATGGAAAAACGGACATTTTCCTCACGCCCGGACAGCTCGGTGGCAGACGTGCCTCCCAGCTCAGCCAGCCGCTCCAGTACCTGGCGCACCAGCTCCTCCGGCGCGCTGGCACCCGCGGTGACGCCCACGGCCGATTTCCCCACCAGCCATTGCGGCTCTATCTGCTCAGGGCCGTCCAGCAGATGGGCAGGCGTGCCGCAGCGCTCGGCCAGCTCGCGCAAGCGGTTGGAGTTGGAGCTGTTGGGCGAACCCACCACCAGCACCAGGTCGCACTCCAGCGCCAGCTGTCGCACGGCGTCCTGGCGGTTGGTGGTGGCGTAGCAGATGTCTTCCCGGCGCGGTCCCTCGATGGCCGGGAACCGCTCACGCAGGGCATCAATCACCCTGGCCGTGTCGTCTACGCTCAGTGTGGTCTGGGTGACGTAGGCCAGCCGTTGCGGATCCTTCACCGCCAGCTCGGCCACGTCCTGCTCATCTTCCACCAGGTACATGCGCCCGCCGGCAGCGGTGTCGTACTGGCCCATGGTGCCTTCCACCTCGGGATGCCCGTGATGGCCGATCAGGATGGCCTCGCGCCCGTCGCGGGAATAGCGGATCACCTCCATGTGTACCTTGGTGACCAGGGGACAGGTGGCATCGAACACTTTCAGGTCGCGCCGGCTGGCCTCTTCCTGCACCGCCTTGCTGACGCCGTGGGCCGAGAAGATGACAATACAGTCGTCCGGCACTTCATCCAGTTCTTCCACGAAAACGGCACCGCGCTCGCGCAGGCCGTCCACCACAAAACGGTTGTGGACCACTTCGTGACGCACGTAGACCGGGGGGCCGAACACATCCAGCGCCCGGTTGACGATCTCGATGGCCCGGTCAACACCGGCACAGAAACCGCGCGGATTGGCCAGCCGGATATCGAATGCTGCTGCGTTGCTCACCATCAACCTCCTGCGACAATCAGCGGATTGTCACCTGCTGTTCGGGGACATGGCGCTCGACGGCGACGATTTCAACCTCGAATGTGAGCTCGCGCCCGGCCAGGGGGTGGTTGAAGTCCACACTGACCCATTGCGCGTCCGCGCTCTTTATTACGCCCGGCAACTCGGCACCGGCAGCGTCCGCAAAGCTGATCACGGTGCCGGGCTCCAGCTCATCATGGCCGGCAAACTCCTTGCGCGGGAAATGCTGCACGTTTTCCTCGTTATAGGCACCAAAGCCATTTTCAGCATCAATGAAAACGCTGCGGCGATCGCCGGCCTTGAGACCAGCCAGCGCCTTTTCAAAGCCCGGCAGCAGGGACTCGTCGCCCCAGACAAACGACGCCGGCTTGCCACCGAAGGTGGAATCCATCTCCGTGCCATCCATCAGCCGCACGGCAAAATGCAGTGTCACGCGCATGTCCGGACCGGCGCGCAAGACAGCATCACTCATGGCTGTCACTCCCGCGTTCATCCCGTTTTTCCAGCAGCATGTCGACGATCAACAGTATCGCCCCCAGCGTGATGGCACTGTCGGCTATGTTGAACGCCGGGAAGTGGTTCCCGGCCCAGTGGAAATCAAGAAAATCCACCACGTGCCCGTAAGCAAGCCGGTCATACAGGTTACCCAGGGCGCCGCCGAGGATCAGCGCCAGGCCGCCGGCAAGCACGCGCTTGTCACGCAGGGTCAGCAACCAGCCAAGAATCAGCACGGTGGCGAACACACCGATGGCGACAAAAAACCAGCGCTGCCAGCCGCCGGCGTCCGCCAGGAAACTGAACGCCGCGCCGGTGTTATAGGCCAGCGTCAGGTTGAAGAACGGCAGCACCTCGTAGAATTCACCATAGCGGAACTGTGCTTCCACCAGGTGCTTGGTCCAGAGATCCAGTCCGATCACCAGCGCCGACAGCAGCAGCCATGTGAGGTTGGCCCAGTGCAGGTTACGCATAGCGACGCTGCTCGCCATCACCGTCCACATTTTCCACGCAGCGCCCGCACAGTTCGGGGTGATCTGCGTGGCTGCCCACGTCCGCCCGGTGGTGCCAGCAGCGCACGCACTTGGCCTGCTCCGACGCCGTAATAGCCACCTTGAGGCCGTCCAGGGAAGACATGGCGAGAGATTCCGGCGCCTGCGCGAGGGGCTGCAGCGCGGCCGTGGAGGTAATGGTGACAAAGCGCAGTTCATCGCCCAGATGCACCAGCGTGGCCTGCAAGTCGTCGTTGACATAAAGCACGGCATCGGCAGCCAGGTTTGCCTTCACCACTTTCTGGTTACGGGCATCCTCGATGGCCTTGTTGACCGCCTGTTTCACCGCCAGCACCTGCTGCCAGAAATCGCGCCCGAGTTCGGCGTTGTCCGGCAGGCTGAACAGCCCCTCGTACCACTGCTCCAGGAACACCGACTCGCCACGCTCACCGGGCAGGTACTGCCAGATTTCCTCGGCGGTAAAGCTGAGCACCGGCGCCATCCAGCGCACCAGCGCCTCGGCAACATGCCACAGGGCGGTCTGGCAGGAACGGCGCGCCAGTGAATCAGGCTGCGAGGTGTACTGGCGATCCTTGATGATGTCCAGGTAAAAGCCGCCCAGGTCTACCAGGCAGAAATGATGGATGCGCTGGTACACCTGGTGGAAATGGTAGTCGTCGTACAGGTCATTGATCTCCGCCTGTACCTGCGCGGCACGGTCCACCACCCAGCGATCCAGCGCCAGCATGTCCTCGGCGGCCACGGCGTTTTCCGACGGCTCGAATGCATTCAGGTTGGCCAGCAGAAAGCGCGCCGTATTGCGAATGCGCCGGTAGCTGTCAGCCATCTGCTTGAGAATGTTCTTCGACACGCTCATCTCGCCACGGTAGTCCGTGGCGGCCACCCAAAGCCGCAGGATGTCGGCGCCCAGGTCGTTGGTCACCTCCTGCGGTGCAATCACGTTGCCCAGCGACTTGGACTGCTTGCGGCCCTGCTCATCGACGGTGAAGCCGTGCGTCAGCACCGTGCGATACGGCGCACTGTCGCGCACACCCAGGCTGGTGAGCAGCGATGACTGGAACCAGCCGCGGTGCTGGTCGGAGCCTTCCAGGTACAGGTCTGCCGGCACGCCCAGGCGCTGGTCCTGGTCGAGCACGGCAAAGTGGGTAATACCGGAGTCGAACCAGACATCGAGGGTGTCGGTGACCTTGCTGTAGCGTTCGGCGTCATCGCCGAGCAACTCGGCCGGATCAAGATCAAACCAGGCATCAATGCCGGCCTGCTCTACCCGCTTCGCCACTTCCTCAATCAGCCGCGGCGTGTCCGGATGCAGTTCACTGGTCTCACGATCCACGAACAGGGCGATGGGTACGCCCCATGTGCGCTGGCGCGAGATACACCAGTCCGGGCGGTCCTTGAGCATGCCGTCGATGCGGGCCTTGCCCCACTCCGGCAACCAGCGCACTTCATCAATGGTTTCCATGGCGCGCTTGTGCAGGCCGGCCTTGTCCATGGAAATGAACCATTGTGCCGTGGCCCGGAAAATGATCGGCGTCTTGTGGCGCCAGCAGTGCGGGTAGCTGTGGTGCAGTTTGCCGAGGCCGACCAGGTTGCCGCGTGCCTTGAGCTCTTCAATCACCGGGTTGTTAGCCTTGTTGACATGCAGACCGCCCACCACCGGCAGTCCCTCACGGAACACGCCGTTGTCCATCACCGGGTTGTCGACCTCGAGGCCATAGCGGTTACCGACGATGAAGTCGTCCTGGCCATGGCCGGGCGCGGTATGCACACAACCGGTGCCGGCGTCGGTGGTGACGTGGTCTCCCAGCACCACCGGCACAGTGCGGTCCAGGAACGGATGGCGCAACTCCATATTCTCAAGCACGTCGCCCTTGAAGCCTTGCGACACGCTGGTGTTTTCCAGCCCGCAGCGCTCGGCAACCTGCTCAGCCAGTACCTCGGCAACAACGATCTGGCGCGCCTGGCCGTCCTGCTCGCCGCGCAGCAGCACGTAATCCAGTTCACCATTCAACGCCACCGCCTGGTTGGCCGGCAGGGTCCAGGGCGTGGTGGTCCAGATCACCAGCGACGGCGCGTCCGCTTCCACGCCGCTGCGCACGGTGAAGTCAGACGGATGCACCACATCAAACGCCACATCGATACTCGGTGATGTCTTGTCCTGGTACTCCACTTCCGCTTCCGCCAGGGCTGACGAGCAGTCCAGGCACCAGTGCACCGGCTTGAAGCCTTTCGCCAGGTGACCATTGGCAATGATCTTGCCGAGACCGCGAATGATGTTGGCCTCGAAGTCATAATTCATGGTCAGGTAGGGTTTGTCCCACTCGCCCAGCACTCCAAGGCGAATAAAGCCGGCCTTCTGCCCTTCCACCTGGGTAGCGGCATATTTACGGCACTCGTCACGGAAGGTACGGGCATCCACTTTCTGCCCGGCCTTGCCGATCTTCTGCTCGACCTTGTGCTCGATGGGCAAACCATGACAGTCCCAGCCCGGCACGTAGGGCGCATCGAAGCCCATGAAACCGCGGGACTTGATGATGATGTCCTTGAGAATCTTGTTGACGGCGTGACCAATGTGAATGTCGCCGTTGGCATAAGGAGGGCCATCGTGAAGAATGAACGTCGGCTTGCCGGCATTGGCCGCACGAATCTTCTCGTACAGCTTGTCCTGCTGCCATTTGGCTACCCTTTCCGGCTCCTGTTTGGCCAGCCCCGCACGCATGGGGAATGGCGTGTCCGGAAGATTCAGCGTTGCCTTGTAGTCTGTAGTCATGATTGGCCGAAATACTCTCTGGCGTTTGCAATATCGTTATGGATGGCAGCTTTCAGCGCCTCCAGCCCGTCATACTTTTCTTCTGCCCGCTGGAAGTGCATGAACGACACATCCAGGTACTTGCCATAAAGGTCACCGCTGTAATCCAGCAGGTGCACCTCAAGGCGGTTGTCCACCCCGTTGACCGTGGGGCGGGTGCCCACATTGGCCGCCCCGGGGTGGCCGCGCAAGCCAGCGCCATTGACGCGCACGGCGTAGACACCCGCCAGCGGCGACTGCACCCGGTTCATGGCCAGGTTGGCCGTGGGCACGTCGATCTGCCGACCCAGTTTGTCACCGTGACGCACGCGGCCACTGATGGCATAGGGCTTGCCCAGAAGATCCGCCGCACGGGCCAGCTCGCCTGCCGCCAGCAACTCGCGCACCCGGGTACTGGACACGCGCGCGCCATCGACTTCACAGGTCGGCGTATCAGTGACCTCGAACCCGGACGCCCTGCCCGCCTGCTTCAGGTAGGCAAAATCACCCTCGCGACCGGCACCAAAACGGAAGTCATCCCCGACCACCAGATAGGACACACCCAGGCCATCGACCAGAATGTCGTCCACAAAGGCCTGCGCCGACTGGCTGCGAAAACGCTCATCGAAGCGGCAACACAGCACCTGGTCCACGCCGGTGTCCGCCAGTGCCCTGAGCTTGTCGCGCAATGTCATCAGCCGCGGCGGCGCCGTTTGCGCAGAGAAGAACTCCTGCGGCTGCGGTTCGAACAGCATCACGGCGGATTTCAGTCCCCGGGCACGGGCCTCACCGCGCACCCGTTCGAGGATGCGCTGGTGCCCCAGGTGCACGCCATCGAAATTGCCGATGGTGGCCACGCAACCGCGATGCCGCGGGCGCAGGTTGTGTAATCCGCGTATCAGTTCCATAAACCCTGCAAGGGACGAGCACCCTGCCGCAACAACACAGGCAGGACGCAGAGAAAGCCAGCCCGGGATTATACGGACACGGGCGCAGGCCTGCACCCGCTGTGACCACTGACGGCGGGCTATGCGCGCCGCAGGTGCCGGGGTCGCATGCCGAACACCAGCAATGCCCCTGCGTAGCAGCCGGCACCGGTGAGTACCAGCAGCCCCAGGGCCGCGGCACGCTCCAGCGCCGGTGCGCTGTACCAGAGCGTGGTCTGGTGGGCCCACCAGCCGGTCACCAACGCCATCAGGGCCGTGGCCGCCACCAGTCGCAGCATGAAAAGGCCCCAGCCATGGCCCGGGCGGTAAACACCGTCGCGGGCCAGCCCCCGGTAAAGCAGGAAGGTATTGACCCAGGCCGAGGCCGCCGTGGCCAGCGCCAGGCCGGCATGGCGCAAATGCCAGATCAGCAGCAGGTTGAGGATCATGTTGGCCACCATGGCGATGACACCGATACGCACCGGGGTGCGGGTGTCCTGGCGCGAGAAGTAGCCCGTGGCCAGCACCTTGATCAGCATGAAGGCGAGCAGGCCACCGCTATAGGCCTGCAGGGACAGGGCCGCCATCTGCACGTCCAGCAGGCGGAACTCGCCGTACTTGAACAGGGCTCCCAGCAGCGGCTCCGCCAGCACGGCCAGGGCGACCGCAGCGGGCGCTCCCACCAGCAGCACCATTTTCAGGGCCCAGTCCAGGGTATGGGAAAAGGCCTCGGTGGAGGCACTGGCATGCTTGCGCGACAGGCTGGGCAACACCACTGTGGCAATGGCAATGCCGAACACACCCAGGGGCAGCTCGTTGAGCCGGTCGGAATAGTACAGCCAGCTGACACTGCCTGTTTCCAGGAACGATGCCAGCACCGTATCCAGCAGCAGGTTGATCTGGCTCACCGAAACGCCAAAGATCGCCGGCGCCATCAGGGCCAGGATGCGCCGCACCCCCGGGTCTTCCCAGACCATCTGCGGACGCGGCATCAAGCCCAGGCGGGCCAGGAACGGCAGCTGGAACAGCAGCTGCACCACCCCCGCCACCAGCACCCCCCAGGCCAGCGCCACGGCCTGGCGGCCTTCGGCAAACAGCGGTGTGACGAACAGCGCCGCGCTGATCAGGCACAGGTTAAGCAGTACCGGGGTAAACGCCGGCACGGCAAAGCGGCCCCAGGTATTGAGGATGCCCGCCGCGAATGCGGTCAGCGAGATGAAGAACAGGTAGGGAAAGGTGAGGCGCAGCATTTCCGTGGCCAGCTCACGCTGGGCCGGGTTGTCACCAAAGCCCGGCGCGAACACCCAGATCAGCAGCGGCGCGCCCACCACGCCCACCAGTGTCACCAGTGCCAGCACCCCGCCCAGGGCACCGGCGACGCGGTTGACCAGTTCACGGGTGGCCGCCGGCACACCGCGCTGGCGGTATTCTGCCAGTACCGGCACGAAGGCCTGGTTGAAAGCGCCCTCGGCAAACAGCCGGCGCAGGAAGTTGGGAATGCGGAAGGCGATAAAGAAGGCATCGGTGCCGGCGGACACGGCCAGCAACCGGGCGAACACGATATCGCGCACCAGTCCCAGCACCCGGGAGAGCATGGTCATCGCACTGACCACGCCGGTAGACGCCAGTAAGCCACTGGTTTTTCGGCTATTTTCCTGCTGCTGCGGCTGCTGGTCCGTCATTGCCCCTCCTGACACCGGGCAAGATTAGCGCAAGGGACGGATGGCTACCATCTCGGCCCGCCCGGAGACGCGCGGGGCCGCGCCATTGCTGCGGTGGCGGCCGCCGGACGGCCCCGGATTCGCCTTGACATCGCCGGACCTCATGGGCATAGTTGCACGCCTTTCGTACCGGGCACCCGGTTGCGACAACGAACATCAACATTTTTACAGGAGCAGGACCTTGGCTAATTCACCGCAAGCGCGTAAGCGTGCTCGTCAGGCGGAGAAGCGTCGTCAGCACAATGCAGCAATGCGCTCTATGGTGCGGACCTACCTGAAGAAGGTAAACGCTGCCATTGAGTCCGGTGACCAGGCTGCAGCGCAACAGGCATATGTTGCGGCGGTATCGGTCCTGGACAAGGCAACCCGCAAGGGCAAGTTTCACCCGAACAAGGCAGCCCGCCACAAGAGCCGCCTGAACACCCGCATCAAGGCCATGGCCTGATCACTGCGGTGTTCGCATAAAAAAAGCCGGCTTGCGCCGGCTTTTTTTATGCCCGAAGTTTATCCCGGGAAGCCTGTCAGGCCGCCGGCGGTGTCGACAACGGGCCAATACGGAACAGGTATTCCGCCTCGTGGCCACTGCCGCCGAAATGCTCCGCGGTAAAAAACTCTTCTTCCTTCATATCAGCCCCTTCGTGACGTGCCAGCGACGCAAACAGCGCTCGGGAGGGTTCATTGGACTTGGTAATGGTGGTGTTCAGCTCGGTCACTCCAGCACACACGGGCCGGGCCAGGATATGCTGGATCATGCGCCGCGCCAGACCCTTGCCTGCGGCATCCGGATGCACACCCACCTGCCACAGGAAATAGACATCTGCCTGCTTGGGTGGCCGGTAACCCGAGACGAAACCCACCATGCGACCGTCCATTTCCGCGACACAACAGGTTTCGGAAAAGTGCGAGCACTGCAACAGGTTGCAGTACAGGGAGTTTTCATCGAGGGGTTTGCAGGTGCGCACCAGGGCATGCAGTTCGGCGCCATCTTCGGCGGTTGGTTCGCGCAGGGTAATGTCGTCTGCCATGGTTCTCCCTTGGAATTCGCAGATTGAGCGTCACAAGCGTGCACCGCACGGCCGTCCGATGCAAGCCGGCGCCGGTCAGGACGGATGCGGTCAGAGCACGACCATATTGTCGCGGTGAATCAGTTCTTCCTCGTTGGTGTAGCCCAGCACCGACTGGATATCACTGCTCTTGTGACGGGCAATGCGTGCCGCCTCGGCAGCATCGTAGTTGACCAGTCCGATGGCCACCCGCTCACCGTCCTCGGTTTCACAGGCCACCACCTCGCCGCGACTGAAGTCGCCCTCTGCGCGCACCACCCCCACAGGCAGGAGGCTTGAGCCGTCTGCCCGCAAGCGGCGCGCCGCACCGTCATCGATAACCAGTCGGCCACGCATCTGCAGGTGGGCGGCGAGCCATTGCTTGCGCGCCGTGACCGGCGAGGTATCCGGCAGCAGCGTGGTGCCAGGGGCTTCGCCCGCAGCCACGGCTGCCAGCACCGCCGGCTGACGGCCGGAGCAGATGGATGTGCGGGCGCCGGAACGGGCGGCCAGCTCCGCGGCTCGCACCTTGGTTACCATGCCGCCGCGGCCCAACCCGGAACCGGAGCCACCCGCCACCTGGTACAGATGTGGATCGTTCGCCTTGGCTTCGCGGATCAGCGGTGCGTCGGGATCCTTGCGCGGGTCGCGCTCATACAACCCGTCCTGGTCGGTGAGGATTACCAGTCGGTCCGCCACTGCCAGGTTGGCCACCAGCGCCGCCAGGGTGTCATTGTCACCAAAGCGGATTTCGTCGGTCACCACCGTGTCATTCTCATTCACCACCGGTATCACGCCGAGGCGCAGCAGGGTCTCCAGGGTGGAGCGTGCATTCAGGTAGCGGGTGCGGTCACTGAGGTCGTCATGGGTCAGCAGCACCTGGGCGGTGTGCAAGCCATGTTTCTGGAAGCGCGATTCCCACGCCTGCACCAGCCCCATCTGGCCGACAGCGGCGGCCGCCTGCAGGGCATGAATGGAATCCGGACGGGTCTGCCAGCCAAGCCGGGTCATACCCTCGGCGACAGCCCCTGAGGACACCAGCAGCACCTCGATGCCCTGCTCACGCAGGGCCACCATCTGGTCCACCCACTGCTGCATCAGGGCACAATCGAGCCCCTGACCGTTGTTGGTCAGCAGGGCACTGCCTATCTTGATTACCCAGCGTCGTGTCTGCTTCATGGCCACGCGTTCCACCTTACCCGGCATCAGGGCTCGTAGATGATCTCCATATCATGATCATCATCATCATCATCGTCGTCATTGCCTTCGCGCTGGCGCCGACGCTGGCCTTTCAGGGCCTGCACCTTCTCCCGCGCTTCTTCCTCCAGACGCGCCCGCCACTGGCGCTGCTGCTCGGCATAATCGCCGTCTTCGCGTTCGCGCTCGCGGCGCGCCTCAATGGCATTCATCAGGGCATAAACCAGTTCCTGGCAGCCTTCGCCGGTGGCCGCCGAAATGCGAAACACCGGGCCATCCCAGCCAAGCCGCGAAACAATGTCCTCGCAGACGCCATCGCGCTCGTCAGCAGGGACAAGATCCACCTTGTTGAGCACCAGCCAACGCTCCTGCTCGGCCAGTGCCGCAGAAAACTTGTCCAGCTCGTCGGCAATGGCCTCCACTGCATCGACGGGATCGTGACCATCCAGCGGCGCAACATCCACCAGGTGCAACAGCAACCGGGTGCGCGCCAGGTGCTTGAGAAAACGGATGCCCAGGCCAGCGCCCTCGGCGGCCCCCTCGATCAGGCCGGGAATGTCGGCCATGACAAAATTGCGGTAGCGGTCCACCTTGACCACCCCGAGGTTGGGGACCAGCGTGGTAAACGGGTAATCCGCCACTTTCGGCTTGGCCGCCGAGACACTGCGGATCAGGGTGCTCTTGCCGGCGTTGGGCAGGCCCAGCAGCCCGACATCGGCCAGCACCTTGAGCTCCAGGCGCAGGTTGCGCCCCTCCCCCGGGGTGCCCTTGGTGATCTTACGCGGCGCCCGGTTGGTACTGCTCTTGAAATGGGTGTTGCCGAGGCCGCCACGGCCGCCCTGGGCCAGCTTGACGCGCTCACCATTGGCGGTCAGGTCGGCCAGCACCTCGTCGCTGTCCACATCAATGATGGTGGTGCCCACGGGCACTTTCAGGGTGATGTCATCAGCGCTCCTGCCGGAGCATTGGCGGCCCTTGCCGGGCTCGCCATTGCGGGCGCGAAACAGCCGGTCATAGCGGTAATCAATCAGGGTGTTGAGGTTGTTGTCCGCCTCCACCCATACGGAGCCGCCGGCACCGCCATCACCGCCATCGGGGCCGCCGAACTCGATATATTTTTCACGCCGGAAACTGAGGCACCCGTCGCCGCCCTTGCCGGCGTGGATTTCAATCAGCGCTTCATCGACAAACTTCATGACTCGACTCGCTCAATGGCCGGGACCCGAAGGCCCTGCCCCGATAATGGCGCTGGCAGGGGGCACTGCCAACAAAAAAGCCCCGCGGCCGAGCCAGCGGGGCTTTGGTCCGATCCGGAACGGATCAGGCAACCGGCTCGATGGTGACGAACTTGCGGCTGTGCGGACCCTTGACCTCGAACTTCACCCGGCCCTCGGCAGTGGCGAAGATGGTGTGGTCACGGCCAAGACCGGTGTTCACACCGGAATGGAAGCGGGTGCCACGCTGGCGCACGATGATTTCACCGGCTTTCACCAGCTGGCCACCGAAGCGCTTGACGCCAAGGCGTTTACTTTCTGAATCGCGACCGTTACGGGTACTGCCCGCAGCTTTTTTATGTGCCATTGCTCAATCCTCTCTCGTTACCGTCTCAGGCCTTGATGCCGGTGATCTTTACAGCGGTAAACCACTGACGATGTCCCTGCTGCTTGCGGCTGTGCTTGCGGCGACGGAACTTGACGATCTTGATCTTCTTGTGGCGGCCCTGCTCGACCACCTCGGCAGTGACCTTGGCGCCGTCCAGCAGCGGCTGGCCCACGGAAACCTTGTCACCATCCGCGACCAGCAATACCTGGTCAAATTCGATGCTTTCACCGGTGCCTTTCTCGATCTTCTCGACCTTGAGCAGATCACCCTCTTCCACGCGATACTGCTTGCCACCGGTCTTGATAACTGCGTACATACCTTCTTTCCTCAAATGGAGCCCCCTGTGGCGGCGGGAACGGGGAAACACCCGGATTCCGGCTCTTGCGGGCCACGGCGACGGTCAGGGGCGCGAATTCTAGGCGATTTCGGCGGCCGGGACAAGAGATGGCCCGAATAACGGCAAGCGCTTTCGGGGCCCCTGTTGATGCATCCCTGACGCCCGCCATGGCAGGCTTGCGCGAGTTTCTTGACTGCCGGCACGCCGCTGTTAGCATTGCCGCGAACCTGCGCTGGACGCCTCCATGGATTTCGAATCAATCTACGCCGTTGTCGCCGATGACTTTGACGCGGTCAACCAGTTCATCAACCGGCACCTGGACTCCAATGTCCCGCTGATCCGGGAGGTGGGCGACTATATCGTCAGCTCTGGCGGCAAGCGGCTGCGCCCGCTGGTGTCGATACTCAGCGCCCGGGCCTGCGGTTATGAGGGCGACCTGCACGTCAATATTGCCGCCGTGATCGAGTTCCTTCACACCGCCACCCTGCTGCACGACGATGTCGTGGATGAGTCCGCCCTGCGCCGCGGGCGACCCACGGTGAACGCGGTCTATGGCAACTCCGCCAGCGTGCTGGTGGGCGATTTCCTTATCTCGCGGGCTTTCCAGCTGGTGGTAGAGGTGGGCGACCAGCGCTTGATGGAGATTCTGGCGCAGAGCACCAACGTCATTTCCGAGGGCGAGGTGCTGCAGCTGATCAACTGCCGCGACCCGGAAACCACGGAAGAACGTTACATGCGCGTGATTCATCACAAGACCGCCAAGATGTTCGAGTCCGCCGCCGAAACCGGCGCCGTGCTCGGTGCCGGCGCCGGTGACCCGGCCATCCGCCAGGGCCTGGCCAGCTATGGCCGCCACCTGGGTATTGCCTTCCAGCTGGTGGATGATGTGCTGGATTACGTCGGCGATGCCGATGAGCTGGGCAAGAACGTCGGTGACGACCTGGCCGAGGGCAAACCCACCCTGCCCCTGATCCACGCCATGCGCGAGGGCTCAGCGGCACAGGCGGCGCTGATTCGCGACGCCATTCGCCACGGCGGACTGGAACACCTGCAGGACATTGTCGATATCGTCCAGCAGTCCGGCGGCCTGGAGTACACCATGGAAAAGGCCCGTGAACAGACCCGGCTGGCCCATGAGGCACTCGCCCCGGTGGCGACGTCCGGGTACCGTGACAGCCTGGAGCAACTGGCCCGGGATGCCGTGGACCGGCATTTCTGAACCACAGCGCACAACCCGACACTCAACAGGCCGAGTATTTCGGCAGGAGCACCCCATGCGAAACCTGGTCCCCGCACTGCTGGCACTGATCCTCACGGGCTGCGGCCTGAGCCCACAGGTGATTGAGATTGCGCCGTCACCGGCCCCATCCAGTGAAAACATGGGCAACAACCAGCCGGTTGCCGTGCGCGTCGTCGACCAGCGTGAGCACACGCAGTTCGGCACCCGCGGTGGTGTGTACAGCGAAACATCCCTGATCCGCCCGGCCAATGACGTCCCGCAGGCGGTCACCGAGGTCCTCAAGAAGGCCCTGCAGTCGCGCGGCTACAACGCATTCAACCCCGGCGACGACAGCCGCAAGCTGGAAGTGCGCATCACCACGCTGGAGTACATTCCGGAGGCGGGCCACGTGATCAACGAGGTGCGCGTCAATGCCCGCCTGAAAGCCGTTGCCAACAATACCGATGGTGATACCTACACCGGCGTGTACCGCACCAGCAGCGACTTCAACCAGCCACTGACACCGACAGCACGACAGAACGAGCGCATGATCAATGAAGTGCTGGAGCGGGCGCTGGACAAGCTGCTGGCTGACCCGGCCCTGCACGAGTTCCTGGCGCGTCCCTGATCCCTGCCTGCCGGGCAGGCACGGGTGACACGCCCGGCCTGCACCACGCGGCTGTCACTGCTCTCCAGGACAGCCGCTATGCGTTTTCCCTGACGTCATCCAGTTCCGGCTGACGCGCACCCGCTGCCCGAACCCTTTCCGGCGCCAGCCGCAAACCATCCACGTAGGATGGATTCTGTGCTTCGTGGAATTGCCGCCGCGCCAACCAGATCTTCCGGTAGCGATAGAACGGCACAGTGGGGTACAGGTGATGCACCAGATGATAATTCTGGTAGCCCATCAGCGGCGTCAGCAGCCAGTCCAGCCCGCGACGGAAATGGGTGGCCTGCCAGGCATCATCCTCATGGCGCACGTCGTGCGGCCAGTGCGGCAGGTACATGAACACGGCGGCAATCAGCCACGCCATCATGCGCGACGGGATGAACCACAGGCACAGCACTTCCATGGGGTAGTAGATACCCAGGCCAATGGCCAGCACCCAGACCACCACGGTGTCACGCAGGGGGTTGCCACAGTCGGGCACAGCGTCCTTGTTCTTCAGGTAATGGATCAGGTACCAGAAATCCCAGAAGAACCAGATCCACAGGGTCTTGAACGGCGCCGTCATGGTGAAGTGGTCGGGGTCCTTCTCCGGGTCATTGGCAAAACGGTGATGCCGGAAGTGCATCACCCGCAACAACCTGCCATTGGAGAGCGGCGCAATGGGCAGCAGGATCAGGTACATGAAAAACTCATTGAGGCGGTCATTCATGCTCATGCTGCGGTGAATGGCGTCGTGGATGGGGCTGAACAGGAAATACATGGCGACGGAATTTACCAGGCAGCCCGCCCAGACATTCATGCTCCCGCTCAGCACCAGGTACCAGCTGCCGAAAATCGCGCTGTGGCATGCCAGCAGTAGCAGCACGGTGGGCCAGGCCACATCTGGTCGCTTCCTGAGTGCAGCAAACTGCACCGCGTCATCATGGTGTTCGGACATGGCGTTTCTCCTTGGTCACCGCCCTTTATCCCTTGCATGATGCAGCAGCACACGAGACAGATACTGTCATTTGTAATGCGCAAAGCCACCAGCGGTGTATACCGGCGCTGACAGGCCCCGGTGGACGCGGTTATGCTGGGGCTAATGCATTACAGAAAATGGATTCTGTTTCATGGACAGACAGGAAGATACCGCCGCCCGGTGCCGGGAGGCATTTGTGGCACGGTTGATGGACGTCGGCTACAGCCAGGTGCGTATGGGTGACGTGGCGCGGCAGGCCGGTGTGTCCCGGCCCACCCTTTACCGCTATTACCACTCACGCGAAGAGCTGTTCCGGGCCACGGCCGATGCCATGTTCGAGGAATTCTATGACCAGGCCGGCCCCTACCTGGAGAACTTTGACGACAGCCTGTCGATGGCGCTGAACTTCATGGCCGCCACCGTGGCCTACCACAACCCGCGGTTGATCCGGGCCCTGGTGGACAGTGGTGCAGACGACATCTTCACCAGCCAGCTGCGCAAGTACTTCGCCCGCATGGTGGGCAGCATGCTGCGCCAGAAAGGCCAGCCGCCGATTCACAGCGGCAAACTGTCATTGCTGACAGCCCTGTTGGCCGGTGCCTGCTTCCATACCGTGCGGCAATGGTTGCGCGACGACTGGAAGCAGTCGCCGCGCGAGGTCTCTGAAGTGCTGACCCAGTGCTTCAATGGCCAGCTCGTACAGGTACTGCTGCAACCGGTCAGTCAAACTGACTGAAGTCCGGCTTGCGCTTTTCCACAAACGCACTCATGGCTTCGCGGGCCTCGGGTGATTCGAGACGCTCGCCGAACAGGTCGCCCTCTTCCTTCATGTGCGCGCGCAGCTGATCAATGTACGGGGCCTTCAGCAACTGCTTGGTCAGGCGTACTGCAGCCGCCGGTTGCGCGGCCAGCTTGCGGCTCTCCTCACGGGCACGCACCAGATAATCGTTGTCATCGAAAACCGCGTTGGCGATACCGATACGCTCGGCCTTTTCGCCGTCAATGACCTTGCTCTGCATGAGCAGCTCGGCAGCTCGCTGGTGACCGACGATCATCGGCAGCAGCATGGACGAACCGGCCTCCGGGCACAGGCCCAGGCTGGTGAAAGGCATCTGCAAGCGTGCCCCGCGCGCCACAAACACCAGGTCACAATGAAACAGCAGGGTGGTGCCGACACCCACGGCCGGCCCATTCACGGCCGCCACCAGCGGCTTGCTGATTTCCACCAGCTTGCGCAGGAAAATCATCACCGGACTGTTGTCGCCCTTGGGGGGATTGTTGAGAAAATCGAGCATGTCATTGCCGGCCGTGAAGCAGTCCTGCGTGCCTGTCAGTAACATCACACGCACGGAAGGCGTGGCCTCGGCTTCGTCCATGGCCGCGCTCAGCGCCGTGTACATATCATGGGTAAGTGCGTTCTTGCGCTCGGGGCGTTGCAGGCTGATTTCCATCACGCCCTGATCAACAGAAACATTTACAAATTCACTGGCTGCAGCCATCGGGTACTCCATTCATTCATCGTCACGGCGCGGCTCGACAGCGGGCCGGCCCTGTTCATCCAGGTGCACCGCCAGCACCATGGGCCGGCAACATACCTGACAATCCTCTATGTACTGCTGGTCGCCCGCGGAACAATCCACCAGCACGGTGAATGCCTCACCACAATACGGGCAACTGATCATCACTTCTTCAAGCACAACGGTCACTCAGCGATTCGCGCAGCGGCTGTAGCCAGTCCGGCGACTCGCCCTCTGGCCAGGGTTGCGGCGCGCCGTTTCCCCACACTGGCCCGGGCCAGCACGGGTCGCCGTCATGACGACCAATCACATGGACGTGCAACTGCGGCACAAGGTTACCGAGCGCGCCGATGTTGATCTTGTCCACAGCCGCCACACGTTTGAGGTTTTCGGCACAACGATTGACCAGCGCCAGCAGCTCCTGCTGCTGCTGCACGGCGAGTTCATGCCACTCGGTCACGCCTGCCACACGTGGCACCAGGATCAGCCAGGGAAACCGGCGATCATTCATGTAGCGAATCCAGCACAGCGGCGTCTCGCCCAACGCGCGCGTATCCTGCTGCAGGCGCGGGTGCAACTCAACCACCGGCAATCTCCGTCATGGCGGCGCCCCCGAGCAGGTTGACGCCGCCATCCAGCGCCACCACCTGCCCGGTCATGTAGGCCGTCAACGGGCTCAGCAACACCAGCGCCATCTGCGCCATTTCTTCAACGTTGGTGAAACGGGGCACCGGCAAGCGAGCGCTGATGGTGTCGGCCTTGCCCGCCGCCAGCAGGTCGCCGCCCACCGTGCCCTGCACATAGCCAGGGGACAGAGCGTTAAGCCGCACGCCAGACGCCCCCCATTCCAGCGCCAGCGTCTTCACCAGCATATCGATGGCGGATTTGGCCGCGCAGACATGACTCTGGAAAGGCATCGGCATCTGCGACTGCGGCGCCGTGATCGCCAGGCAACGCACATTGCTGTCAGCAAAATGGGGGCGGCAGGCCTTGAAGGTATGGAAGGTACCCTTCAGGTCGATATCCACCACTGCGCTGAAACCATTGGCAGACAGCTGGTCGGCCGGCGCCAGGAAGTTCCCGGCGGCACCGGCCACCACCACGGTGTAGGGGCCGAAGTGTTCGGCACCCTGGCGCGCGGCCTCAGCCATGGCATCCGCGTCGCGCACATCCGCGGAATAACCCACGGCCTCACCGCCGTGCTCCGCAATCAGGGCACAGGTCTCATCCAGTTTTTCCTGGCGCCTGCCAATGATCACGACACGCGCACCATGGTTGGCCATCATTCGGGCAATGCCCTGGTTGATGCCGGAACCGCCCCCGGTAATCAGGGCAACATCACCGGCAAACAGGTCTGCCGGCAGAATTTCACTTTTCATGGGGCCTCCCGCTCAGCGGCGGTAATCAGAGGGACTGCGTCCGGTCCAGCGCCGGAACGCACGGGCAAAGTTTGACGCATCGGAGTAGCCCAGCTGAATGGCAATTTCATCCACGGTCATGTCGGTCTGGGCCAGATACTCCACCGCCAGCCCCTTGCGCAGGTCATCCAGGATCTTCTGATAGCTGGTGCCCAGCTGCTGGAGCTTGCGCTTGAGCGTTCGCGACGACATGTGCAGTTCGCTGGCGGCCTCGTCCACGGCCGGGAAGCGACCGGATTCACCGAGGATAATGCGTCGCACCTGGCCGAGCAGCTTGGGCGGCGACTTGATCGTCGCCAGCTCCTGTTCACACTGGGCTTCTGCCATACGCGCCAGGCGTGGGTCGGCAAAACGCAACTGCTGGTCGAGCCGGGTCGCCGGAAAACGCATCTGGTTGTAGGCACAGTCGAACAGGACCGGCACCGGCACCAGCGCCTTGAAGCGCTCAAAATAGCTCGGTTCGGGAAAGGCAAAACGCAACTCGCCGTCCATGGGCAATTCGCCCAGCAGCTTCACGCCCATGAAATGCAGGCTCGAGAACAGGCTTTCCACCATGAACGGCGCCAGGTCGTTAAGGGCCACCAGCTCGTCCACCTGTATCACGGCGGTATCGCCCTCGACGAAATACTGCAGGTCCACGATGGTGCCGCGGGTGCGGAAGAATTTCACCGCCAGGTCCAGCGCATCGCGCAGGGTCTCGCTGCTCATGGCGGCGTAGCCCAGGAAGCCATGGGATGACAGCGTCAGCGTGGCGCCGAACTCCCAGCCCAGCCAGGGTGCATGGGCCAGCTCCATGGCCCGCTTTACCAGTACCTGGAACTGGTGCAACGGCAGGCGCCCACCCGGCTCCCGCCAGTCCGGCAGGCCACGCGTGTCCATGCCCTCAAGCAGCTGCGCCTCACTGACGTTGTAGCGCTCGAGCAGGCTCAGCAATAACGGTGCATACTCCGCAGAGATGGAGTATTCATCGGGATTCATTTTCAGGATCGTCATGATCGCAACTGCCCCCTGTTCATGGCGTCCAACGGCTGGCCCAAAATGACCGGCGAATGACACAACATAACCTCGAGAGCCCCGCACCTGCAAGGCATATTGCCCATTAGCGGCGGCCATACAGCCGGCGCATACCGAGCGAGGAGGCACCATGACCGCACAAGCACGCCTGCACAAGGCCATCGACATCACCGTGCGCAAGCTGTCCCTGCGGCCCAGCGCAAGCATCGCCAAGCACTTTCACGGCGGTGACCCGTTCCTGAGCGCTTTTTTCGCCGCCATGAGCAGCGTGTTCCCCGATGGTGAACGCTTTTTCATTGATTCTGTGCGCCACTACCAGAAGCAACTGAATGACCCGGAGCTGGCCCGGCAGGTCCGGCGCTTTATCGGCCAGGAGGCCCATCACGGCCAGGAGCACGAGGCGTTCAACCAGTGGCTGGAAGACAAGGGCTATCCGGTGAGTGAGACCCTGCGCCGCCTGAGCGAGGGCCTGTCCGCCGCCCGGCAGCGCCTGTCGCCTCGCCAGCAGCTGGCCATGACTCTGGCGCTGGAGCATTTCACCGCCATCATGGCCAACCAGTTCCTGACCCTGCCGGAACTGTCCGAGCAGATTCATCCGGAAATCCGGGAACTGTTTATCTGGCATGCGGTGGAGGAAACCGAGCACAAGGCGGTGGCATTTGATGTCTACCAGGCCGTGGACGGCGGTTACTGGAACCGGGTAATGATCATGCTGCAGGTTACGCTGCTGTTCTGGTTCGCCATCACCCGGATCACCTGGCGCAACCTGAAGAGCGAGGGCAACGCCAGTATCACCCGCATGCTGCGCGGTTACTGGTGGCTGGTGGGCAAACCCGGCCCCCTGCGCAAACTGCTGCCCGAGTACCTGGACTATTTCCGCCCGGGCTTTCACCCCTGGGACCATGACAATCGCGAACTGATTCGGCCATTACAGGACAGGATGGCCGAATATGAGGTATAACGGTGGCTCAGGAAAACGGTGTGCGCTACACCTCCAACCCTGAACAGGCCCGCCTCGGCGGGCCTTTTTTTGCCTCCCCCGCGACCTTCTACCAACGAACTGACCGTATCCGCCACCGGCTGACCGCTTCTGCCCTTGCCTGCCAACCAAGCGCTTGCTAGGTTTTGCGCACATCCATGCAACACCAGGAGCAAGGCATGAGCGCATCACTGAAAGGCAAGACCGTGTTCATCACCGGTGCCAGCCGCGGCATTGGCAAGGCCATTGGCGAACGCTGCGCCCGGGATGGCGCCAACATCGTGCTGTTCTCGAAAACCACCGAGCCGCACCCGAAGCTGCCCGGCACCCTGTATACAGCGGCCGAGGACATGGAAAAGGCAGGCGGCAAGACGCTGGTCTGTGTCGGTGACGTGCGCGAGGAAAGCCAGCTGCAGGCGGCCGTGGACAAGGCCGTCGGCACCTTCGGCGGCATTGACGTGCTGGTCAACAATGCCAGCGCCATCAGCCTCACCGGCACTGAAGCCACCGACATGAAACGCTATGACCTGATGCATGACATCAACACCCGGGGCACCTTCCTGGCCAGTAAACTGTGCCTGCCACACCTCAAGCAGGCGGAACGCCCGCATGTGCTCAACCTGGCACCGCCGCTGAACATGAGCCCGAACTGGTTCGGCCGCCACGTGGCCTACACCATGGCCAAGTACGGCATGAGCCTGTGCGTGCTGGGCATGGCGGAGGAATACCGCAACAAGGTGGCCTTCAACGCCCTGTGGCCAAAGACAGTGATCAACACCGCCGCGGTGCAGAACCAGCTGGGTGGCGTCCCCAGTGTCCAGCAGGCCCGCCAGCCAACGATCATGGCCGATGCCGCCTGGCACATCCTGACCCGGGAGCTGGATTGCAGCGGCAATTTCTTCATCGACGAAGACGTCCTGCGCGATGCCGGCACCACCGACTTCAGTGCCTACCAGGTGGACCCCTCGCTGGACCCGTCCCAGCTGTTGCCGGACTTTTTCCTCGACTGAGTGCCGCCCAGCGTCAACTGTGGCCCAGGGACGACAGCCCGGTGCAGGCCAGCCCCAGGGCCGAGCATCACAAGCTGTTGATTTAAAAGGCTATTGGAAAAGTGGCATGAAATTCGTATGACTCAGTTCACACAACGGAGCAAACCATGTCACAGATCATCCACATGGCCCAGGCGCGACCCGATGCCATGCTGACACGGCTGAAACGACTGACGGGCCTGGATTTCGACCAGGTGCCGGAGTCGTTACTGCCGGCGGGGCCCGTGACCGGGGGGCAGCCTGGCGAAAAAAAGCCGGTCATGGAGACCGGCGCCAGGCGCATGGGTGACAGTTGCAGCGGGTGCTGAACTGTCACCGGGTCTAAAAGTTGCTGATCAGCTTGTCCTGCTGGTCCAGGGCAGCGCCGCGACGCTGCATGAACAGCTCGTCAACGCGGAACGTCACACCCTGCTCTGCCATTATCAATGACACCTTCACGTTCTTGACCTCGCCGGTGAATCGCAGGCTGACCAGGCCGGACATCAGCAGTGCCCCGTCGCCGTTGGTGGTGGCCTTGTCCACAAGCGCCTCATGCTGACCCGCGTCGTCCTCATGCTCCACCACCAGTAACACCTGTGTCGCCGTGCCCTTGAGGTGGACCCATGCGGCCACGTTGAATTCACCGCCACGCACCCGCTGGCGCACACCGCTGGTTTCCCAGACCCGGGACGGGACCTGTGACACTTCATATGCCTGCATCGGTTTCACTCCTGTCGACTACCCATGAGGCGCAGTCTAGGGGGCGACCGGGAACGTGTCCGTGTGGCACTTGGCGGCCGGGAGCGGACACGGGTCACAACACGGCACATCTCCTGGCATTGACCCCATCCAGGAAGGCCGTCGAGCCCTCTGTATTATTGTCGAACAAGCAAAACGCAGTGTCGCAGCCAGCGGCGTATCCTTCACTCACTGCAATGCGCTTGCAGACAAATTTCTGATTCACACATCGACTGATTTTGAGGGATTGATTCATGGGCGAGCTTAAAGATCTGCGCGAGCAGCAAGAAGAACTGCTGAACCGGGCCAAAGAGCTGGGCAACAAGCTGTACCTGGCAGGCCTGGGTGCCTACAGCAAGGCCGGCAGCACCTCTTCCGAGCTGGTTGAGAAGTATGTCGAAGCCGGCAGCGAAGCGTTCGGCGAAGAAGCCGAGGGCAAGCCGAAGGCCGTACTGGCAGGCCGTGGCCTGATCCAGGCAGCCCGCGAGCTGGTTGATACCGCGCCGGAGAAGCGCAAGGAACTGTACGAGCGTTTCGTCACCGCCGGCAAAGGCGAGCGTGGCGAGAAAGCTGAAGAAACCAACGAATTCGTTCTGGCGGGCATCGGTGCTGTGATCACCGCCCGTGAAGAGAGCGAAAAGCTGTTCAACGAGCTCGTCGCCGCTGGCGAAGAGCGCGCTTGAACTGACAGTACACATTACTGTCACTCTCCGTGTTAAGGGGGCCGCCTGGCCCCCTTTTTTTTGACCCCAGCGCCCATTGACCTGACCGGGCCACCCTCGCACTCTTGAAACCTCAGGCAAATGCCAGTGCGGGAGAGTCACATGGCCAGAAACAAACGCAACCGGGGCGCCACCACCCAGGCGGGCCGGCTGTTACGCCTTACCGGCATGACCACGTCCATCGCCACCCGGGTCGCCGGACACCAGGTAAAGCGGCTGTTCCAGGACGAGGAAGCCCTCAAGCGTGACCGCGAAAAGCTGATGCGCGATGTCGGTCGTCAGGTGGCCGAGACGCTCGGCCAGATGAAAGGCGCCGTCATGAAGGTGGGACAGATTGCATCCCAGATGCAGGACGTGCTGCCCCGTGAAATCGCTGAAGCCCTGACCGTTCTGCAGAAGTCCTCTGCGCCAATGCCGTTTTCCATCATCCGCCGCCAGCTCAAGCGCGAACTGGGCGACGAGCCGGAAAACCTGTTCGAGCATTTCGATGAGAAGCCGTTTGCTGCCGCATCCATCGGCCAGGTCCACCGGGCCAGACTCGCCGACGGGCGGGATGTGGTGGTGAAGGTCCAGTATCCGGCGGTGAAGAGCTCCATCGACTCGGATATGAAACACCTGCGCCGCATCCTGCGCCTGGGCGCCCTGTTCAAGGTGGATGAGCGCACCCTTGACGCCATATTTGCCGAGATCCGCACACAACTGGCTGAAGAGCTGGACTACGAACAGGAAGCCGCCAACCTGGCCGCCTTCCGCGACTTTCATGCCGACGAACCCTGGCTGGTGATCCCGGAAGTGGTACAGGAACGCTCCACCGGGCAGGTGCTGACCCTGGTGTATGAGCCAGGTGACGATCTGGACACCGTGCAGCACAGCGATGCCTATGACCAGGCCACCCGCAACCTGCTCGGCAAACGCCTGTTTGATGCCATAGGCCGTGAAATCTTCGCCCTCAGGCAGGTTCACTGCGATCCGCACCCGGGCAACTTCGCCTTCCGTCCGGACGGCACCGTGGTGATGTACGACTTCGGCGCCATCAAACGATTGCACGCCGATGATGCCCGGGCCCTGAAACGACTGACGCGGGCCGCCATTGCGTCGGACTACGACACCCTGGATGAGGTGCTGATCGAACTGGAGGTACGCAAGGCCCACGGACCGCGCGTCAGTGATGATTTCTATGCCCGCTGGGTGGACCTGTTACTGCCACCGTTCGGCGATGAACCGTTCGATTTCTCCGCGTCGCGGCTGCACCTGGACCTGGTCAGGGAAACCCGCAACACGCCATGGAAATACCTGGAATCTTTCCAGCCGTCACCGCGCACGCTGTTGCTCAACCGTGTGCTTGGCGGCCATTACTGGACGCTGCGCCGGCTGGGCGTGCACACCGCTTTCCGCGACAATCTCGAGAAAGCGATGGAGGAAGCGGCCTGACTCAGGCCGCCTCTACCTGCACCGGCACCGCGTTCAGCACCGCCATGCCCGTGAGGGTTTCCACGGTTGCACTGCCGATCACGTCGTTGACGCTGGCGCCGGCATGGCGCGTGGCCACCCGCAACTGAACCCCCTCGCGCCCATGCCCCCAGCCGTGGGGCACGCTGATGACGCCGGGCATGATGTCTTCACTGACTTTCAACGGCAGGCTGATCTGGCCGGTGTCGGAAATCACGCTGACCGTCTGGCCATCCGCCAGTGACAGGCGCGCCGCATCATCCGGATGCATCATCACATCACAACGCCCCTTGCCCTTCACCAGACGCTGGCTGTTATGCATCCACGAGTTGTTGCTGCGCACATGACGCCGACCAATCATCAGGAATCCATCCGCCGGCGCCTGCCAGTTCTCCATCGCTGCCAGCGTCTTGCCGTACACCTCTGGCATCAGCTGGATACGCCGGTCACGGGTAAAGATGCGGCGCGCCAGCATGGGCTGAAGGGGGCCAAGGTCGATGCCATGGGGTTCGGCAATCACTTTCTTCAGGGTCAGCCCGCGCCCGGGCTTCTGCTCACTGGCCCAGGGGCCGTAACTGGCCATGGCCTTGACCAGGGGCAGGCGGGCCAGGCGTCGCTCGATGGCGCCACCGCCGGGCAGGCGCGCCAGCCAGTTGCGCGGCGTTTCCAGCCAGGCCGGGCGCTTGCCATAGGGCCCCAGTCGCAGCAGCAGATCCACCATGCCGCGATCCCCCAGCCGTTTCAGCAAGCGGTGAACCAGGCGGCCGCCGGCAGGCTGGCTGTCACCACCATTGAGGCGGTAGATCAGGCCCAGCAGTATCTCCCAGTCGTGCATGGCGTCGGGCGCCGGCTCAAACAGGGCCGGTGAGAACTTGATGGTGTTACGCACCGCCAGGGCGTGAAACGCCGGGTCGCACTGCGCATGCTCCAGATGCCCGGTGGGCGGCAGGATGATATCCGCATGGCGGGTGGTCTCGTTGATATACAGATCAATGCTGACCATGAAATCGAGGCCTGCGAGGGCCTTGTCCAGCCGCTTGCCGTCGGGCGTGGACAGCACCGGGTTGCCGGCGTGGGTGACCACGGCACGGACCTGACCGTCGCCGGGTGCCAGTATTTCGTCCGCCAGCGTGGTCACCGGGAACTCACCACCGAACTCAGGCAGGTCGCGGACACGGCTGCGATAGCGGTCAAAGCTGCCGGTGTCACCGGACATGGCCCCCAGCCCGACCACATCCATGGCCGGCTGGGTAAACATCAGGCCACCCGGCCGGTCCAGGTTACCGGTGATGATATTCAGGGCGTAAACAAGGGCCGTGGCGATACTGCTGAACGGTGCCGTGCTGGTACCTACGCGGCAATAGGCAGCGGCACTGGGGGCAGCCGCAAATTCGTGCGCCAGCCGCTCGATGGTGGCGGCGTCAATCCCTGTGATGTCCGCCACCCGGTCCGGCGTCCACGGGGCAACTGCCTCGGCCAGCTGCTCGGTACCGGTGACCATGCCATCCAGGTGGCCCATATCGATGCGGGTATCACGAAACAGCACATGCACCATCGCCAGCATCAGGTAGGCATCCGTGCCCGGACGGATGAACAGGTGCTCGTCAGCCACGGCCGCCGTCTCGGTGCGGCGCGGGTCGATCACCACCAGGCGGCCACCACGCGCGCGCAATTTCTTCAGGCGGCCACGCATGTCCGGCGCGGTCATCACGGAACCGTTGGACGCCATCGGGTTGGCTCCGATCACCAGGAAGTAGTCGGTGCGGTCGATATCCGGCACCGGAAAGGCCGCCTGGTGACCGAACATCTGCAGGCATGCCAGCATCTGCGGTAACTGGTCTGCGGACGTGGCGCTGTAGCGATTGCGGGTACCCAGCGCCCGCAGGAACGGAATCAGGAACAGCAGTGCGCCATGATTGTGCACCGTGGGGTTGCCAATGTACGCCGCCACCGCGTTCTTGCCATGGGTTTCACGGGTCTCGCGCAATCGCCGGGCGGTCTCATCAAGGGCCTCTTCCCAGCTGATCGGCTCCCAGCCGTTGTCGGTGCGACGCATCGGCTGGCGCAGGCGGTCCGGGTCCTCATGCAGGTCCTTGAGGGCCACGGCCTTGGGGCAGATGTGTCCTTGCGACAGCGGGTCCTGCTTGTCGCCACGGATGGCCACCACGGCGCCGTCCTGGTGTTCAATCTCGAGACCACACATGGCCTCGCACAAATTGCATGTCCGATAATGCAGTGCCATTGGACCCTCCGCCGCGCTACCCGGTCGCTACCTGTTGGACCCGTCAGTCTGCCTGCTGCCCGCGAGCACCTCAATACGCCGGCGGCACAATGCTTGCCCCCTGCCGCCTTGGGGGTACACTGACCGAATACACAAAATAAGAAGATCCACCTGACAGGAATCGTGGATGGTTCGGGACTCGATCACAGCATGCCGGCAACTGCCCATGCCGGGGCGCTGGCATTCGCTCATGCCGCTACTGGCCGGTCTGCTGCTGTTGCTGGCTGGCCATGGCTACGCGCGCCAGGTGGCCATTGGTCCGGACCAGGAGCGGGTCAGCCTGTCCCGTGAATTGTCCTGGGAAACGGCCAGCCAGTCTGTACCCTGGGACCCGGCAGATGCGCTGCAATGGTTCCTGGCCGGAAACGCCACCTCCCCTGAAGGTCGATACCCTTCCGCCGGCTTCCATCCGGAACCCATGTGGTTCTTTGTCACGCTGGCCAACAACAGCACCGAGTGGGAATGGTTGCTGGAGGCCGGCCGGCCACACATGGACCACCTTGATGTGTTCCTGTTCGATGAAAACGGCACACTGCTGAGCGATATGAAAAATGGCGACCAGGTGGCCTGGTCGGACAAGCCGTTTCCTGCCTCCCAGCTGGTCTATCCGCTGGTACTCGAACCCGGCAACCGCTACCACCTGCTGATGCGCGCCCGTGCCACCGGCAACCTGGAGGCGCCCGCGACGCTGATGACGACGCGCGCGTTCCAGTTTGAAAACAGCACCGTCCAGCAATTCAGCGGCCTGTATTTCGGCGCCATTGCCGTGATGATCCTGTTCAACCTGCTGCTTTTCCTGTCCATCCGCGACCGCAGCTACCTGTACTACGTCATCTACCTCACCGCGCTGGCCTGCTACCTGCTCAGTCGTGAGGGATTGATGTTCCGGCTCGGCTGGCCGGAAATACCCGCGCTCAACAATCCCGTGCAGGGCATGTCCGGGGCGTTGACGGTCGGATTCGGCATTCTCTTCGGCGCCTCGTTCCTGCAATTGCGGGAAAAACGCCCACGGCTGCTCAAGGCAAATTACCTGCTCGCCGCCTGGTGCGCCGTCGCCGCCGTCATCGCCATATTGAGCACATCAACGGGGCTGCGACTGGTAACGATGACGGTACCGGTGGCGCTGGCGCTGATGATGGCGAGCGCCTACGTCCGCATCCGTGACGGCTTCAAGCCCGCGCGCTATTTTGTGTTGTCATTCTCGCCCATGGTTGTGTTTGCCGCGCTGTTTATCCTCAAGGCATTTGATGTCATCGAGAGTCACTGGATCATTGATCATGGCTTCGAGATCGGCAGTGCGCTGGAAGCAGCGTTGCTTTCCTTCGCCCTCGCCTACCGGCTGACCATGCTCAAGGCGGACAACGAGCGCATCCAGCGACAGGCCAACCAGGAACTGGAGCAGCGGGTGGCTGAACGCACCCAGGAGCTGCACGACGCGCTGAATGCGCGCAGTGAATTCCTGGCGGTGATGAGCCATGAGATACGCACGCCGCTGAATGGCATTCTCGGCACGGTGGACATGCTCAAGGACAGCCACCTGGACCCGGACCAGCAGCGCAAGATCCATGTGATCGAGCAGTCTGGCAACAGCCTGCTTGAACTGATCAATGACATTCTCGATTACTCGCGCATCGAAGCTGGCAAACTGCCGATCGAGGAGGAGCACTTCAACCTCGCCGGACTGATCCGCGAATGCTCAGGTCTTTTCGAACATCGCGCCAAGATCAACGGCAACACATTGCTGACTAACCTGGACAGCAATCTGGGCACCCTGTGCCACGGTGACCCGGTTCGCGTACGGCAAATACTGGTCAACCTGATCAGCAACGCAGTGAAGTTCACCGAAAATGGCAACGTCGATGTGATTGCCAAACGCAGTACAGACAATCCGGATTACGTTTCCTTTGAGATTCGCGATACCGGCATTGGTATTCCCTCGCGCAATCTCCCCACGCTTTTTGAACATTTCCAGCAGGGTGACGGCGGCACCAGCCGACGCTACGGCGGGGCTGGTCTTGGCCTGGCCATCTGTCGCCAGCTGGTGGAATTGATGGGCGGCGAAATCGGTGTGCACAGCAAGAAAGGAGAAGGATCACGCTTCTGGTTCCGCCTGCCACTGCCGGAAACCCGTGAGGAACAGCCCGCCAGTGAACCGGAGGCATCCCTGCCCCCGCTGTCTGGCCGCCGACTGCTGATCGTCGACGACAATCACGTCAACCTGATGGTGGCCAAGGGCTTGGTGAACAAGCTGGGGCTTGAAGCAGAAACGGCAGAGAGTGGCCCCGAAGCGCTGGCTGTACTGCTTAATGATAGCCGCCCCTTTGACCTGATCCTGATGGATTGCGAGATGCCGGAAATGGACGGTTTCGAAACGTCACAGGAAATCATTCGCCTGCAGAAGAGCAGCAAGATACCGCGCATCCCGATTGTCGCACTGACTGCCCACGCCGTTCCGGACAAGATACGCGCCTGTCATGAAGCCGGCATGGTCAGCCATATCGCCAAACCGGTAAACAGCGCCAAACTGGAGCGCGAATTACGCGCCGTGCTGCGCCCGGAAGCTGATGACGCGCCAGTGCCCATGAACAGCGCGGCATCGCATTGATCAGTTTGCGTCCGTCAGGACGTCTGCAACGCACGCAACAAGTCAGCAACAAAACGCTCCAGGTCCGCCAGCGTGGCACAGGTGCTCATCCGCGTGCAGTAAGGACGATAGGCCGGCACCTCGGAGTCACCGCTGCCCCACCGCCATTGCCCTTCGGGATTCAACCACAGCACCTGCTTCGCCCGCGCCTGGATAGCGGCTAGATACTGTTGCCCGGCCGGCATATCGTTATTGCGGCCATCGCCGAGGATGATCACCGTGGAGCGGCGGTCCAGCTGTCTGCCGCTGGCTGCGAGGAACTGCTCGAACATGGCGGCATAATCGGTGCCGGAACCGGCCCAGGTATCGACTATCTCGTCTACCGCGTCATCAGGGCCGAACTGGCTGAACAGGTCCGTGACTTCGGCGAAACGCGCCGCAAAGACAAAACTGCGCGTGCGCGGCAGCACGTCATTGACGGCGGCGAGAAACAGAAGCAGGAAACGGGCCGCTGCCTGCACGGATGATGACACGTCACAGATGACGAACAGCCGCGCCTTGTTGCGGCGCCGGTCACGCCAGTAGAGACGTCCCGGCACACCCTCCAGCGGCACGCTGGCAGTGACCGTCCGGCGAGCATCGAGAATGCCGCGCTTCATGCGCCGCTGCCGGCGCGAATGCATGGCCACCAGGCGCCGTGCCATCTTTTCGATCTGCGCGCGCACATCACGGAAGTCGGAAAGATCGCGCAGGCTGCTGGCGCGCATGGCCCGCTCCCGCAGTGCCCGGCTTTCGCGCGCACCTCGCATCAGGAACTCACGCGCCACCTGCTCCCGGATACTGGCGCGCACCTGGTCCCGCCGCGCCCGCAGTGCATTTTCCAGCTGCCGGTCGGCGACAGCACCGGACTCGGAGAGTCGCCGAATATCATCATCCAGGCCGTCGCCCCCGAGGGCCTGGTAGACCCGTCGCCCAACCAAACCCTTCTGGGTTATCACCTTGATGTCCCGGGCCTGGGCCTGCTCAAGGGCACGTGCAAGTGCCAGCTGCTGGTCAGCATCGCTACCCTGCAGCAGCTGTGCCGACAGTTCAGACAGGTTATTGCCACCCGCCGACGATGCCCCGCCCGCTTGCCCGCGCTGGCCGGAATCCTGCACATCAGGGCGGTGTTCCGATGCCGGGTCATTGTCATCACCGGACGCCGGAGCAAAGCGGAAATACTGCTCGAAACAGGCGTCAAACACCCGCTTGCGCGCCGCATCCTTGGCCAGCGCCAATGACAGCCCGGCCTTGAGCCGGGCGCGGTCGCCATAGCCGAGGCTGTCAGCCACCTGCAGGGCATCCAGTGTCTCTGCCGTGGAAACCGGCACGTCAGCAGCGCGCAGGACGTCGATAAAATCCGTCAGGACCTTGCTGGCCATAGCTTCCTGAGCAGCCCGCCCAGCCCCTCCTCCACCGTGCGAATATCATCCTCGTACTTGAGCAACACATTGAGTGTTTTCTCAACCAGTGCCTGGTCAAGCTCTGACGCATGCAGCAACAACAGGCTTCTGGCCCAGTCGAGGGTTTCCGATACCGCCGGCTGCTTGCGCAGATCCTGCTCACGCAGGGCCTGGACAAAGCTCACCAGCTGGTCACGCAGACTGTCGCTGACTTCCGGCACACGGGCGGCAACGATACGGTTTTCCAGAGCCTGGTCCGGGAACGGGATGTACAGATGCAGGCAGCGCCGCTTGAGCGCATCAGACAGTTCCCGGGTGTTATTGCTGGTCAGGAAAACCAGCGGCTCCGTGCGCGCAGATACCGTCCCCAGCTCCGGCACACTGATCTGGTAATCGGACAACAGTTCCAGCAGGAACGACTCGAATTCCTGATCGGCCTTGTCCACCTCGTCCACCAGCAGCACCGGCGCTTCATCGGATCGCAATGCCTGCAAAAGGGGGCGCGGCTCAAGAAATGTTTCCGAGTAGAAGGCATCGCCCATACCGGCCAACCGCTCCATGCAGGCATCCATGCTGTCTGCACCGGCAAGAAGGTCGCCCAGCTTTTCCTTCAGCAACTGGGTGTAAAGCAATTGCTTGCCATACTTCCACTCGTACAGCGCCTTGGCTTCATCAACACCTTCATAGCATTGCAGGCGGATCAGCGGCGCTTCAAGAAAGGCAGCAGAGGCTTTCGCCAGCTCGGTTTTGCCGACACCGGGAGGCCCTTCCACCAGCACCGGCTTGCGCAATTGCGCGGCGAGATACACGGCGGTAGCAATCTGGTCATTGCAGATGTAGCCCTGGGAGGCAAAACTCTCTATCACCTCGTCCACGGACTGTATCCGGGTCTTCATGAACGACTCCGTAATGCATTGAAAGCAACAGTCTACGCAAATGCCCTGCCGGGGTCGCGCCGAACATTTTCGCCGGCGCATTGCGCACGGGCGCCTGCATGACACAACCCTGGGGAACAGCATGACAATCACCACCCTGTTCTGGGATTTTGGCGGCGTTGTTGCCGACAGCCCGTTCGACAACCTGGCACGCTATGAGCGCGAAAACGACCTGCCCATGGATTTCCTGCGCCTGACCAACGCGCAGAATGCAGACACCAACGCCTGGGCCTGCTTCGAACGCGGCGACATTGATGTGGAAACATTTGACCGGCGTTTTGCCGAGGAAACGGCGGCCCGCGGGCACCGGGTGCCCGGTCGCGACCTGCTGCCACTCCTGCAGGTGGCTGTGCGACCGCGCATGGTGGAAGTCATACGTTCCCTCGCCAGCCGCTACCGGCAGGCCTGCCTGACCAACAACCTGCCCGTGGGCCAGGGCGCCGCCATGAGCCAGGACGGCGCCCACGGGGCAGCGGCTGCCGAGGCGCTGGCGCTGTTCGACTTCGTGCTGGAATCAAGCAAGGCAGGGGCGCGCAAGCCAGAGCCGGCTTTCTTCCAGCGCGCCTGCGAAATGGCTGCGGTGTCACCGCAACAGGTGCTGTTCCTGGACGATCTGGGCATCAACCTGAAACCGGCCCGGGCCATGGGCATGACCACCATCAAGGTCACCGGCGAGCAACAGGCTGTCGAGGCATTGCAGGAGACGCTGGGACATCCGGTACCGCTGCCCTGACAGCAGCGCCGAAACAGCTCAGTGGACGATGAGGTCCTCGGCGTACTCGACGTGGGGCTGGGTGTCAGTATCAACCAGCTCGGTGACCACGTCACCGTCGAACGCCTGCACCTCGAAGCGGGCCGAGGTGACCTCGCCCTCGATGAAATCCGGAATCGCATCCAGGAAGGCATCCACATGGGAGGAGGCAAAATGCTCCTCCAGGGCCTCAATACAGGACCATTGCTGCCACAGCACAATCACTTCGGGGGCGTCAGCCTGCACCAGCACGTCATAGACAAGGCAGCCGCGCTCGTGGCGGGATTCCCGCGCCAGTTCCTGCACCAGGGCAAGGGCCTGGGGCCGGTCTTCGGTGCGCACGGGTATGGAGCCTTTGACGATAATCATGGTGATCCAGCCTGTGAAAGGGGCGCGGATTCTAGCACATATGGCGGCTGCCGTCAGGCGGCATGAAGGCGCTCGCGGAAGAAACCGATCACCCGGTCCAGGGCCTGGCGGGTGGGATGACCGGCCCTGTCGACCAGGTCCAGGGTGACCACGGAGTGCGCCGTGGGCGATATCCGCTGACCATTGCCGAGGCCGGAATTGATCTCGATGGCCTCGAAACCGTCCCCGAGGGCATCAGACAGGCTGCGAAAACGTGCGCCGGTACAGAGGGAATCGCCGGTAAAGCGCAACCCCAGCACTTTCAGGCCTTCTTCATCCACGCGTCGGCGGACTTCGGCAAGGTCCGCAGGGGACACATGCATGGCTCGCCGCAGTGCCGGGGTAGACCCCAGAGGCAGGGACGGCTGGCTCAGAACCGGCGCCATCATCCACGGATCCACCGCCAGGGTCAGGGCAAAGTTGCCCGTCAGGCACATGCCGATGGCGCCCACGGGCCCATCCAGCTCCTCATGCACAGCCCGGCAAAGACCACGCAGGAACTCGGTCACGGGACTGGCCTTGTTGGCCGCCATCACCGCAAACTCCCGGCGCACGCAGGACAGCGCCAGCTGCTGGCCCGCGTAGGCCATGCTGAAGTCCTTGCCGGGCGTGCCAAACAGGCTGGGCATGAACACGGTAAAACCGGCCTGCTCCACCCGCCGGGCAAAGCTGGCCACCTCCGGCGTCACACCAGGCACTTCATGGATGACAACAACACCTGGCCCCTGCCCCTTGCGATAGACCGGGTAGGTGTAGCCGGCATGGCTGAATTGGTAGACCTGGAAATCATCCAGCGTGTCCATGGCTCTCCTCGCTGACGGACTGCTCTTCACAGGGCGAAAAGCCTATTACAGGGTGTCCCTGAAAACCACGTTCTCACTGATATTGGCCCGACCAACGCGGGTGCGATTGGCGTCCACCTCGGCATCCTCGTAGCCAAAACTGATGCCGCAGAGGATGGCGGTGCTGTCCGGCTCGCCGAAAAGCGCGCGCACATCATCCGGGTAATAACGCATGCTGCCCTGGGCACAGGCACCAATGCCATAGGCGGTCATCGCCAGCCACAGGTTCTGGATATACATGCCCACGTCCAGGGCCACGGTGACACCGAAGTCGCGCTCCATGCCGATAAAGGCCACATGGGGCGCGTCAAACAGCTCGAAATTGCGCAGGCTGGCGCGCTCGCGACCCTCCCGGTCGTCCCGGGCGATGCCCATTTCGTTATACAGCGCCACGGCACAGTCCACCTGGCGCTCGCGGTAGACACCCTCGAACCTGGGCAGGTGCTCATAATCCGGGGCGATGGGCTTGCCGGCGGTCACATTGTCCACCATGCGTCGGCGCAGCTCGTCGCGCACCTCACCGGAAGCCACCAGCACTTTCCAGGGCTGGATATTGCAGTTGGAAGGTGCCAGCTGGGCCAGTGAAAACACCGCTTCCAGGGTGTCACGGGGCACAGGATCAGGCAGGAAGCCACGCACAGAACGGCGCGAGCGAATGGCCTGCTCAAGGGACATGTCAGCTGCATTCATGTTTTTCTCCTCCAGAAACGGTCCGGCCGGCGAAACGCCGGCCCGATGCGGCTCGCCAGCAGGGTAGCGCCGGCTTTCCGGCGGGCAAAAAACAGTGCCGGATACGGATTTCGTGCACCGGTCTGCGTCGGCCAGCCAGCAAAGGCCGTATCATGAACAGCATCGGAGGAGAGTGCGATGGCAAAAGCGAAAGTATTACTGGTGGGATTGGTCATCGGCCTGCTGGCCGGACTGTGGGGCGGCGTCAATATCGGCAAGGGCCGCCCCCTGCTGTCGAACCCGCTGGCTGACACCCCGGTGGACCAGCAGCTGCGCGACTCCGGCCGCTCACTGGTGCGTGAATCCGGTGACGCGCTGGAGAAAACCGGCGAGGCCCTTAAAGAAAGGGCCTCGGACGAAAGCGAGCGCTAACTCACGCCACCTGCTTGCCGGCCTCGGCGCGGGCCATCACCTGGCACACCTGCTTGACCGCCGTCGGCACCGCATCGCGGCGACGGTGATCGGGCTCGATACCGTGCGCGCGCGCACAGCGGGGACACATCACCAGGTAGGCCTGCTCGTCCGGTGCGGCGGCATCAATCTGCTCCGCCACCAGCCAGCCTTCCTGCTTCGCCTTCTGGCCAATGTCGTGATAGTAGTCCAGGCCGATGGGCCGGTTGGGCTCGAAATCGAAGGACGCCGGACATGCATGGCAGTTCAGCCACATGTCATACAACGCCGCTGCATCGTAGATATCCCTGGGATCAAACGCCATACCAGCCTCCGGCCAATATCAATAAGTTACAGCCGAAAGTTAAAGTAACTGTTTGGGCGATTGCAAGCGCTATTTTTAGATTTTTGTGATTTATCTCATATAGTTGGGCGCAAAACCTAGAAAAAACATTAATTTCGACCCTGGATTGCATCGCCCGGCCGCAACCCGGCCGCCAGCGCCCGGCCGCCAAGGAACACCATGCTCAGCTGCACCGCCACCCGCTCGCGGCCCTGTCGGCGCGCCCGCGGGGACAGGTCCAGGGCCACGGCGCCAAACCCGAACATCACCGCCACCGCTGCCTCTGCGGCCCGGTCGTAATCCATGGCGGGCAGGCCACGCCGCTCGCCCGCCCGGCGCACGTCCTCCGCCAGCTCCTCCACCAGCAGCTCCAGCTCACGCTGGATGCGGCGGCGAAACAGGGCCGAATTACCCAGCCGCTGCTTCATCAGCAGGCGAAATTCGGCCTCGTGCTGGTCCAGGTAGGTGGTAAACCGGTCCACCAGGTCCTGCAGCCCCGCCGCCGGGTCCTCCTCGATCAGCGCCCGCCGACCCTGGCTCATGCCGGTGCGCAACCGGAAACAGGCCTGGTCGATCAGCGCCAGTCCGAGAGCGTCCATGTCGGCAAAGTGGTTGTACAGCGACGTGGCCGCCAGACCGGCACTGCGTGCCACCTCCCTCAGACCCAGGCTATCCAGACTGCGCCCCCGGGCCATCAGGTCCAGCGCTGCATCCAGGATGCGCATCCGGGTGCGCTCCTTCTTCTCCGCCCGTGTTTCCGTCATTTTCTTCTGCCAACTTACAGATGTAAGTTATATAAAAACACAAACAACCCTAAAACAAAACGTTATAAAGGGCCTCAACCCTGAATATTGACAGAACCCCGCCAATTCACCACAATTCAACTAACAACTGTTAGTCATAAAGTCCGGCCGGCCGATCAAGCCTGCCAGAGACACGAGAAGATGCGCTACAGTGGGAATCCTGCCGCTAGGTGGCAGCCCTGCTGGGCACAAGGGACACCGTCCACGAAGGACGGTCATGAAGACGCTACACGGAATCCAAAAAAGGGGACGCCTGATGAATTACCTCGTTACCGGTGCCACCGGCTTTATTGGCCGTTTTCTGGTCGCTCGTTTGCTTGAGCGTGATGACAGCCGCGTGTTCGCCCTGGTCAGGGCAGGCTCCGAATACAAGCTTGATGCCCTGCGTAAACGCCTGGGTGTGGAAGAAGACCGGCTGATTGCCATCAAGGGCGACCTCACCCGCAAATTGCTGGGTGTCAGCAAGCGCGACCGCGATGACCTGAAGGACCAGATCGGGCACTTCTTTCACCTGGCCGCGATCTATGACCTTGAAGCGGACGAAAACCAGCAGCGCTATACCAACATCGAAGGCACCCGTCATGCCATGAAACTGGCCGAGGAGCTGGGTGCCACCTGCTTCCATCATGTCAGCTCCATTGCGGCGGCCGGTCTCTACGAAGGCGAATTCAAGGAATACATGTTTGCCGAGGCCGGCGAGCTGGCCGACCCGTACCTGCAGACCAAACATGAAGCCGAAAAAGTAGTACGCATGGAATGCGCCATCCCCTGGCGGGTCTATCGCCCGTCCATGGTGGTGGGCCACTCCAAGACCGGCGAAATGGACAAGGTCGATGGCCCCTACTACTTCTTCAAGCTGATCCAGCGTCTCAGTGACTTCCTGCCACCGTGGGTGCCGCTGCTGGGTATTGAGGGCGGGCAGTTCAATATCGTGCCGGTGGATTTCGTTGCCGCAGCACTCGATCACATTGCCCATGTGCCGGACAAGGATGGCGAGTGTTTTCACCTCACCGCCGATGAGCACTACAGCGTTGGCGAAGTGATGAACATCTTTGCATCCGTGGCCGACGCCCCCAAGATGCCGGTGCGGGTGGACAACAGCCTTTTTGCCGCCGTGCCCGGCTTCGTGCGCAAAGGCATGGGCGCATTGCCTCCGGCCAAGTTCCTGCTTCACCAGGCACTTGAGGGCCTTGATATCCCTGAGGGCGCACTGAAGTTCCTCAGCTACCCGACCACATTCGATAACACCCATGCCAAGTCGGCCCTGGAAGGCAGTGGTATCGACTGCCCGGAGCTGGAATCCTACGCCCAGCTGTTGTGGGACTACTGGGAAAACCACCTGGACCCGGACCGTGATGAGCGCGAGGACGAAAGCGAGCCCTCAGTCACCCTGGAAGAGCGCGTGGAAGGCAAGGTGGTGATGATCACTGGCGCCACTTCCGGCATCGGCAAGGCCGCTGCCCTGAAATTGGCACGCGCCGGTGCCACTGTCCTGGTGGTGGCGCGGACACGGGAGAAACTCGAGGAAACCCTGCACGAGATCGAACGACTGGGCGGTAAGGCCTATTCCTACAGCGCCGATGTCTCACACCTGGACGACTGTGACCGCCTGGTGGAACAGGTCCTGGCCGAACACGGTCATGTGGATGTGCTGGTGAACAATGCCGGTCGCTCCATTCGCCGTTCGGTGGTGCACACCTATGAGCGCTTCCATGATTTCGAGCGCACCATGCAGCTCAACTATTTCGGCGCCCTGCGCCTGATCATGCGCCTGTTGCCCTCGATGACCGAGCGCGGCAGTGGCCACGTGATCAATATCTCCTCCATCGGCGTGCTGACCAACGCACCCCGCTTCTCCGCCTATGTCGCCTCCAAGGCCGCGCTGGATGCGTTCACCCGCTGCGCCTCCTCGGAACTGGCGCACGAGGGCGTCCGTTTCACCACCATCAACATGCCGCTGGTGCGCACGCCGATGATTGCGCCCACCAAACTGTACAACCATGTGCCGACGATCAGCCCCAACCAGGCGGGCGACATGATCTGCGATGCCATTGTCCGCCAGCCGAAACGGGTGGCCACGGGCCTCGGCATCTTCGGCCAGGTCATGCATTTCCTGACACCAAAGGTCACGGAAACCATCATGAATACCGGTTACAAAATCTTCTCTGACTCCGCCGCTGCCCTTGGTGGCAAGGAGTCGACACCGAAGAAGATCTCCCGCGAGCAGGCCGCATTCTCGCGCCTTTTCAAGGGCATCCACTGGTAATACCGAGCCACTGGCCCGGCGCCACGGCCGGGCCAGTGGACACAAAAACTTGCACCATGTGTACTGGCAGAACCCTCGGGTACCAGTAGACTCCCGGGGTATTCACGATGTTTACCCTGGAGAGTCACATGGCTGGCAAGATCAAACTCGGCGTCCCCAAACTGCTCCCCCACGCGCGCCGACTGCGCGATTCCGTCACCTGGGGAATGCGTTCGCGGCTGCCTTCCTGGGCCCTGCGCAAGCGTGTCGATGGCAAAGTGGTACTGATCACCGGGGCCAGCTCCGGCATCGGCGCAGGCGTTGCCCGGGAACTGGCCGAGGCTGGCGCCACGGTACTGCTCACCGCCCGCAGCATCGAAACCCTGGAGGACCTGGCTGCCAGCCTGCGCGACGACGGCTACCAGGCATTTGCCTACCGCAGCGACATCGCCGACCTGGATGACTGTGACCGCCTGTGCCAGAAAGTGCTCGAGGAGCATGGCAAGGTGGACATCCTGATCAACAACGCCGGGCGCTCCATCCGGCGCTCGATCATCTACTCCCTGGAGCGGTTCCACGATTACCAGCGGGTCATGCAACTGAATTACTTCGGCGCCATCCGTGTGGCCATCAACCTGATTCCACAGATGATCGAACAGGGTGAAGGACACATCATCAACGTCTCTACCGTGGGCGTTCAGAACGGCGTGCCCCGCTTCAGCGCCTACCTGGGCTCGAAATGCGCCCTGGAAGGCTGGACCATGGCCGCCCAGAACGAGCTGCTGCACACCGGCATCAGCTTCACCCTGATGAACTACCCCCTGGTACGCACACCGATGATCGCGCCCACCCGCATTTATGACTACTTTCCCGCCATGAGCGAAAAGAAAGCGGTGGCATGGATGTGCGACGCCATCATCCGGCGCCCGAAACGCATGGTCACGCCATTCGGGCTGTTCTCCCTGGGCATGTATTACGTGCTGCCTAAAACGGCGGAGTTCATCGTCAACACCGGCTACCAGATCGTTCCGGAGAAGTTCTCGTCCGGCAGCAAGGGCACCCGCAACGAGGCCACGGGCGACAACCCGGCCTCCAATGTCAGGCCCATGCGCAAGCGGTCCGGCAGCTAGGGCGCCCGGTCACAAAAGGATTGACGGCTGGCGCACCCACTGGTGCACACTGGGACAAGCAGACAGGTCCCGGCGCGCTACACTGGGATCATGATCAGAGACTCCGTCATGACAACAACAACTACCGAGCTGCCAGCACGGCATATTGCCGCCGCACTGGTGGAGGCCATGCTGCCGGCCGGTGAGCAGATTCCTGCCGCTGATGTGGACACGGTCTGCGACACCGTTGCCGGCTACCTCGAGGAACACCCCGTCTGGGCCCGGGCACTGGCGTCCAGCCTGGTGTGGCTGGAAGGGCGTGCCGTGCTGTCCACCGGCAAGCGCTTCACCCGACTCAGCCACCAACGCCGCGCTGACGTGCTGCAACGGCTGTCGACGAAAGCGGTCAGCGGCAACCTGCTGCGCGCCCTCGCCGCGCCTTTCAAGCTGGCCTGGATGCTGGATGCCGAGACACAAAAGCGAGTTGGCAACCGGCCTGCCGTGGAAGTTCCCAGCCAGATAGAACAGTTCCGCTGGCAACACCAGGTCTCCAGCGCAGCAGATCTCGACGGCGATGAGGAACTGGAAGCCGATGTTGTCATCGTCGGCACTGGCGCGGGTGGCGCCGCGGCGGCCTATGAGCTGGCCAGCCGCGGGCTTGCCGTGGTCATGATCGAGGAAGGCGACTACCTGAACCGGAAAGATTTCAGTGGTGAGCTCACCAAAGTCATCCCGCGCCTGTACCGCGGCATGGGGGCGACCACCGCAGTGGGCAACGTCACCATCCCGGTACCGGTGGGCAAGGGCGTGGGCGGCACCACCACCATCAACTCCGGCACCTGCATGCGCACGCCCGCCAACGTGCTGGCGCGCTGGCGCAACGAATTCGGCCTGACCGGCTTTACCGAGGACAATCTCGACAGTGTCTTTGCCGGTGTCGAGGAAGTCCTGTGCGTGGAGCAGGCCGACCCGCGTTACGTGGGCGAAATCGGCAACGTGATTGCCGATGGCGCGCGCAAACTGGGCTACAGCCAGTTGCATCCGTTGCGCCGCAATGCGCGCGGCTGTGATGGCCAGGGACTGTGCCAGTTCGGCTGCCCCACTGACGCCAAGCAGTCCACCAATGTCAGCTACGTCCCGCGCGCCCTCGACCGCGGCGCATTCCTGTTCACCGGCTTGCGCGCACAGCGGTTAGTGCGCAACGGCCATCGTGTCGATGGCGTCGAAGCCACCGGCACCAATGCTGCAGGCAAGCCGGTCACACTTCGTATCCGCGCCGCGCGTACCATTATCGCAATGGGCACCTTCATGACCCCCTTGTTCCTGCAGGACAACGGTGTGCGCAGCGCCCACCTGGGCAGGCACCTGACGATCCACCCCGCTGGCGTGGTCAACGCCCTGTTCCCGGACCGGGATTTCGGCAATTCCCGAACCATCCCCCAGGGCTTCGGCATGGCCGACCTGGCCAGTGAGGGTTTGATGTTCGAGGGCGGCACCATCCCCTTCATTGGCCATGGCCTGTTCAGCAACTTCTACGGCGAACGGTTCGTGCGTTTCTGCGAGCAATACCAGCAAACGGCCTACTTCGGCTTCATGATCAGGGACACCAGCGAGGGTCGCGTACGCAAGGGCCCGCACCGGGACGTGCCCTGGATCAGTTACAACATGAACGACCACGATTTCGGCATGTTCCTGAAAGGCATCGACATCCTGTCGCGCATTTATCTGGCCGCCGGCGCTGAAAAGGTGCTGATTCCCGGACTGACAGGACTGACCGCCATAGACAGCGAAAAACAGCTCGATGATTTTCTCTCACGCCGGCATAAACCACGCGACTTCTTGATGAGCGCCTATCATCCACTGGGCACAGCACGCCTGTCCGCCAACCCGGACAAGGGTGTCTGCGACCCGGACCATCGCGTACATGGCTGGCAGGGCCTTTATGTCATGGACGGCAGCAATGTTCCCACGAGCCTGGGCGCAAATCCGCAAGTAACCATCATGGCCATGGCCGCCCGTGCCGCTGCCACGATGGCCGAAACGATCAACCAATGAGGAGGTCTGCCATGAGCGTCGGACTGCAACTGAACGAAACCATGAGTGGCTGGATGCAGCTGGACGGCGATGCGGTCGAACACAGCTTTGCCTTTTCCATCCAGGCTTTCACTACCCGGATTTTCAGCCTGTCAGTGCCGCGGGTCTTTCGCGGTGTGGTCGATATCGATGGCCAGCGCTGTGAGTGCAATGGCGAACTGACTATCCACCTGAGTGGACCACATTACTGGCTTGAGTTTGACCATCCGGTGCTTGGCAGCCTGCGTGCTGAAGGCAAGAAAACCTATGGCAAGGGCGGCTGGGTGCAGTCACTGATCACCTGCCCGCTGACTGTGTCACGTGCTGGCAAACCGGCAGGTCGTGCAGAAGTTGCCTACCGCGATTCCATGCTGACATTCCCGTTCAAGGCGCTGCGCCTGGTACGCGAGGAGCACGCCTACGACCAGAGCGGGGCACTGTCGTGATTCCTTACCACGGTTGCCAGTACAGCGGACAGGGAGGGCATTACGAATCCTGGTTCCTGCGTGCCAATGCACCGGATGCGCCGCGTGCGTTCTGGATTCGCTACACGCTTTTCATTCCCGCTGACGGCAAAAGGGCGGCCATGGGCGAGCTGTGGGCCATCTGGTTTGATGGCGACCGCCAGCAGGTGACGGCCGTAAAGGAAGAATACCCACTGGCAGATTGCCAGTTCGATGATCACACCATGTCTGTTCAGCTGGCCGCTGCGCACCTGCAGAGCCACGCCCTGAATGGCAAGGCCGAGCATGGCGGAAACCGGCTGTCCTGGACCCTGAACTATGATGACGGCCAGGCCCCCGTGCTGTTCCTGCCCGAGGCGCTTTACCCGCGCAAACTGCCACGGGCCAAATCTGTGGTGTCCCGTCCGATGGTCCGCTTCACCGGGCGCATCAGCGTCAATGGCGAAGAACACCTGATTGATGGCTGGTCAGGCAGCGAAAACCATAACTGGGGCAGCCAGCATACCGACCAGTACGCCTGGGGCCAGGTGGCCGGCTTCGACAACGCCCCGGATGCCTTCCTGGAATGCATCACTGCGCGGGTCCGTATAGGGCCAGTACCCTCTCCCTGGCTGACCATCGCCTGCCTGCGCCTGGACGGCAAAGACTACAGCTTCAACCGCATCGGTGAGGCATTGCGTGCCAGGGGGAAATACCGGTTCTTCGACTGGAGCTTCCGCACGCGCAGTGGCGGTGACACGCTCAATGTGCATATCGAGGCGCCTGCACAGCACTTCACCGGCCTCACCTACTTCAACCCCCCGGGGGGCAGCAAGACCTGCCTGAACAGCAAGATTGCACGGTGTACCGCCGAGCTGGTCAGTGCCAACGGCGAACACCGCACACTGACCAGTGCCCATGGCGCCGCATTCGAGATCCTGACAGACCGCACCGACCACGGCGTCCCCGTCGCCGTGTGACCCGTTGGGCGATGCTGGAGGTTATTCCAGCGCCGTCTAGATGCTATCTTAGGCAGGTCAGCAGCAGGAATGACCAGCAGACACTCAGCAGCGTCGGCAGATCATGCCAGCTTGCAGGATTGCAACGGGGGCCAGGGTGGCAGGAAAATTCGGCGAAAAACTGGGGAATGTCGCCCGTAATTTCGGTGATGGCCTTGTGCCCTACCTGCCGGAATACTTTCCGGTGGCGTGGAAGCTGGGCATATCCATTTCCCTGATGATCACCTTCTGCATGGCCGTACTGGGCTCTGTGATCCTCAACAGCCAGAGCGCCCGCATGCAGAGCCAGGCAGACAGCTTCGGCACCGCCCTGGCCGCCCAGCTCTCCGCCAGCGCCAGGGAACCCCTGCTCGCCAGTGATGATTTCACCCTCCAGGTCCTGCTCAACAACCTGACCAACAACGACAACCTGCTGGGCGCCTCCCTGTTCGACCATGACGGCCAGCAGCTGATTGAAGTGGGCACGGTGCCAGCCAATGTGCTGCCTGCGCTGAGTGATGAACCAGTGCGCTGGCAGCAGGAACAGACGCCGCTATCGAGCTATTTTGCGCGCATAGAGCAGGATGGCACGCTGGTGGGCTTTGCCGCCGTGACCGTGTCACGCCAGCCGATCATCGACACGCAGCAGAAAGTCCGTGAGACCATCGTTACCGCCACGGTGCTGATGGGCATCGTGGCCATCATTGTCTCTTTCATTGTCAGCCGACGCCTGTCGCGCCCCATTCACAACCTGCTTCACGCAGCGCGGGAAATGCGCGCGGGCAATCTGGACTACCGTATCCAGGAACGGCGCAACGACGAAATCGGCAAGCTCATTGATGCCTACAACACCATGGCAGTGGATATGCTCGAGAAGGACCAGGTGGAACGGGTCCTGTCCCGTTTCGTCAGCCCCTCCGTGGCCAAGCGCATGATGTCGGACCTGGACCAGGTGTCACTGGGTGGGCGCGAGGTCGAGGCCACCGTCGTGTTCGCCGATATCGTCGGCTTCACCAGTCTGTCGGAGAACATGGCGCCCGATGCAGTGGCGGAGATGCTCAACGGCTACTTTGATGCGATTACCATGGCATCCACCTTCTACCGGGGCACCATCGACAAGTACATGGGTGATTGCGCAATGATCGTCTTCGGCGTGCCGGAAGACGACAGCGAGCACCTGTTTCATGGCCTGTGCTGTGCCGTCATGATCCAGCGGCTGATCGAGCGCCTGAACGTGGTTCGCTCGCAGCGAGGCCTGACCACCGTCGACTTCCGCATCGGAATCAACTACGGTGAAATGCTGGCCGGTAACCTGGGGTCCCGGGACCGCATGCAGTACACAGTGGTGGGCGATGCCGTCAACCTGGCATCACGGCTTTCCAACATGGCGGGAGCTGGCCAGGTAGTGGCACCGGAAGCGGTGGTGACTGATGCCAACATCGCTCCGCGTATACGCTTTGAACCCGCCGGCAGCATGCAGGTCAGAGGCAAGACGGACGTGGTAAGCACCTTCCTGATTACCGGCGTACACGCCCACTCGGAAACCTTGATGGAGCAGCGCATTGCCCAGTTTCTCAACCAGATCATGGAAACCGGCCTGCGTATGGAGGGCAGCTAGTCTTGCAGTGCTGCTCCTGTTGGGGGGCTGCGCGCAGCTGACGCTGCTGACCAGCGAGGACCTCACCGCTGATATCGAGAAGGCCCGGCAGGAACAGGACTTCCGCACGGCGCGCTACCTGATCAACTCGGCCGCTGATACACACCCCCAGTACGAAAGCATTCGCGCCCAGGCCAGCAAGCTGGACCGGGAAATCAGTGATTTCGAGAAACAGGTCCATCGCGAAACACTCTCCCTGGCACGGGCAGGCAACTGGCGCGCAGCCCACGAACGCCTCGACACGGCCACGGATCGGCTGCCCGACAGTGCCGCCCTGGCCAGCACCCGGTCAGCCCTTGAGCAGCGGGAAGAACGGGTCCAGGCGCAGGCCGTGAGTGCATTGCTGCTTGCTGAAGGACGTTGGCTGGCCGATCACGGGTTGCAGGTTCGCACCCTGGACCAGCTCACCTCATCCGCTGCCCGACGTGCGCACAAGACCCTTGCCGAACGGCGCAGCGAGCTTGTCCTTGAGCTGTCAGAACTGGGGCAGTGGTTCGCCCAGCAGGAAGACTGGCAACGCACCCACCAGCTGCTGTCACTGAGTCGCGAACTGGCCGCTGACGGCAGCCCCGCCAGCGAGCTGGAACGCAAGGCCAGCCAGGCGCTCACCAGCGCCAGCTACCGCAAACGCCAGCAACAGGTTCGCCGGCAACGGGACCAGGCCGAGGCCCTGCTGGGGGCCTACCGGGACAGTGGCAACCTGTCAGACCTGCTCAAGGCACGCGACTACATATCTGCTCACAGCGACACGCTGGAGCGTCTGGACCAGGAAGTGACGCAGCTGTGCCAGCAGATCATGCGCGCTGGCCTGGGAGAAGGAGAAAACCTGTATGCCCAGGGGAAATACCTCCAGGCACAACAGGCCTGGCAGCGTATCCTGCCGATCTCACCGGAGCATCCGGAGCTGAACAAGAAGCTGGAGAGGGTCGGCCGCGTGCTGCAGAACCTGGAAGCCCTGCAGCGTGATTGAACAGGCCGGACGATAAATCAGAGCAGGAAGTAGGCGGCCCCGGCAGCACCTGCCAGCACGACCACCACCGCTATGGCCACCATAGCGCCACTGCCACCGCCTGCGGCGGGCGCAACCGGATCCGGCTCTGCTGCCGAACTGGCAGCCACCGGCCGCGGCTCGGGTTTTGCCGCGGGCTTTGCCGCCGGTTTGCCGCCCGCGTCAGGCACCTGAACGGCCTGTGCCCGGAACATGGTTGAATCCCCGGGCTGCTGTGCAGGCTCTTCCGGCTTCTTCTCGGCCGGCGCCTCCACCTGGAAAACCAGGGTATCGAATCGCAGTTCGTCACCCGGGCTTACCACGGCATCTTCCACGCGTTTGCGATTCAGGAAGGTGCCATTGGAAGAGCCCAGATCCTTTACATGCAGCTTGCCGCTCTGGAAATACAATTCTGCGTGCTGGCGGGAGACGTGGGTGCCAGCGAGGACGATATCGCAGTTCTGGGACCGGCCAACGATGGCCCGGCCACTGGCAGGCAGGGGGAAAACGCGCCCGGCCACGGACCCGGTTTTCGCTTTCAGGCTCCAACCGGTGGGCACACCACCGACACCTTCCCCAACGGAAAGCCCCTGCAGGGCCGGCGTCAGGGCAGTGGCCTCATCGGCAAGGGCTGGTGCCGGCTGGCCAGCAAGCTCCTGCTTCGGGTCAACCAGGCTCATCTCTGCTGTGGCGACACCAATGACATCGCCAGCCCGCAGCTGGGTGCGCGCCTTGATCTGCTTGCCATTGACGTAGGTGCCGGTAGCGCTGCCCGCATCGGTGAGGAAAATCCGGTCGTCATCTTCAATACGCAGCTCGGCATGGAAACCGGCGACACCGTCTTCATCGATGACGATATCGTTGGATTTGTCCCGACCGATGGCATAGCGAGGATCCACCAGCCAGATTGCTGCCTTGCGCTTGTCCTTGAATTGCAGCTTGAGCATGACGCCTGTTACTCCCTTATGGGCCCGGAGTTTTGATTTTGTCGTATGCAGGGCCCGATCGCCCTGAGTTCCCCAAAGAGACAATATAAAAGACCCTCGGGGATAAGAAAACCTCCGCCGGGGCCGGGCCCTGGTGGCGTCAGTCCTCTACTGTCCCCGGTTCCGCATCAGCGGATTGTGCGTCTGTGTCTGCCCGGGACTCACTGCCAGCCGTGTCGGCATCCTCGGGCTGTCCGGGTTCGTCGGCGTCGCTTTGTCGCGCTTGGGTCGAGCGGGTGTAGGGTTGCTCGCCCTGCTCTTCCAGATAGGCGTCCACGGCCGGGGCCAACTCCTCGCCCTGCTCACCGTCGCGGCCAGAGAACACATCGTCCGGATTGATCGGCAACGGCGCCTTGACCACGCGCTCCAGATCGCCACGCCGGTTGACTTCGAACTGCAGTGCAGTGACACCCAGGTAGCGGTTACGGGTCAGGTCGAGCAGCCGCTGGCTGTCACGCAGGATACTGGGACGAAGGAATACCACCAGGTTCTGCTTTTCCCGGCTGGTGCCCTTGGAGCGGAACAGAATACCCAGCAGGGGAATGTCGCCGAGCAGGGGTACCTTGCGCACCACCTCGCGGACATCATCCTTGATCAGGCCGCCGAGCACGATGGTCTCGCCATCGTCAGCGAGCACGGTTGTCTGTATCTGGCGCTTGGTTGTGACAATGTCCACGGGCTGCTGCGTATCCGTGGAGGCATTTGAATCCTTGACCGATGAGGTCTCCTGCTCCAGCTCCAGACGGATGGTGTCCAGTCCGGCCAGGTGCGGCGTTACCTTCAACGTCAGGCCCACGTCCTGACGCTGGATGGTGGTAAACGGGTTGGAGACGCCGGCACCAGTGCTGGTGCTCTGGCCGGTCACGAACGGCACGTTCTCACCAACGATAATGGACGCTTCCTGGTTATCCAGCGTCAGTATGCTGGGCGTGCTCAGCAGGTTGGCATTGGTGGTGGACGCCAGCGCCTGGATCAGCACCCCCCATTTCAGCTCACCATCGGAACCCCGTTCGCCGCCGCCGGCGGTAATGCCGTCACCCAACTGGACGGCGGAGGCGTCGTCCGCCACCACGGCCCCGAGAATCTCCCCCACACTGACACCGACGTTGCTGAAGTTGATGGCGCCCACACCATTTTCTTCATCGCCGGAGGCATACTGGAAGCCGAGCGCCCGGCCATCACCACTGGAAATTTCAACGATTGCCGCCTCGATCAGCACCTGGGCGCGACGCACATCCAGCTGGCTGATGACGGATTTCATTTCCTTCATCAGCGCCGGCTCGGCACGAATGATCAGGGCGTTGAGGGATTCATCCGCCTGGATAGAAACACCGGAGGCCGGTGTAGACTGGCCCTCACCGCCACCACCACCGCCCTTGCCGCCCTCGGCAAAGCTGCGCAGCAACTCGGCGGTGGACTTGGCATCGGCATGGTCGAGACGGATCACCTGGAGGCTGCCGGCATGATTGGAGGGCACGTCCAGCTCGATGACCAGGTTGCGGATACGGTCGCGCGCCAGACGGTCACCTTTGACAATCAGGCGATTGGTGCGCTCGTCTGCCACCAGTGTGACACTGGACGGCGCTTCCTTGCCACGCCGGCCCGCCTTCTCCGGCACCAGCGATTCCAGCAGGGTCACCAGGTCCCCCGCCCAGGCATGTTCGAGCTGCAGGATCTCGACATCCTGCGACTCAGACCCTTCCAGGTGGGTAATGATGGCCTCGATGCGACGGATATTGTCAGCGTGATCGCTGATGATCAGCACATTGGCGGACGATACCGCCGCCAGGTGGCCGTATTGCGGCACCATGGGACGTAACACCGGCACCAGCTCGTCCACCGGCGCCCCTTCCACGGATATCACCCGGGTGATCAGGTTTTCGCCTTTCTCGCCCTTGCTCTCCGACAACGGCAGATTGCTCTGCTTGGCATTGGCATTGTTGATGATCTTGATCACGTCGCCAGCGGGAACCGCCGCATACCCGTGCACCTGCAGCACAGACAGGAACAGTTCATAGACCTCGGCGGCAGACAGGGGCTTGGAGGAAATCACGGTGACGTCGCGGCTGCGCACGCGCGGATCGACAACGAAGTTCTTGCCGGTCATCTCTGCCACCTGGGTGATGAACGCCTGAATGTCCGCGTTGCGGATATTCACCGTCCATGTCTTGCCATCCGGGTCCGGGGCTGCACCGTCCTCTGCCATGGCAGGAACAGGCGCCACCAGCAACAGGGCCAGCAGCATCAATGTGCTTTTAATTCTGTCTGTCATCGCCATTAATCCTAGGGCGGATACGTTACCGTAAACTGTTGTTCGCCACGCTGCACTACCACTGTGGCGGTGCCGGTATTGCGAAAACTCTCCATGGCCGCCAGGTCAGATGCTTCTTCACCCAGGGTGTGGCCATTCACTGAAACCAGGACATCACCACCGCGCAGGCCCACGCGCGCCAGCATTTCCGACGGTGCGCTGTCGCCGATGCGATAGCCGCCAGCAGCAAAGGGCACCAGCCCCAGCTGACCAATGACCATTTCACGCTGTTGTGCCAGGGAGTCCATATCCACTCCCTTTTCCGGCGGTGGTGCACTCTGGCGAGGCGGGCGCCGGCCCACCGCCGGCGCAGACGCGGTCTGCTCGAAACCGTCCGCCAGGTCCGGCATCTTGAGCTTGAGCGCCTCGCGCTGGCCCATGCGATTAAGGATCACCTGGTCCGGATAGATCTCTTCGAGGGTGGCATTGCCCGGCACCCGTGCGCCGGGCCTGAAGAGCTCCCCTTCCTTGCCCTGCTGGGCAATGATGGCGCCCGCCTGGGCCGGGTCAGGGTGCTGGAACACGCCCAGCAACTCAAGCCGTAATCGTGTCTCCGGCGCCTCCACCGGCCCATCACTGGCCACTGCCTCAGCCGGACCAAATATCTGCCACTGGCGCACCCGGGCCACCGACAGGGCAGCGGACGTATTGGTATTGCTGGCCGCCAGCACCACCTTGTCGTCAGACAGGGCCGGCATGCTCGGTCCCTTCCATGCCAGCCAGATGGCATCAGCCAGCAGCCAGGCCAGCCACAGCACCAGCAACAGGGCCACCAGTGACCGGCCTGCCCGGGCCCAGAACTGGCCGCTACGCAGGGAAGAGGACAATGACATCAGCGATTACGCCCGTTTTTCATTGTTATTCACCACAGGGGCCGGCTGGTCTGGAACACCACGTCCGCCGGCTCTCCGCCACGGCTGACCCCCAGCAACTGGGGCCAGGCCCGGAATACTTTCAGACTGCCACTATTGCTGATGACCTCACCACGCATCAACAAGTTCCCGTTATCGTCGGTCACCACCAGGGCGGCGCCGTCCGCCAGCGGCTCCAGCACAGCATCCAGCGGGGGCACGGTTGCCTCACCGCGGCCGTTGTTCCAGCTCACCGCGCCACCGCTGTAACGCAGTGACCCGGCAACGTCGGACAGGCGCTCCGTTTGCCAGCGCAGCGACACACTGCTGACATTCAGGCTGCCCTCGGCACTGGCTGGCGACATCTGCTCCAGCAGCGCCGCCGGCAGGCGGCCATCCAGCCCCTGCACCACAACCGTGCCGGGGCCAGCGCCCAGCCACCCCTGCAGCTGCACGCCCCCGGACAGGTCAACGGCCACGCCGGGCATCAGGCCATGGGCATCCAGTTGCCAGGACAGGTCGCCCTGGTAATCACGCCAGTGCCAGCGGCAGCCACCGTCCCAGACGGTGCCGTGGGCACCGCCACAGACCAGGGGCGCACCGGCCAGCGGTACGCCACTGAACGCGGGCACAAGCAGTGACGCCGGCGCCCGGAGGACCAGGGCCAGCGGCAGGGCCAGCACGAATGCCAGCACCAGCCAGCGGGTACGAATCATGGAATGTCAGTCAGTATCAGAACGGGATATCGTCGTCGAAATCACCACCGGAGGATGGCGCGCTGCCACCGCTCTGGGAGGCCGCCGGGGCGTCCTGCTGCTGGCCGCCGGAAAACCCGCCGCCGCCGCCGAAGTTCCCGCCGTCACGGCTGTCGAGCATCTGCATCTCGTTGGCCACGATTTCAGTGGTATAGCGGTCCTGGCCGTCCTGCCCCTGCCATTTGCGGGTGCGCAGACTGCCCTCGATGTAGACCTTGCCGCCTTTCTTCAGGTACTCGCCCGCGATCTCGGCCAGCTTGTTGAAAAACACCACGCGGTGCCATTCGGTACGTTCCTGCATCTGCCCACTCTGGCGGTCTTTCCAGGATTCACTGGTGGCCAGGCGGATGTTGGTGACAGCGCCACCGCTGGGCATGAAACGGGTCTCGGGGTCCGCTCCCAGGTTACCGATAAGGATCACTTTATTGACGCCTCGGGCCATGCCTTACACTCCATTCAAACGGTTATTTGTCTTCCCAGGTGGAGCGGTATTGTGTCAGGTTTGAACAGCCTGCGCATCGTCTGATGCCCACTTCTCCAGTGCGACTTCATCCAGCCGCGCCGGGTCCACCTTGAGCAGGGCAATGCCCTCCTCCGGCACCAGCACCGCCTCGATCACGCCCTCCACATTGTGCAGGCGCTCCAGCCAGATACTATCGTGCTCACGCCCGGCCAGGGCGAGGACGCGATTGTCCATGCGCGGCAACGCCGGCATGCCGATCAGCGCCAGCAGCCAGCCCAGCACCAGGACCGCCCCGCCAATAAAGGCCCATGAGCCATCGCCATACTGCAGGGCCAGGCCACCCAACTGGCCACCCAGGAAGACGCCGAGAAACTGGGCGGTTGAATAGACGCCCATGGACGTGCCCTTGGTGCCCGCCGGCGCCGCCCGCCCCACCAGGGACGGCAACAGGGCCTCAAGCAGGTTGAAGGCGGTGAAGAAGACAAAAAGGGCAAGCACGAACTGCCAGATGTGCTGGGCAAAGAATGCCAGCAACAGCTCGGCCACCAGCAGCAGGCCAATGGCCAGCCGCTTGACGCCCAGGAATCCGCGCCGCTCGGAGCGGATAATCAGCGGCACCATGGCCAGGAAACCGGCCACCAGCACGGCCAGGTACAGCAGGCTGTGCTGCGCCATGTCGAAACCCAGCCGCTCATGCAGCCACAGGGGCACCACCACGAACGAGCAGGTCATCACCGCGTGCAACACCAGGATGCCCACATTCAGTCGCATGAGTACCGGGTTGCCGAGCACCCGGGCCATGCGCTGGCGACGACTCAGGGGTGCCTTGTGACTGCTGGCGCGCACCGCCGGCACCAGGGTCACGGCAATCACCAGCGCCAGTAACCCCAGTCCACTGGTGATCCAGAACAGTCCGGAAAGTCCGGTCCAGCTCGCCAGTACCGGCCCGAGGATCAGGGCGAGCACAAAGCTGCCGCCCACGGACATGCCGATGCCGGCCATGGCCCGGGTACGATGGGCCTCTGACACCACATCACTGACCAGCGCCATGATGACGCTGGCAATGGCGCCACTGCCCTGGATGGCCCGGCCGATGATGACGCCGTGGATGGTCTCTGAAAGGGCCGCCACGGCCCCGCCCGCGACAAACAGCAACAGGCCCAGCACCAGCAGCGGCCGGCGCCCGAAGCGGTCTGACAGCGCCCCGAAGGGTATCTGCAGCAGCGCCTGCATCAGCCCGTAGGCACCCACGGCCGTGCCAATCAGCAGTGGCGACGCATCCGGCAGCTCGGTGCCCAGCAGTGACAACACCGGCAGCAGCATGAACAGGCCGAACATGCGCAGGGCGAAAATGCTGGCCAGCGCGCCGGTCACGCGCATCTCGGCACGCACCAGGGAAGGCGATTGATGTCTACTCATGGTGTTCCTGTCAGGTCCTGCAGGGCGCGCAGTGTACCAGAACGGCCGCCGGGGACGACCGGCCCCGGAAAAATAGAGGGAAAGTTAAATTGAATGGCTCGCCAACAGGTGATAAATTCCCGAACTGTCAGTGTTTTTTCGTACTTACCTGATTCCACACTTGGAATCCGCACCGGGTGCGATAGTCCTGGATGGATAGTAAATGACAACCTTTAATAACGAACAACATGTATATGTCGTCGGGGGCCAACACCTGCAGAACTCACTGCTGGCGGAGTTCCTGACAAAACAGTCGGTATCGGCATCCGCCATCAAGCGCGTCGAGGACGTGCCGGAGGCGGACATCGCCACCACAGAGCAGTCACTGTTCCTGATCGACTTCAATACCGTGGACATCAATGCCGTCATCAGCTACCTGATGGAAATCGACCAGCGCGTCGATGGTGAAATGCTGATCGGGGTCTTCAACGTGGAAGATGAAGATTCCCTGTCACGCCTCGCCGGTCTGCCGATGGTCAACGGTGGATTCCTCCACGACTGCCCGCAGGAACATCTGCTCAAGGGCGTGAAGGCGATGTTCGAAGGCGAGCTCTGGCTGCCGCGCAAGGTGCTGCAGCAGTACCTGATGAAAAGCCGGGGCTTCAACAAGACCTTCGCCCGCAGTGAGGTCACCCTCACCGATCGCGAAGTGGAGGTCTTGAAGGTACTGGCTACCGGCGCCAAGAATTCGGAAATTGCCAAGTCCCTGAACCTGAGCCCGCACACGATCAAGACGCACATCTACAACATCTTCAAGAAGATCAATGCGTCCAACCGCCTGCAGGCGGTGAACTGGGCCCAGGAAAACCTGTGACCCGCGTGCACCACTGCTGAAAAAGCCGGCTCTGCCGGCTTTTTTTGTGCCCGCCAGCAATCTCACCATGGCATCCATAGAGCCTTCACCTCATATGGCCTATACTGCGCTGTTCATTTAGACAGTAGTAGCAGGTGGCATGGAAACGATTCTGGTCCGCGGTGCCCGCACCCATAATCTCAAGAACGTCGATCTCGACATCCCCCGCGACAAACTGGTGGTCATCACCGGCCTGTCCGGTTCCGGCAAATCCTCACTGGCGTTCGATACGCTCTATGCCGAGGGCCAGCGTCGCTATGTGGAATCACTGTCCACCTACGCCCGTCAGTTCCTTTCCATGATGGAAAAGCCGGATGTTGACCACATCGAGGGCCTGAGTCCGGCGATCTCCATCGAGCAGAAGAGCACCAGCCACAACCCGCGCTCGACGGTGGGCACCATCACCGAGATCTACGATTACCTGCGCCTGCTGTTCGCCCGCACGGGCGAGCCACGCTGTCCGGAGCACAACACGCCCCTGGCAGCGCAGACCATCAGCCAGATGGTCGACCAGGTGCTGGCGCTCCCCGCCGGTGAGAAACTGATGCTGCTCGCGCCCGTGATCCGGGAGAAAAAGGGCGAACACCTGAGCCTGCTGGAGGAGCTGCGTGCCCGCGGCTTCATTCGCGCACGCATAGACGGCCGGGTAACCGACCTGGACGACACCCCCACTCTCGACAAGAAGCGCAAACACACCATCGAAGTCGTCGTCGACCGTTTCAAGGTGCGTGAGGACCTGCAGAACCGGCTGGCAGAATCATTCGAGACGGCCCTGGAGCTCACCGACGGCATCGCCGTCATCGCGCCCATGGAGGGCGATGGTGACGAGACCGTGTTTTCGGCACGGTTTGCCTGCTCTCACTGCGGCTACTCCATTCCGGAGCTTGAGCCGCGCCTGTTCTCCTTCAACAACCCCGCCGGTGCCTGCAGCCGCTGTGACGGCCTCGGCGTCAACCAGTTCTTTGATCCGGACAAGATCGTCCTGTCACCGGACTCATCCCTGGCCGAGGGGGCTATTCGTGGCTGGGACCGGCGCAACGTCTACTACTTCCAGATGCTCAAGTCCCTGGCCGAACAGCTTGCGTTCGACATGGACAAGCCGTTCTCCGAACTGCCAGCCGCCATTCGCAAGAAGATCCTCTACGGCACCGGCAAGGACGTGGTGGAGTTCCGCTACCTCAACGACCGTGGCGATATCATCAGTCGTCGTCATCCGTTCGAGGGCATCATCCCGAACATGGAACGGCGCTACCGGGAAACCGAGTCCGAGGCCGTGCGCGAGGACCTGGCGCACTACCTGAGTACCTCCGCCTGCCCCGATTGTGGCGGCTCCCGGCTGCGCGAGGCCGCCCGCCACGTCTTCATCGATGAACAGACCCTGCCGGACATCGTGCAACTGCCGGTGGGCAAGGCGTGTGATTACTTCGGCTCACTGGCCCTGCCCGGCCATCGTGGCGAAATCGCCGAGAAGATTCTCAAGGAAATCCGGGAGCGCCTGCAGTTCCTGGTCAACGTCGGGCTCGATTACCTGAACCTGGCGCGCAATGCGGAAACATTGTCCGGCGGTGAAGCGCAGCGCATACGCCTGGCCTCGCAGATCGGTGCCGGCCTGGTGGGCGTCATGTATGTGCTGGATGAACCCTCCATCGGTCTGCACCAACGCGACAATGAGCGCTTGCTGGCCACGCTGACGCGCTTGCGGGACCTGGGCAACACCGTACTGGTGGTGGAACACGATGAAGACGCCATCCGCACGGCAGACCACATCATCGACATTGGCCCCGGTGCCGGCGTCCATGGCGGCGAGGTGGTGGCTGCCGGCAAGGAAAAGGACATCATCAACAGCAAACGCTCCCTCACCGGTGATTACCTGGCCGGCCGCAAGGCAATCCAGGTGCCGTCCTCCCGCGTACCGGCAGGCGACCGTTGGCTGACCCTGTCTGGCGCCAGCGGCAACAACCTCAAGAACACCACCCTGAAGCTTCCGGTGGGCCTGATGACCTGCGTCACCGGCGTGTCCGGCTCGGGCAAGTCCACCCTGATCAACAGCACCCTCTACCCGGTGGCCGCCACGGCCCTGAACGGTGCCACATTGCTCAAGGCAGCCCCCCACACAGGCATCGAGGGGCTGGACCAGTTCGACAAGGTCATCGACATCGACCAGAGCCCCATTGGCCGGACACCCCGCTCCAACCCGGCCACCTACACGGGTATCTTCACCCCCGTGCGGGACCTGTTTGCCGGCACCCAGGAGGCGCGCGCCCGGGGTTACAAGGCCGGGCGTTTCAGCTTCAACGTCAAGGGCGGGCGCTGCGAAGCCTGCCAGGGCGATGGCGTCATCAAGGTGGAGATGCACTTCCTCCCTGACGTCTATGTGGCCTGCGAGGTGTGCGGTGGGAAACGCTACAACCGGGAAACGCTGGAAATTCTGTACAAGGGCAAGAACATCTACGAAGTGCTCTGCATGACCGTGGAAGACGCCCGCGAGTTCTTTGACGCGGTGCCGGCCCTGGCGCGCAAGCTGCAGACGCTGATCGACGTGGGCCTGAGTTACATCACACTGGGCCAGGCGGCGACCACGCTCTCCGGGGGTGAGGCACAGCGCGTCAAACTCGCCAGGGAACTGTCCAAGCGCGACACCGGGCGCACCATGTACATCCTCGACGAACCCACCACGGGCCTGCACTTCCATGATATCCAGCAGCTGCTGGCCGTACTGTTCAGGTTGCGCGACCACGGCAATACCATTGTCGTCATCGAGCACAACCTGGATGTCATCAAGACCGCAGACTGGATCGTGGACCTGGGCCCGGAAGGCGGTGACGGCGGCGGACAGATCATTGCCGAGGGCACCCCGGAGGCAGTGGCCAGGAAGAAGGGGTCACACACCGGGCATTTCCTCAAGCCACTGCTGTCGCCAGGCCGCAAGAAAGTACAGGCATAAAAAAAGCCGGGCTGGGCCCGGCTTTTTTCTTTCTGACGAGTGAATTACTCGTCAGCCGCCTCGGCCTGCGGACGGTCCACCAGCTCGACATACGCCATGGGGGCGTTGTCACCACTGCGGAAACCCATCTTCAGGATGCGGATGTAACCACCGGGACGATCCTTGTAGCGCGGGCCCAGCTCGTTGAACAGCTTGCCGACCATCTCGTCAGAGCGGGTGCGGGCAAACGCCAGACGACGGTTGGCCACGGAGTCGTTCTTGGCCAGGGTGATCAGGGGCTCAGCCACCCGACGCAGCTCCTTGGCTTTCGGCAACGTGGTCTTGATGGCCTCGTGCTCGAACAGGGACACCGCCATGTTACGCAGCATGGCCTGACGGTGGGCGCTGTTACGGTTGAATTTTCGGCCGCTCTTGCGATGACGCATGGTTCTGTTCCTTCGCTTCAGGGGTGCTCACCGCACCCTCACTAATACGATTTAACGCAGTCTGCTGTTCAATCGGTCATCGTCACGCAGGCTGGCTGGCGGCCAGCTCTCGAGACGCATACCCAGTGACAGACCCTTGGAGGCCAGAACGTCCTTGATCTCGGTCAGGGATTTCTTGCCCAGGTTCGGGGTCTTCAGCAGCTCCACTTCGGTGCGCTGTACCAGATCACCGATGTAGTAGATGTTCTCTGCCTTCAGGCAGTTGGCTGAACGGACCGTAAGCTCCAGATCGTCAACCGGACGCAGCAGAATCGGATCCACCTCTTCGCGCTGCTCTTTCTTCTCCGGCTGCGCTTCCTGCTCCAGATCGACAAACACGGCAATCTGCTGCTGCAGGATGGTGGCAGCGGTACGAATAGCCTCTTCCGGATCAATGGTGCCGTCGGTGTCCAGGTCCAGGACCAGCTTGTCCAGGTCGGTACGCTGCTCCACCCGGGCCGCTTCGACGACGTAGGCAACACGACGCACCGGGCTGAAGCTGGCATCCAGCTGCAGTTTGCCAATACCGCGGGTCTCTTCCTCGTCACCCTGGCGGGCATCTGCCGGCACATAGCCGCGACCCTTGGCGATACGCAGCTTCATGCGGATCTCAGTATCACCGGTGATGTTGCAGATCACGTGGTCCGGATTGATCACTTCCACAGAATGATCACGCTGGATATCACCGGCAGTGACGGCACCCTTGCCCTTCTTGCTGAGCTCGAGAACCGCTTCGTCACGGTCTTCCATCTTCAGGGCAACATTCTTGAGGTTCAGCAGGATGTTGATCACATCTTCCTGAACGCCCTCGATGGTGGAGTACTCGTGTTGTACACCGTCGATTTCAACCTCGGTGATCGCACAACCGGGCATGCTGGACAGCAGAATGCGGCGCAGCGCGGTACCCAGCGTGTGGCCAAAGCCACGCTCGAGAGGCTCCAGCACCACCTTGGCATGAGTCGGGCTGACTGCGTTCACCGCAATCGAGCGCGGCGTCAGAAATTCGTTCACAGCGGTCATAGAAATCCCTCGGGCAGTCCTTATTTGGAGTAAAGCTCGACGATCAGGTTCTCGTTGATCTCTGACGGCAAATCAACACGCTCAGGCTTTGCCTTGTACGTACCTTCAAGCTTCTTCTCGTCCACTTCAATCCAGGGCGCGAAACCACGCTGCTGGGCCAGTTCCATGGCGCTTTTGACGCGCAGCTGGTTCTTGGCCTTCTCAACAACGGTTACCACATCACCCGGCTGTACCTGGTAGGACGCCACGTTCACCTTCTGACCGTTGACCAGGATCGCCTTGTGGCTGACCAGCTGGCGCGCTTCAGAGCGGGTAGAGCCGAAGCCCATCCGGTAAACAACGTTGTCCAGACGGCCTTCCAGCAGCTGCAGCAGCACCTCACCGGTGGCACCGCGAGAGCGGGACGCCTTCTTGTAGTAGTTGCGGAACTGCTTCTCCAGCACACCATACATACGGCGTACTTTCTGCTTCTCGCGCAGCTGAACGCCATAGTCGGACAGACGACCCATCCGACGGCTTGCGGCGGCGTGACCCGGCGCTTGCTCAGCCTTGCACTTTGAATCCAGAGGGCGAATACCGCTCTTCAGGAACAGGTCGGTACCCTCACGACGGGAAAGCCTGCACTTGGGACCCAGATATCTTGCCATGCTCGTCTACTCCCGTTACACCCGACGCTTCTTCGGCGGACGACACCCGTTGTGCGGGATCGGCGTCACGTCGGTGATGCTAGTAATCTTGTAACCGCAAGCGTGCAATGCACGCACAGAGGACTCACGACCCGGACCCGGACCCTTGACCCGCACTTCCAGGTTCTTCAGTCCATAGTCCTTGGCCGCGTTGCCTGCGTTCTCGGCAGCAACCTGTGCAGCAAACGGAGTGCTTTTCCGAGAGCCACGGAAGCCTGCACCACCGGACGTCGCCCAGGACAGTACATTGCCCTGACGATCAGAGATGGTGATGATGGTGTTGTTGAAAGAAGCATGGACGTGGGCAATACCGTCTGCCACGGTCCGAGTTACCTTCTTCCGACGAGCGCCGCTGTCTTTCTTCGCCATGATACGTGCCTATCCAGATATTGGATTACTTGCGGATCGGTTTCCGCGGTCCCTTGCGGGTCCGGGCGTTTGTCTTGGTACGCTGCCCGCGCACCGGCAAATTGCGACGGTGGCGGATACCGCGATTGGAACCCAGGTCCATCAACCGCTTGATATTCATGTTAATTTCCCGGCGCAGATCACCCTCGGTGGAGATCTTGGCGATCTCGCCGCGCAGAGCGTCAAGCTGCTCTTCGGTCAATTCCCGAATCTGCGCGGTCGGCTCTACGCCGGTGCTCGCGCACAGCTGCTTGGCAGTGGTGCGACCGATACCAAAGATATAGGTCAGCGAGATCACTGCATGTTTGTTGTCCGGGATGTTTACGCCTGCTATACGGGCCATCCGAAAATCTCCGATTCAGGTGTTGCTTGCCTGGCGGCGCCGAAAGGCGGCAGATACTAGCGCCAGACCGGGCTGATTTCAACCAAACTCTTGATTTGCCTTGGGCAAATCATCCCTGCCGCTGCTTGTGCCGCGGCTCAGCGCTGCAAATGACCATTACACGGCCCTTGCGGCGAATAACCTTGCAGTTGCGGCATACTTTCTTGACAGAAGCCTGAACTTTCATTGCTATTGCCTCTTTGTAACTAGCGCACCAGTCCGGTGCCGCCATAACCCTTCATATTCGCCTTCTTCATCAGCTTCTCGTACTGCGTGGACATCAGGTGCGCGTTTACCTGCGACCAGAAGTCCATCACCACCACCACTACGATGAGCAGTGACGTACCACCGAGATAGAAGGGCACGTTAGCCACTGCCCGGAGACCGAGCGGCAGCAAACAAACCAGCGTCATATAGATCGCACCAATCAGGGTCAGACGACCCATTACGGTGTCGATATACCGGGCTGACTGCTCACCCGGCCGGATACCTGGAATATAGGCACCGGATTTCTTCAGGTTGTCCGCCACGTCACGCGGGTTGAACACCAGCGCCGTGTAGAAGTAGCAGAAGAAAATGATACCCAGGCTGAACAGCAGGATGTACAGCGGCGAACCGGGCAGCAAGGCGTCCTGGACGCGCTGCATGATGGTCGCTGTCATGCTGTCTCCAGAGCCCGCAAACTGGGCGATGGAGGCCGGGAACAGCAGGATGGAACTGGCGAAAATCGCCGGAATCACGCCTGCCATGTTCACTTTCAGCGGCAGATGGCTCTGCTGTGCCGCAAATATGCGCTTGCCCTGCTGGCGTCGTGCGTAGTTCACCGTGATGCGGCGCTGCCCGCGTTCCACGTAGACGACGAAGCAGATCACGCCAATGGCTACCGCCAGGATGACCAGCAGCAACAGTACGCCGATCTCACCCTGCTTGGTGGACTCGAACAGCCCCGCCAGGGCACCGGGCAACCCGGCAACGATGCTGGCGAAAATCAGCATGGAAATACCATTGCCGATGCCGCGCTCGGTAATCTGCTCACCCAGCCACATCAGGAAAACCGTGCCGGTCACCAGCGACGTTACCGCCACGAACATGAACGAGGCCTTGTCGACGAACGCTGCGTCCTGGGGCACCAGGGTAATCCCCTGCTGCTGCAGGCCGTAGGCCACGCCCGCAGACTGGATAATGGCCAGTGCCACGGTCAGGTAGCGGGTGTACTGGGTAATCTGGCGGCGGCCGGACTCACCCTCTTTCTTCAGTTGCTCAAGCTTGGGCACCACGGCGGTCATCAACTGGATGACGATGCTCGCAGAGATGTAGGGCATGATCCCAAGCGCCATGATACTCATGCGCTCCAGCGCGCCACCGGAGAACATGTTGAACATGCTCAGGATGGTGTCCTGGTTGCTGTTGAACAGCCGCTCGAGCTGGACCGGGTCCATGCCGGGAACCGGGATATGTGCGCCGATCCGGAACACCACCAGTGCGCCGAGCAGGAAGGCAAGACGACGCCACAGCTCCGACAGGGCGGAGCCGTCAACGGACGGCTTTCCAGCATTCAGCGTTTGCGCACGGTTCTTCGCCATACCCTAGCCTTATTCCTCTACCTTGCCGCCAGCTGCCTCAATGGCAGCGCGGGCACCTTTGGTCGCACCGACACCGCGAACGGTGACAGCGCGGTCAATCTCGCCGCTCAGGACGATCTTGGCAAAACGCTTGTCAGCGCGGATGACACCGGCGCTCTTCAGCGTGGCCAGATCAACCACATCGCCTTCAACCTTGGCCAGCTCGGACAGGCGCACCTCAGCGGTGGCCATACCCTTGCGGGAAGTGAAGCCGAACTTCGGCAGACGACGCTGCAGGGGCATCTGGCCGCCCTCGAAACCGGGCTTGATGGTGCCGCCGGAGCGAGAGGTCTGGCCCTTGTGGCCACGGCCACCAGTCTTGCCCAGGCCACTGCCGATACCACGACCTACCCGCTTTTCAGCGGACCGTGAACCGTCTGCCGGACGCAATTCGTTCAAACGCATGATTACGCTCCCTCAACCTGAAGCAGGTAGTTAACCCTGTTGATCATGCCGCGCACTGACGGAGTGTCTTCCACTTCGACAGTGTGGCCGATGCGACGCAGGCCGAGACCGCGCACACAAGCCTTATGGGCTTCCAGTCGACCGTTGGTGCTCTTAACCAGCGTTACCTTGATCTTGTTCGCCGCCATCGCTCTAACTTCCGTTATCTGTCCGGGATTAACCCAGGATCTCTTCCACAGCCTTGCCGCGCTTGGCTGCCACCTGCTCCGCTGAGGCCATGTTCTTCAGGCCCTCAAACGTTGCACGTACCACGTTCACCGGGTTGGTGGAGCCGTAACACTTGGCCAGCACGTTCTGGACGCCTGCCACCTCGAGGACGGCACGCATGGCGCCACCAGCAATTACACCGGTACCCTCGGAAGCGGGCTGCATGTACACCTTGGAAGCGCCGTGACGGGCCTTCACCGGGTGCTGGATGGTGGTCCCCTTGAGGTCCACCTGAATCATGTTGCGACGGGCAGCTTCCAGTGCCTTCTGGATTGCGGCAGGCACTTCACGCGCCTTGCCACGACCGAAGCCAACCTTGCCGTTGCCATCGCCTACTACGGTCAGTGCGGTGAAACCGAAAATGCGACCACCTTTAACAACCTTGGCCACACGGTTTACCTGTACCAGCTTTTCCTGGAGACCTTCGCTCGGATCAACCTTCGCCATATTCGGTACCTTTAGAACTCAAGCCCGTTTTCGCGCGCCGCATCGGCAAGCGCCTTTACCCGGCCGTGATAACGGAAACCGGAACGATCGAAGGCAACACGCTCAACACCGGCGGCTTTGGCCCGCTCGGCAATCAGCTTGCCCACGTTGACAGCAGCATCGACGTTACCGGTGCCCTGACCGCGCAAATCTTTCTCAACCGTGGAGGCCGAAGCCAGCACCTGATCCCCTGCAGGAGAGAGAATCTGAGCGTAGATATGACGCGGGGTGCGATGCACACTCAGGCGGTGTTCGCCCAAGGAACGGATTTTCATCCGTGTGCGTTTCGCCCTGCGAAGACGTTGCTCTTTCTTGTCTTTCATCACTACAGCCTCAACGATTATTTCTTCTTGGCTTCCTTCCGGCGCACATACTCATCGGCATAGCGCACGCCCTTGCCCTTGTAGGGCTCCGGGGGACGGAAGCTCCGGACGTTGGCGGCAACCTGGCCAACCAACTGTTTGTCTGTTCCGCGAATCACGATCTCGGTCTGGCTCGGCGTTTCTGCGGTAATACCTTCCGGCAGTTCAAACGCGATCGGGTGCGAGAAGCCCAGTGACAGGTTCAGAACCTTGCCCTGTGCCTGGGCACGATAGCCCACACCCACCAGCTCGAGCTTGCGCTCAAAGCCTTCGGCCACACCGGTGACCATGTTCGCTGCCACGGCGCGTGCTGTGCCTGCCTGAGACCAGCCCTTCGGGCTTTCCTCACGCGGACGGACAGAAAGCACATCGCCCTCGACAACGAACTCGACCAGCGGATTCACTTCAAATTCCATGGCACCCTTGGTGCCTTTTACCGCCAGCTTCTGGCCGTCGACTTTAACTTCGACGCCCTTGGGCAGGGTAATTGGACTCTTTGCTACTCTAGACATTGCTGCACCTAACCCGTTATGCCGCTATCCGTCAGGATACTTCGCCAATCAGTTCACCGCCGACGTTTGCCTGGCGTGCCGCCCGGTCCGTCATGATGCCCTGATTGGTGGAAACGATCATGATGCCCAGACCACCCTTGACCTTGGGGATCTCATTGGCCGCACGATACACACGCAGACCCGGCTTGCTGACGCGGGCGATCTTGTCGATCACCGGCTGGCCTTCGAAGTACTTCAGCTCAATGGTGAGCGTCGGCTTCAGTTCGCTGTCAGCGGAAAAGTCGGCAATGTAGCCCTCATCCTTCAGTACCTGGGCAACTGCCAGCTTGGTACGTGAGGACGGAATCTCTACCGTGCTCTTCTTCGCCATCTGCGCATTGCGGATACGGGTAAACATATCCGCCAGGGTGTCTTGCATGCTCATGCTGATATCGCTCCGCTAAACCTTCTATTACCAGCTGGACTTGACCAGGCCCGGTACATCACCACGCATCGCCGCTTCACGCAGCTTGATGCGGCTCAGACCGAACTTGCGGTAGAAGCCGTGGGGACGACCAGTCAACTGGCAACGGTTGCGCTGGCGAATACGGGCAGAATCACGGGGCAGCTTCTGCAGCTTCAGCTGCGCGTCCCACTTTGCTTCCGGCTCCGCGTTGGGATCCTTGATGATGGCTCGCAGCTCATCACGCTTCGCACCATAGCGCTTTACCAGCTTGGCGCGCTTCTTTTCCCTTTCTTTCATTGAGATCTTTGCCATGACAAATACTCAGCCCTTCAGCGGGAAGTTGAAGGCGCGCAACAGCGCCCGTGCTTGATCATCAGTCTCGGCCGAGGTGGTGATGGTGATATCCAGACCACGCAGCTTGTCGACCTTGTCGAAATCGATTTCCGGGAAAACGATCTGCTCTTTCAGGCCCATGCTGTAGTTACCACGGCCGTCAAAGGACTTCGGGTTCAGACCACGGAAGTCACGGACACGGGGCACGGCGATGGACACCAGACGCTCCAGGAATTCATACATGCGGCTGCCACGCAGGGTCACCTTGACACCAATCGGCCAGCCTTCACGGATCTTGAAACCCGCCACAGACTTGCGCGCATTGGTGATCACCGGCTTCTGCCCGGAAATCGCAGTCATATCAGATACGGCACCCTCGATCGCCTTGCGATCCTGGGCCGCTTCACCCACACCCATGTTCAGGGTGATCTTGGTGATGCGCGGTACCTGCATCACGTTCTCCAGTCCAAGCTGCTCTTTCAGCTTGGGGAGAATCTCACTTTCGTAAACCTTCTTCAGATTACTCATGGCTCACTAACCTCAGGCGTCCAGCGCTTCGCCGTTAGACTTGAAAAAGCGCACTTTCTTGTCGCCATCCACGCGGAAGCCGATACGGTCCGCCTTGCCGGTTGCCGGATTCCAGATCGCCACGTTTGAGTGGTGAATGCTGGCTTCCTGCTCAACGATGCCACCCTGAACACCCGCATTCGGGTTCGGGCGCACATGCTTCTTGACGATGTTCACGCCGCCTACAACGACGCGACCATTGGCAAGCACACGCTGTACGGTGCCACGCTTGCCCTTGTCCTTTCCGGCGATAACGATTACTTCGTCATTTCGCTTGATCTTCAACATAGCCCTTACCCGCCTCAAAGTACTTCAGGTGCCAGGGAGATGATCTTCATGAACTGCTCGGTACGCAGCTCCCGGGTTACCGGGCCGAAGATCCGGGTGCCCACTGGCGCCTTGTTGTTGTTCAACAGCACCGCAGCATTCTCATCAAAACGGATCAGCGATCCGTCCGGACGACGTACGCCCTTGCGGGTGCGAACGACAACGGCAGTCATGACGTCACCCTTCTTGACGCGGCCCCGCGGGATCGCCTCTTTTACAGTGACCTTGATAATGTCCCCAATGCCTGCGTAGCGGCGCTTGGAGCCACCCAGTACCTTGATGCACTGAACTCGACGGGCGCCGCTGTTATCGGCCACTTCGAGCATCGTTTCGGTCTGAATCATCGCTTATATCTCCAACTCTGCCTCGCAGGCAGCCACAGCCCAATTCGCTTACGCCCGCGGCGCTTCTTCAACGACGTTCACCAGTGTCCAGGTCTTGCGCTTGGACAGAGGACGGCTCTCCTCGATGGTGACGATGTCGCCTTCCCGACACTGATTGGTTTCGTCGTGCGCCAGCAGCTTGGTGGACCGACGAATAAACTTGCCGTAAACGGGGTGCTTCACCCGGCGCTCAACCATCACGGTGATGGTCTTGTCTGCCTTTGAGGAAACAACCTTTCCGGTTACGGAACGGCGCAACTTTGCTTCTGCCATAATCAGTTACCCTGCTTTTCTTTCAGGATGGTCAATACACGCGCGACATCGCGACGAATCCTGCCCAGCTCGTGGGTCCGAGACAGTTGACCAGAGGCCTTGCCCATACGCGCCTTGAACTGCTCATCCAGCAGATCCAGGTGCGTCTGCTTCAGCTCATCAACGCTCTTTTCTCTCAGCTCGCTCGCTTTCATGGCTTACATCACCGTCCGAGTCACAACACGGGTATTCAGCGGCAGCTTGGCTGCAGCCAGACGGAACGCTTCACGCGCCACGTCTTCCGCGACACCTTCCATTTCATACAGCATCTTGCCGGGACGGATCTCAGCCACCCAGTACTCGACGCTACCCTTACCTTTACCCATCCGCACTTCCAGCGGCTTCTTGGAGATCGGCTTGTCCGGGAATACCCGGATCCAGATCTTGCCGCCCCGCTTGACGTGACGGGTCATGGCACGACGCGCTGCTTCGATCTGGCGCGCAGTCAGCCGGCCTCGGCTGGTGGACTGCAGGCCAATGGTGCCAAAAGACACCTTGCTGCCTCGCTGTGCCAGGCCGCGGTTGCGACCCTTGAACTGCTTGCGGAATTTTGTACGCTTCGGCTGCAACATTGCTCGCTACCTCTTAGCTACGGCCGCCACGCTTTTTGGGCGCAGCCTTAGCTTTCTCTTCCTGCTGAATCTGCTCCATGCCGCCAAGTACTTCGCCACGGAAGATCCAGACCTTGATACCGATGGTGCCGTAAGTGGTCTCGGCACGGATGCTGGCGTAATCAATGTCAGCACGCAGGGTGTGCAGCGGCACACGGCCTTCACGGTACCACTCGGTACGCGCGATCTCGGCACCACCCAGGCGACCAGACAGCTGGATCCGGATACCTTCAGCGCCCGCCTTCATGGCGTTCTGTACAGCACGCTTCATGGCGCGACGGAACATGACGCGACGTTCGATCTGGCCGGCCACATTCTCACCCACCAGGCGAGCATCAAGGTCAGGCTTGCGCACTTCCTCGATGTTGATGTGAACCGCGCGGCCCATCTTCTTGGCTACGTCGCGACGCAGACGCTCAACGTCTTCGCCTTTCTTGCCGATCACGATGCCAGGGCGTGCCGTGGCAATGGTGATCCGCACATTTTCGCTCGGGCGCTCAATCTTGATACGGCTTACAGACGCATTCTTGAGACGGTCGAACAGGTACTCACGAACCTGGAGATCAGTAACCAGGTAATCGGAGTAGTTTTTCGGACTGGCATACCACAGGGAGTTGTGCTCCTTGACAATACCCAGACGAATGCCAACTGGATGTACTTTCTGACCCATCTGGTTACTCCCCTTCCGAAACCTTGACGGTGATATGACAGGTACGCTTGAGGATCCGGTCCGCGCGGCCTTTGGCCCGCGGGCGAATACGCTTCATCGTCATACCCTCGTCTACGAACACGGTGGACACTTTCAGCTCGTCCACGTCCGCACCGTCATTGTTTTCAGCGTTTGCGATTGCTGACTCCAGAACCTTCTTCACGATCTTCGCCGCCTTCTTGGACGAGAACGCCAGGTCGTTCAGAGCCTGCTCAACCTTCTTGCCACGAATCTGGTCTGCAACCAGCCGTGCCTTCTGTGCCGAAATCATTGCCCCGCGCAGGCGGGCTGCCACTTCAGTCGCCATGGTCTGCTACCTTACCGTTTGGCCTTCTTGTCCACGATGTGCCCGCGATAGTTGCGGGTCAGGGCGAACTCACCCAACTTGTGACCAACCATATGCTCGGTAACCAGTACCGGAACATGTTGGCGGCCGTTGTGTACCGCAATAGTCATCCCAACCATCTCCGGAATAATCATGGAGCGGCGAGACCAGGTCTTGATCGGCTTACGGGAACTCGTGTCCGCTGCCTCTTCCACCTTCTTCAACAGGTGGTGGTCTACAAAAGGACCTTTCTTCAGTGAACGTGCCACAGCGTGAACCTCTCTCTAACCCTTACTTCACTCGACGATCGCGAACGATCATCTTGCGAGTGCGCTTGTTGGTGCGTGTCTTCTGACCCTTGGTCGGCACACCCCACGGGGAAACCGGATGACGACCGCCCGAAGTACGACCCTCACCACCACCATGCGGGTGGTCCACCGGGTTCATGGCCACACCACGAACCGTCGGACGTACACCGCGCCAGCGCTTGGCACCAGCCTTGCCCAGTGAGCGCAGGCTGTGCTCGCTGTTTGACACCTCACCGATGGTGGCGCGGCAGTCGGCGTGTACCTTGCGCATCTCGCCGGAGCGCATACGCAGGGTTGCCGTGTGACCGTCCTTCGCCAGCACCTGTACAGAAGTGCCTGCCGAGCGTGCCATCTGGCCGCCCTTACCCGGCTTCAACTCCACGTTGTGAACCGTGGAACCCAGCGGGATATTGCGCAGCGGCAGCGCATTGCCGACCTTGATCGGCGAATCAGAACCGGACTGAACGCGATCACCCGCCTTCAGGCCCTTGGGAGCGATGATGTAACGACGCTCACCGTCCAGGTACTTGACCAGGGCAATGTTGGCCGAGCGGTTCGGATCATACTCGATGCGCTCGATCTGCCCGGCGACACCGTCCTTGTTGCGACGGAAGTCGATTACCCGGTACTTCTGTTTGTGACCACCGCCCTTGTGGCGGGTGGTAATGCGGCCGTTGTTGTTACGGCCACCACTCTTGCTCTTGCTCTCCAGCAGCGGGGCATACGGCGCGCCCTTGTGCAGGTCAGGGTTTACCACCTTGACTACAAAACGGCGGCCCGGAGAGGTCGGCTTGCACTTAACAATCGCCATGATTCCTGTCTCCTATCCCTTACTCTGCGGCCAGGAAGTCGATGTCCTGCCCTGCTTCCAGAGCGACATACGCCTTCTTCCAGTCGCTACGCTTGCCCTGCAGGCGGCCAAACGTCTTGGCCTTGCCTTTGACGTTCAGCGTGCGAACGGATTTGACCTTTACATCGAACAGCTGCTCGACAGCCTTCTTGATCTCGGGCTTCTTGGCATCGCGCGCCACCCGGAACACGAACTGGTTGCCTGACTCGGCCACCAGGGTCGCTTTCTCGGAGATGTGCGGCGCCAAAAGCACCTGGAAAATACGCTCTTTGTTCATGCCAGCGCCTCCTCCAGCTGCTTGAGTGCCGGCACAGTCACCAGCACCTTTTCAAATGCGATCAGGCTGACCGGGTCGACACCGCTCGCGTCGCGCACATCAACCTTCGGCAGGTTGCGTGAAGACAGGAACAGGTTCTCGTCGACTTCGTTGGTCACGATCAGAACGTTGCTCAGATCCATGTCCTTCAATTTGCCGGCCAGCGCCTTGGTCTTCGGCTCGCTTACCGCGAACTCGTCAACCACAACCAGGCGATCCTGGCGAACCAGCTCGGACAGGATGCACTGCAGGGCACCGCGGTACATCTTGCGGTTCACCTTCTGCGAGTGATCCTGCGGGGTGGCAGCAAAGGTCTTGCCGCCGCCACGCCAGATCGGGCTGCGAATAGTACCGGCACGCGCACGGCCAGTACCTTTCTGGCGCCACGGCTTCTTGCCGCCGCCACTTACCTGGGAACGGCTCTTCTGGGCCTTGCTACCCTGACGGGCGCCAGCCAGATACGCGGTCACCACCTGATGCACGAGAGGCTCATTGAAATCCTTGCCAAACGCGACTTCAGAAACGGTGACGGTTCCTCCAGAGGCTGTGTTGAGATTCATCCTCTATTCCTCTTTCAGGCCTTCGCCTTGACTGCAGGGCAGACAACCACGTCAGTGCCAGTAGCACCGGGGACTGCACCCTTGATCAGCAGGAGATTCTTTTCTGCATCGACACGCACCACTTCCAGGTTCTGGACGGTGACGCGCTCGGCACCCATGTGACCAGCCATCTTCTTGCCCTTGAACACACGGCCCGGGGTCTGGTTCTGACCAATGGAACCCGGAGCACGGTGTGACAGGGAGTTACCATGGGTGGCGTCCTGGGTGCGGAAATTCCAGCGCTTGACCACGCCGGCAAAACCCTTGCCCTTGGACGTACCGGTAACATCGACCATCTGGCCCGCCTCAAAAACCTCGACCGTCACTTCGGAACCCGGCTCGAGCTCACCAGCGGCAGCGCGAAACTCGCGAACCATACGCCCGGCAGGCGTACCTGCCTTGGCAAAATGACCGGCCTGGGCCTTGGTCACACGCGATGCACGACGCTCACCAGTGGTAACCTGGATTGCCTCATATCCGTCAGCTTCTTCGGTCTTTACCTGCGTGACACGGTTAGGAGCCACTTCGATGACTGTCACGGGAATGCTTGCGCCGTTCTCTGCAAACACCCGGGTCATCCCGCATTTACGACCGACTACACCAATCGCCATTGTTTACCTCTTCACAACCCGCTGCGACCATAGCCGCTAGCTGTTATCCCAGGCTGATCTGTACATCCACACCAGCAGCCAGATCCAACCTCATCAGAGCATCCACGGTCTTGTCCGTGGGCTCGACGATATCCACCAGCCGCTTGTGGGTGCGAATTTCGTACTGGTCACGCGCGTCCTTGTTGACGTGCGGGGAGACCAGTACCGTGAACCGCTCCTTGCGGGTGGGCAGGGGGATTGGCCCCTGCACATGGGCACCCGTCCGCTTGGCGGTGTCGACAATCTCCTGGGCGGATTGATCAATCAGGCGATGATCAAAGGCCTTGAGACGGATGCGAATTCTCTGGTTAGCCATAGCTAACAAACTCCGAACTTGTAGCGACCATATCTTAGATGGCAAAAATCCCTCCCTACCGTCCCTGTATGGCGGCTGGGGGGGCGCGATCAAGCCCGGGAACGATGCCCCGGTTGGCTTATCCCTACTGGTCTAGCCAGTGAGAGGGCGCGAAGTATAGGGAACAAATCCGGCCAGAGCAATGCCTGGGGCAAATATTTTGCCAAAACCCGCGATTGCGGCGGAAATGCCGTCTTGACGGGCCCCGGGGGCCAGGGAGGGGCGGCCTGGACAACCCCTTGCGGGGCACCAGCGGCGGCCACACTGCCAGCACCCCGGCCGGGCCGTCAACCCGGCCCGGGCACACCCCCGCAATGGACACGCAAATTCATGCGCCGGAACGCTATCTTGTGCCCGCCCTCATCGGTATAATTGCGCGCTTTTCCACCCCCCAACCGGACTAGAAGTTGAATAGCCATGACTGACTTAGCCCAATACCGCAATATCGGCATCTTCGCCCACGTCGATGCCGGCAAGACCACGACCACCGAGCGTATCCTCAAGCTCACCGGGAAAATCCACAAAACCGGCGAAGTGCATGATGGCGAGTCAACCACCGACTTCATGGAGCAGGAGGCCGAGCGCGGCATTACCATCCAGTCAGCTGCCACCACCTGTTTCTGGAAAGACCATCGCCTGAACATCATCGACACCCCGGGCCACGTGGACTTCACCGTTGAGGTGTACCGCTCCCTGAAGGTGCTCGACGGCGGTGTCGGCGTATTCTGTGGGTCCGGCGGTGTTGAGCCGCAGTCAGAGACCAACTGGCGCTACGCCAACGACTCTGAAGTGGCGCGCATCATCTTCGTCAACAAGCTGGACCGTATCGGTGCTGACTTTTACCGCGTTGTCGAGCAGGTAAAGAAAGTGCTCGGCGCCAAGCCGCTGGTCATGACCCTGCCGATCGGCATCGAAGACAACTTTGTCGGCGTGGTCGACCTGCTTACCCAGCAGGCTTACGTGTGGGACGACACCGGCCTTCCGGAAAACTACACCGTTGGCGAGATCCCCGAAGAACTGAAGGAAAAGGCTGCGCAATACCGCGAGCAGCTGGTCGAGACTGCCGTCGAGCAGGACGACGACCTGATGATGGCTTACATGGACGGTGAAGAGCCTTCCATCGAAGATCTCAAGCGCTGCATCCGCGAAGGCACCCGCAAGCTAGACTTCTTCCCCACCTTCTGTGGCTCTGCATTCAAGAACAAGGGCATCCAGCTGGTGCTCGACGCCGTTGTCGATTACCTGCCCAGCCCCACTGAAGTAGACCCGCAGGACCTGACCGACGAAGAAGGTGAGCCCACTGGTGAAGTGGCCACTGTTTCTCCCGACGAGCCACTGCGCGCCCTGGCGTTCAAGATCATGGACGACCGTTACGGTGCCCTGACCTTTATCCGCATCTACTCGGGCAAGCTGAACAAGGGTGACACCATCCTCAACTCGTTCACCGGCAAGACCGAGCGTATCGGCCGCATGGTGGAAATGCATGCCAACGAGCGCAGTGAACTGAGTGCCGCACAGGCCGGTGACATCATCGCAGTGGTCGGCATGAAGAATGTGCAGACTGGTCACACCCTTTGTGACCCGAACCACCCCTGCACACTGGAAGCCATGGTGTTCCCGGATCCGGTGATCTCCATCGCCGTGGCACCGAAGGACAAGGCTGGCGTCGAGAAGATGGGTATCGCCATCGGCAAAATGGTTGCCGAAGATCCCTCCTTCCGGGTCGAGACTGACGAAGACTCCGGTGAAACCATCCTCAAGGGTATGGGCGAGCTGCACCTGGACATCAAGGTGGACATCCTCAAGCGGACCTACGGCGTAGAGCTGGAAGTAGGCGAGCCGCAGGTAGCCTACCGCGAAACCATTACCCAGCCGATCGAGGACACCTACACCCACAAGAAGCAGTCTGGTGGCTCGGGTCAGTTCGGCAAGATCGACTATCGCATCCGTCCGGGCGAAGCCAACAGTGGCTTTGTTTTCACGTCCACCGTTGTCGGCGGCAACGTGCCGAAGGAATTCTTCCCGGCAATTGAGAAGGGCTTCAAGGGCATGATGGAAGAAGGCCCGCTGGCCGGATTCCCGCTGCTGGACGTGGAAATCGAGCTGTATGACGGTGCCGCTCACGCGGTTGACTCGTCTGCCGTCGCCTTCGAACTGGCGGCCAAGGGCGCATACCGCCAGTCAATGCCGAAAGCTGGCCCGCAGCTGCTGGAGCCGGTGATGAAGGTCGACGTGTTCACTCCGGAGGACAATGTCGGCGACGTGATCGGTGACCTGAACCGTCGCCGCGGCATGATCAAGGACCAGGAGCCAGGCTCCACCGGCATCCGCATCAAGGCAGATGTACCGCTGGCAGAGATGTTCGGTTACATCGGCCACCTGCGTACCATCACATCCGGCCGTGGCCAGTTCTCCATGGAGTTCTCCCACTACGCCGCATGTCCGCAGAACGTCTCGGAGCAGGTAATTGCCGCAACCAAGGAGAAGAAAGCCGCGAAGTAATACTTCGCTCCGCTTCTTCAAACAAAAAAGGCCCGGCGTGAAAGCGCCGGGCCTTTTTTATATCCCCCGGGGCATAATGCGCCATACCGCCAGCCCCCATAGGGCAAAAAAAAGGCCGCTCTATGGAGCGGCCTTTTTTCATACGGCACTGACCATCACGATTACTCGATGATCTTGGCCACCACGCCGGCGCCAACGGTACGGCCGCCTTCGCGAATCGCGAAGCGCAGACCATCGTCCATGGCGATCGGGTGGATCAGGGTCACGGTCATCTGGACGTTGTCGCCCGGCATCACCATCTCGGTGCCGTCCGGCAGGTCACAGGAACCGGTCACGTCGGTGGTCCGGAAGTAGAACTGCGGGCGGTAGCCGTTGAAGAACGGTGTATGACGACCACCTTCTTCCTTGCTCAGCACGTATACCTCAGCTTCGAACTTGGTGTGCGGGGTGATGGAACCCGGCTTCGCCAGGACCTGACCACGCTCAACCTCGTCACGCTTGGTGCCACGCAGCAGCACACCAACGTTCTCGCCTGCACGACCTTCGTCCAGCAGCTTGCGGAACATCTCAACACCGGTACA